>Ga0224527_1001210_pt1 | contig 13515 bp, 17 predicted proteins | sample CBST0metaG_FD_179882 | JGI IMG/M metagenome (GOLD analysis project Ga0224527, IMG submission 179882) | Peat soil microbial communities from Stordalen Mire, Sweden - C.B.S.T0 | ecosystem: Environmental > Terrestrial > Soil > Wetlands > Peat | place: Sweden: Norrbotten County, Stordalen Mire... | reverse complement strand
GTGTTGGCCCGCTTGTAGCGGCGAAGATTAGTTTAACACTTTCTTGCGTCCATGTCAACTTTTATTTTTCTTGTGCGTTACCGCTGTTGGCAACTCACTTATAATAACATAGCAGGATGAGTCATGTCAATTTCTTTATTTTACCGTCGTCACTAATGACAACTTCTTGAGAATAGCACATTTCAACAAGTTGTTTCAATATTTTATCATATTAAATTACATCTTTTTTATGAAAGTTCCTTCATCAAGTTCCCTAAAGGCCTGTTCTAATTCCTCTCGCGTATTCATAACAATTGGTCCACCCCAGGCAATCGCTTCCCGAAGGGGCTGTCCTACAAACAGGAGGAACCTAACACCACGCCCAGTGGCACGAGCAATAAACTGTTGACCATTTCCCAAAAGCACCACCCTATGATTTTCAATCGGGGTTTGTCCTTCCGCATCAAAATAACCCGCTCCCTCCACAATATAGATAAATAATGTTGCCTCCCCATCGGTTGGTAGGCGCCACTCCCTTCCTGGTTGCAATTCTACATCTAAGAACAATACTTTTACATAATCTCCACATACTGCTCCTGACACATTCTTGTAACTTCCAGCAATAACACCAACGGTACAACCTTCCTGCTTTATTTTAGGAATCATCGACGCAGAAATATCACGATACTGAGGCTGGGCCATCTTGTCGGCGCGAGGGAGATTGAGCCAAAGTTGAACACCCAGCATTCTATTCGATGGTTGAGGCATTTCTTGATGAAGAATACCACTACCAGCTGTCATCCACTGACAACATCCGTCAAGTATACACCCCTTATTGCCTAGACTGTCGCCATGCTCAATATTTCCAGCAATCAAATACGTCACCGTTTCAATCCCCCTGTGAGGATGCCACGGAAACCCCTTAATATAGTCAGCAGGGTCCCATGAATCAAACGCATCTAGCATTAAAAATGGATCAAATTCCTGAACGTCTGCATGACCAATAACCCGCACTAGCTGTACCCCTGCTCCATCAATTTGCTTAGAACCAGTCACGATCTTATTTATTTTTCTTGTTGTATTCATCTGCCTCATCCCCTCTACTTTAGTAATCAAAAAGATTACCGCCTTCCTTAATTTTATACATGCTTCAGCATAAAATGATTAAATCCTTTATCTTATTAGCAGACCAATTTTTCTGTCCGCGTAGCAAGGTATACACCCACAATAATGATCAAGGCACTCACTAGCTTGAATAGTGTAAATGACTCGCCAAGGATAAGCACTGATTGAACGATGGTAAATATGGGGACTAAATTAACAAAAATAGCTGCTTTGGGTGCACCAATGCGTTGAATGGCAATCATCTGAAATAGATAGCCAAGAACCGAAGCAAAGATACTCATATAGAAAATAGACAGCCAGCCTTTTAGCGTCGTAGTTGGTAGATAGGAGGCGGGATTTTCCCATAGTACAAAAGGAATGGATACCAGAACACAAAATAAAAACGTATACGCTGTCACCATTAAAGGCGACAAAGCGTACTCCTTCATGTAGTGCCGACTGAGTAGGGAATAAACAGCAAAACAACACACGGCAATAAACATTAGGATATCACCCGTATTAAATTGCAATGCAGAAATTAATCCCCAATCGGCATTGGTAACAACTAAGAAAATTCCCGCAAAGGATAACGCTATGCCGCCCCAGCGTCTCAAGGTAAGTTTTTCACTGAAAAACAGCACTGCCAACAACGTGGTTATCATTGGATTGGTCGCGCCAATCAGTGATGAATTAATCGCCGTAGTATACCTAAGAGATGCAAAAAACAGCGCATGATAGCAAAAGGTTCCGATAATACCTAATGCAGCAAGGGGCAACCACTGCCGCCTCTGGGGAAGCCAAGTCTGCCTTTCCTTTATATATAGCAGCGTAAAAATAAATGGCAAGGCGAGGAAAAAGCGAAAAAACACCAGTGCAAAGGGTGGGAACTCACCTACGGCAATCTTACCAGTAATAAATGCCCCAGACCAAAAAACAGCTGTCAACACCATTAGCAAACCAACCCGACTTTCCGACATACAACATCTTTCCTTCCATGTTAAAAATTATATATAATGTACTAACTATTCTACAAAATCAGTCATTATTCTTAACCATAACACATTCATGTAAAGAATGGTAGATGCGATAAAATGTATTTAATTATAACGTTAATTAACGAGTACTTTTTGCTCAATTTATTACAAACATGGTACAATGATGAAACGGATGCCGATCAATCCAACCGCTAATTTTTTTTGGTGGTTGCTGTGAGCAATGTTCGCACTTAATGTAAATAACCCTAAGGAGCGTGTTAGATGTCTATCCAAACTTCAAAACATGAATCAATGTATGTATGGCTCTTAACTGCTGGGCATTTTTTGAGCGACTTCTATGTCAGTTTTCTACCCGTCTTACTACCTGTCGTGATGACTAGTTTAGGGTTATCCCTAACAGCAGGTGGTATCTTAGTCATGGTAAATTCTTTTACCGCAATTCTCCAACCTCTATTTGGCTACTATATGGATAAACACGGTTACACATGGTTGGTTCTACTGACCATGCCCATCAGCGCCGTTTTTATTTGTCTCGCCGGATTAACGCCCACCTTTGGGACTCTATTTATTTGTATTCTTATGGCAGGGTTAGGAGGTTCACTATTTCATCCCCTTGGTTCAAGCCTGATAGGCAAAATCACTTCCGTGGAAAGCAAAGGGCTATCCATGTCTATATTCATTGGTGGAGGAAATATCGGTGTTGCCATTGCCCCTGCCGTTGTACTCTTTTTAATTCTAAATTTTGGCGTAGTAAGCCTACTGTGGCTGATTCTACCTTCTCTATTTTTAACTGTAGCCTATTACTTGTATGGCATTCATCGCATCCCTCTTTCTTCACCAGCCACAAATTGTTCCTCAGCATCCGGTCCAGCCTGGTACAAATCAACGAACCTCCTAAAATTAAATATCGTAATGGGGCTTCGTTCTTGGCCTCAAGTCGCCTTACCCACATTTTTGCCCTTGTGGCTAACTCAACAGAATCATTCCCCAGCCTTAGCTGGCGGCATGCTAACCATGTTTTTAGCTGGAGGAGCATTAGGTAGCGTAATCGGAGGTTATGTAGGCGATAAAACTGGTCGTAAAAACTGTATTATGGGTGCGCTTTTCATCGGGCTCCTTGCAATGTACCTGCTCTTAACTAACGAATTGGGGATTCTCACGTGGATCATGCTAGGCATTAGCGGGGCTGCTTTACAAGGCGCCCTTCCCTCCTCTATCGTCTGGGCCCAAGATATGCTACCTGACAATGCCGCCATGGCCTCTGGCATGATGCTCGGAATGTCTTACGGCTTAGGCGGTCTCGGCGCCGCACTTACCGCTGCTTTAGGCGATACAATTGGTCTGCAACCTGCTCTTCTATGGTCACTTCTCCCCTTGTTAATCGCCATTCCTTTGACCTATGTCATACCCGAACGTCCCTTTATTGCATCCCAACAAAAGGCTAAAGTTACTTCTTATGACACACTAAGAAAGTAACAGATATGTTGGTGGTCTGTCAGGAACAAGCTAGGGCATCGCTTACTTCCTACGTGAGACTGCGCGGAGGCCCTAGCCGCTATTCTTGTCGATTGTCATGTAGAAGATTTAGTAATATATAAGTAAAATAGCTCATGATCAGCAAATTTCCGTTGGCTGACCATGAGCTATTTTCAGTAGACTTACAGATTTCAAGATGGCCCCCCTGCCCGCACACTAGGCATTTTCTTATTTACTATAAGGTTTTGTCGCGTCCCACCGCCACTGCCAATTTTGAATATATTGATCAGCCAGTTGTTTATTACCATGCAATAGCAAGCAATTTTCGGCATTGTTATGCTCAGCAGAATAGGTAAAATTAAAACTGCCTGTAATAACATCAATACCGTCAATTATCATAACTTTACTATGGGCGATCTGGAAGTCAGAGTCAATCTTTACAAGAATGCCACTACTGACAATCGAGTCCAGTAGTTCCTTTTCCTTTTGCCCCCGTGGATTATCTTTGTCATCACCAGTCACGTTACTTTTATCCAGAATGATTCGCACATCCACCCCACGTTGCTTAGCATTGATAAGGGCATGGATAATTTCAGTTGAAGTAAAGCTGTATGCTTGAATCTGAATACTTTTTTTAGCATTATTAATCTCATTGATTATCATGCTCATTATCCCACCAGTAGGACTGAATGCCACATCGATAGTGCCTGTTGCCGGCACAGTGTGAACCCCTTTGACGTTATCTGGCATAGCCCCAGCATGCTGTATATTTTTATTTTCAGCAGAAGTTACTGGACTCTTGCTTGTACATCCCGCGACAAAACCAACTACTAACGCAATGAGAACTACCAAAGTTGTCGTAAAGTACCTGGACATTCTATTTTTCATTAGATCACCTCATAGAAATTATACTACGCGTTACACGCTGCAACAAGGCCGTACATATTCTATTTCTTTACCCCAATGCCGATTGCCAAGTGCCTGTAAAATACATCTTCTACAACTTTTACTTCATCCGCTTCGCAGCCCACGACAACGAACACCTCTGTTACTTTACTTTTGATTAGATTGTTCCGATTGCGTATATACATACAATATTTAACTGCAAAACCACCAGCAAATCCGATGAAAAATCCAATTAATCCCCAAACAATCGGACCCCACTTCCACATAAATCCCCATAACACCCCCAACACCATAAATATGGTTGCTGCCACGGCTGGTACATCAAACATGCTTTCGCCATCCGACCGATGAATATTATCAAAGAGTTGCCTTTCCCTTTTCATAGTATTTAAAGGTATTGCACATATCCGATTGGCTGTAATACCTTTTTGTTCTAAATCCGTTAGCGCCAATTCCAGGTGTAACGAATGTTCAAATGACGCGACCACGTGCATCTTATCACCTCCACCTATGGGCATTTTAAATGTTGGATACTGATATTCACTCTCCAACATTTTCGCCTGTTCCCGTTCAAATAAACGGTTATACTCTACCGTGTTTACATAGGCATCATAGATAGCAAATCCCAATATCGAAGGCAAATATATAAACCATTGAGGATCTAATATGACTTTTGCTTCATCAAACGAGCCTAAAGCAGTAAATTGTATGGCTTGCAGTACATGTGAAAAATAGCAAGCTATGATCCACCAGATTAGTAAAAAAAAGGCCGTAGGTGTTCGATGTGTGTACAGATGCCCTAGACCAGGCGTTAAAAATGTCCACATCACACTGACCCAAGGTGTGCGCCTATCAAGGGCATTAATTTCATAAAAAGAGATACCTTCCGGGTCAATTTTAGCCTCATTTCGTTCTCCTAATATGGTGAGTTTATTCAAATCAACCGTTAATTGATAGCCATTCCAGATGCAGTAGATAAATACGGGGGCATATAACAACAGCCATTGATTGTTTACAACCTCTTTCGCCATGTCAAATCGTCCCGTAAAAGAATATAAGATCGCCATGTTAACCTTAGCATTATAGTTTACTACCATCTCCCAAGTAAAAAGCAGAAAACCTGCTATATAGCTTCCCAAACTGATATGAGCAAATCCAGGAAAGGCGGCTGACCACCATGCAATCACATAAGGGTTACGTAGATGTAAAAAGTTAGTAGAGATAGAATTCATAACTCCTAATGGTCTTCGCTTCCCTCGTGATGATGAATTTTGCATCTGCCACCTCATTCAATACTTCGCCAACGGATTATTCCCTTAGAAGGCGCTATCTACATTATGGTTTGCTATTCGAGAAATAATTATCCAATTTATTTATAAAACCATAGGATAGCAATAAAGCAAAAAACTCTGCCATTCTGCAAGGATAAGCGCATCAAGCACTGTGCACGATCATCGTCATCGCATCAGTAGCACATACCCCATTATTATGAATACAAGGCAACTCATCAGTTCACCCCTGATGAGTTGCCTTGTTTATTTGCTACTTTTTTTCTTCACCACCCACGCTGCCCTCGGATTTCTTTTGCATAAACGGTAAGAGCCTTGCCGATTATCTCCTTGTTGCCTTCCATTATTTCGTCCCTTTCCCAACATAATATTTCTTCTTCTTCTGCAATTAGAACCATCATTTCTGGAGAAGCTTCTTCCCATTTGCGCATTGCCCAGGTGCCGATCATCGCAGCCATAATTTCCAGTGCTGCATCTCTTCTGGCTTGATCATAATCATTAACTTCTGGCATACCTCCACCCCCTTTTGCCCGATTTGAAAAACACTGCACGATTGGTCTTCTTGGCTTCCCCCTAAGCAATCATCACTCTGTTACGACCTGCATTTTTACTTGCATACAACAATTCATCTACTCTTTTAACTACTATTTCGTCGGTATCGCTAAGTTGGACTTTGGAAGCCCCTACTGAGACAGTGACCTTGATCTCATCATTGCCTAACTGGAATGCTGATTGCTCCGTTAGCCTTCGAACTTCTTCGGCAATCTCAGATAGTTGCTCTTTATTTCCAGTGTTTATAATTGCCAAAAATTCTTCTCCCCCCCAACGGAAAGCTGCTCCTAAATCGCCAAGACCATTTTGAATTGTACCAGCAACCATTTTAATGACTTCATCACCAATGTCATGACCATATTGGTCATTTACCCGTTTAAAATAATCAATATCTGCAAATAACACACTAAAGAACGCTTTGCCCCCTTTGTGCATTTCATCTAGCTTATTTAATAACTCAATTTCTGCATAACGCCGGTTACCTAACCTTGTCAAAGCATCCATCAAGGAAAGCTTTTTAAATTGAGCAACCTCTTCCTGTAAATTTGCCTTACAAGAATTATCGCTAAATACTTCTACAGCACCAATTATCTCATTACTTTTATTGCGAATTGGCGAAATTCGGACTAAAACAGGAACCCTCTGCCCGTCTTTGTGCTCAAAATACAATTCTGCTTCCCTTAAAAAGCCATCTTGTAGTGTCTTAGCAAGGGGGCACATTCTATGATTACAAAGTAAAATTCCCTCACTAGTACTATGGTTGAGTTTATTATTAAAACAATAACTTCCTACAATATCCTCACTAGAATATCCCGTTAACTTTTCAGCACTTGGGTTCCAGTAGAGTATTTTCCTATTATTATCTACAAAATAAATACCTTCATAAAGATGATCTAATATTACCTTGTACAAAGAACAGTCCATTTTCCCTCTCTCCTACCCTTTATTTTACTATATATTATGGTAATAAGCCGAGGTTGGTTCCAACCTCATGGGTACTATATTGGAGATAATAATGTCAGTGCGGGCTTCCAATTATACCCCACGGTATAGAAATCAAGTAAGGCTTCAAGAGTTGCTACTCTGAAGCCTTACTTAATTTACATCTTAAATTAACTGGGATCACCATCATGAGTAAATAAGAAACATTAAAATGTTCTAATAACCATCTTCCATGCCATGAGCCCCGTCATAACCCATCATATGTCCGTGATGACAGCAGCGTGGGCACATCGGATACATGTGTGCTTCATACTCAAAACCACACATTGAACAAACCTTTACTACTTCATGACTGCACATTTCGTAGACTTTGAATTTTTCACAAAATTCATGCACACACCGACGGTGACAAGTTGGCATACACCCCTCATGCATAGGCATTTCATGATGATGACTACCACAACACTCCATAATTACTCTACCTCCTTTATATTCTGCTCTATCCTATGTTCTGCAAACGAGATATGTTAATAAAAAAAAATACAATTCAATGTTAATTCTCGACGCACATCGCGGACTGACAATGAATACCATACAATATTAATATGAGAACATAGATAAACCAGTGCTGTGTAAGGAGTTGGTTTTCATGACGTCAATTTTCAATTTAACCCCAATGCAAGTCGCCGTAATCGGCGCCATCATCGGCCTTGCCTTTGCGCTGCCATTAAATGTGGATGAAGAAAACGTCTTTGGCAACGTCTTGGATTTGGCTGCGGAAATGGTTTTCATTATTGCAGCCCAGCGCGCATTACTTAAAGATGTGCAAACAACCGCGCAAACCGAGACTTCAGCAGGGGACATTCAACGGCAGATCGACGACCTGAAACGAAAGGTGGCAAAACGATCAGCTCGCCTAAAACGAAATGCAACCCCTCCTAGCTTATTCAAAAATTAATAAGGAGTTGTTTAGTGTGGCATCATTTTTCAACTTGACGCCCATGAGCGTTGCCGTAATCGCCGCCATCGTCGGTCTTTCTTTTGCACTACCATTAAATGTAGATCAGCAAAACGTTTACGGCAATGTCTTGCTTGCAGCAGGGTATGTCATTCTTATTATCGCCGCCCAACGAACGTTAATCACTAACGCAGAAAAAGCCGAACAAACCCAGGCATCTACCGAAGGTATGCAACGGCAACTAGAAGAATTGAGGGGAATACTAGCCGCTATGCCTGAACTAGGATCATAAAAATCAACTAACCTGCTATACGATAGTGAAAAGGTAAACCTTACTATGAAGGAGGAATATTTATGCGCTTGCGCTTTGGCCGCAATAGTAGTAGCAGTTTTTTTGATCATCACAGCAATCGCTCCTGCGGGTGTATCCTGGGACTGATTGTGATTTTGCTGACATTATTGGAACCAGAGTCGTGGTATCGAGCAGCCCCGGAAACTACACCAACTACACCAACTACACCAACTACACCAACTACAGTACCACCAACAAAAGTAGCCGCACCAATACTATCTACCCCCTCTACACCGCCCAATATGTATCCGACTAAATCGGCGTCAACATCCAAGTCATCGACAAAATATCTAAAAAATGGTATCGTGCTGTTTTCTCAACCTGTCAAATGCATTCCTAAGTCATATCGCTAATAAATAGTGCTTTTAATAGGCAGGCTCTTTACGGAAGGAGGGGATTTACCATGGCCTTCAATTTTCCACTTGATCGTTTTAGAGGAACTGGGCACGGCCACTGCTGGGCTTGGATTATCGCTATTATTATCCTCATTTTTTTCTTCACAGATCTTGATGATTGTTTCAAAAGCACCTGATCATCGCCAGTAGCAGTAAGCTCCGCTATTTATTAACATTCCTGGCAGTAACCGATGTCTATGTGCTAAGATTAATTGGGGGATAACCAAAAGAGACCCTTCACATAACGTGGCGGTCTCTTTGTTTAATTTATACTGTTATACGCATCCACTATATTATTTACATGACAAGCGATGTCCTAGCTTCTGTCCCTGGCAGACCATCAATACAGATGTACTTTCTTAGCGTGTGTATATAGTATTTTATACTTTAAATTTATCAACCATCTCTTGCAAATATCCTGCCATTTCTACCAAGTTGCGGCTAGACGAAGCAATCTCATGCATAGAAGCAGACTGTTCTTCAGTGGCGGCTGATACGGTTTGAGTCTGATATACAGTATTTTTACTGACCTTGTCAATATCCTGTACTGCCGTCACAACATGATTACTATCATTAGCTGTCCCTTGAATTGCTAGGGAAATATTTTTCATTTCAACAATCATCTGATGGATTTGACTTTCGATTTTACTAAAAGCATCTCCAGCGCTACGCACCACTTCATTACCAAGCACCACTTCATTCGCTCCACGGTTCATTACAATAATCACTTCTCCCGTGTCACTTTGAATTTTGCCAATCATCTCTGCAATTTTTTTGGCAGCTTCATTGGATTGCTCTGCCAGCTTCCGCACTTCATCAGCTACAACAGCAAAACCACGACCTTGTTCACCAGCACGTGCTGCTTCAATCGCAGCATTCAATGCCAACAGATTAGTTTGTCCTGCAATCGCTGAAATTGTCTCAACTAAGACACCAAACATAGAAGATAATACCATTACACTAATTGCAATTACCAAGACCCATCTCATTCCCACAATATAGTACCTCCTATTTACCTAGTTGCTTTGTCTGTACCTATTTCAAAAGATTCGCTAAATATAATCACTATCTTTTTTTCTACATTATTCGCCATATTTTTTTATAAAATAGCCACCTTAGTCAAAGCCCCTAATTATAAAATAATCGCCTTACAAGATAAACTAAAGAGACCTTTATTTCCAATACAGTTTATTGAAAATAAAGGTCTCTTTATCGTAAAATTCCGCCAGTAAAACTAACATTTCATCCTAGTCACTAAGAGGGGCATGATACTTTATGTCATAGTATTCTTCTTATTTTATCCCAGTACACCCATTTCTAGCAGTGCACGGTAACCAACTAGGCAGCCCATTAATATTAAGTATAGGCGCAATGTAAGTAACGAATATTTCACCGTTGAACTCATTTTCATTAAACCCAAACCATCCATATTGCATTTTTCCTCTGGAGTATCATGCAGCGGATGCACACAATAGAAAAATTCTTGATTATTTAGTGTAGCAGTGTTAGTCATTGTTGTCATTTAAATCCATCCCCTCAAATTTTTATAAATCCCGAAGTTATGCAAATACATCGGGCAGAATGGTCTGTACTGCTAAAACCAAGGATAAAGCAAACAGTACCGCAATGATAATCCAGTTAATTACGTTATTCCAACGTTTATTTACAAACTCTTCACCCAAAATTTCTTTATCATTTAACAGCAATTGCAAGAAGATAATTGCTGAAGGTAACACCAAGCCAGCGAATACTTGAACACTGATAATGATGGTTTGTAGTGGCGCATTGGGGATAAGCACCACTCCCGCTGCAGCTGCAATACACAATACATATACGATATAGAACCCAGGTGCTTCACGGAAGGATTTCTGCAGACTATGATTCCAACCTCGAACTTCACCATATGCCCAGGCACTGGATAGGGAAACAGCAGTAGTACCAAGTACGGCGGCATTAATCATTAATAGCAGAATACCATGTTTAATAAATTCGCTACCGCCAGCATCAAAAATAGCTAACGCCATTTGCGCAGGATCTTGGAAGTCAACTCCCAGACTAGTTCCATAATCGCCAACTAACAACATTGCAGAACCCACTAGAATAGTAAAACAAGCACCAATAAAAGTATCGATTCTAGCCATTTTCAGATCAGCAAAACGTAAGGGTTTATCTGCAATACAGCTTTGTTGGAAGAAGAGTTGCCAAGGAGCAATTGTAGTACCCACGATGGCAATCATCAGAAATACTAAATCAGATGTCAGTCCTCCAGGTGGCATAGTCGGCATGATCGTATGTTGGGCTACCAATCCCCATTCTGGTTTGGTGATATACGCCATCGCAAACCAAGCAATGTCTAACAAACACAATCCTACTACCATCCGTTCCCACCGCATATAACTTCCAGTAACGACAAGACTAACAATTGCAACAGCAGCAACTGGAACAGAGTACAACGGATCAAGTCCAAATCCTTGCAGAGCAAGAGATATGGCAGCAAATTCCGTAATCAAGGTCAGGAAATTCACCAATAATAGATCAATTAACGAGAAAGTCCCCCCACCATTTTCCAAACCGTTTGAAAATCATAGCAGCATGTCCTTGCCCAGTAGCGATCCCCAAACGCACAACCATTTCTTGAATAAAATAGCAAATTGGTAACAATAATAACATTAACCACATTAAATGATGTCCATAATTTGCACCTGCCTGGATATAGGTAGAAACTGCACCAGCGTCATTGTCAGCCTCCATAACGATCAAACCAGGTCCCATGACCATCAAGAATTTTATTATACGGTGCATCCATTTTCCCTTGACCTTAACAGCTTTAGGGTTGATATTATTCTCGACAATTGTATTTTTCATGGTAATTCTCCTTTTTCGCATACATAGTTGTCAGGCAACTTGATGTTACTTGCCCATTGTTAATTTGATTTTCGAAAAATTGCTTACTAAATCCACCTGGGTCGTCGTCATTACTCAAAGTTGCCTCACCTCCTTTATGAATGCAAAAAAACAAAGCCCACCATTTTTAGGAGGCTTTGCTGTGCATGCAAATATATTGCCTTCCCCACTCGTTGAGTTTTAGCACTGCATAACGTAGAGTAATCATTCTAAATTCCTCAGCCACATTATGTAAAACCTTAAGCCGGTAATACCTGTTCTACCCATTGGCGTCTCTCGACGTTTCCGGGCAGTGGCCTGTGTTTATGCAGGAGCCTCGCCTAACGAAGAAATATTATTTTGTTTATGTTCTTTATCCCAGTACACCCATTTCTAACATTGCACGGTAGAATACCAACCCGCCCATTAAAATCAGATAGAGGCGCAAGGTAAGTAATGAGTATTTGACTGTTGCACTCATTTTCATTAGTCCCAAATCTTCCATGTTACATTTTTGTTCAGGAGCATCATGCAACGGATGTACACAATAAAAAAATTCTTGATTATCTACTGTAGCAGTGTTAGTCATTGTCGTCATTAAAATCCCATCCTCTCAACTATAATAATGTCATCTACCAGGTTGTACCAATACGCTAGGCAAAATGTTCTGTACCGCTAAAACCAAAACTAAGGTCAACAGCACCAGAGTTGCGCTCCAATGAATTACATTGCGCCAAGTTTTATTCATAACCCTTTTACCTAAAAACTCTTCATCATTTAAAAGTAATTGCAAAAGTATCATCCCCGACGGTAACGCCAGACTCCAGATGTTTAGACCCACAACGATTTTTTGAATGAAATAGTGGCTTGGTACCAGTAATAAAATTAACCCTATCAGACGTTGTCCATAATTGACACCGGCTTGCGTATCTTTAGAACTGCCACTAGCTTGGTTGTCATTTTCTATGCCCATCAATAAATTTACGAAATTCAGCCATTTTCCTTTGGCTTTAAAGTCTTCAGAATGAATTGTATTCAATGTAGTTGTATTTTGCATAATAATCCCCCTCTTTTGCATACCTAGTTGTCAGACAACTGAGTGTTGTCAGTTTGTTGCCTTTTTGATTGTTGAGAAACTGTTTTCTGGATAAACGCGGCCTGTCACTACTCAAAGTTGCCTCACCCCCTTTATGTACGCAAAAAAGCAAAGCCCACCATTTCTGGGAGGCTTTGCTGTGCATGCAAAATAAGCCTTCCCCACTCGTTGAGTTTTAGCACTGCATAACGTAGAGTATAAAATCAAAATCCCTCAGCCACATTATGTAAAACCTTAATCCGGTAATACCTGTTATACCCATTGGCGTCTCTCGACGTTTCCGGGCAGTGGCCTGTGTTTATGCAGGAGCCTCACCTAACGAAGAAATCCATTATTCATTTTTACATTCAAACAACTCAAAAACAATAAAAAGCCTCTATAAAATAGAAGGCTTTTGTTACACAACAAAACAGTATAATAAATATACGCCTTCCTCACTCGTTTGAGCTTTAGCACTGCACAACGTAGAGTAATCACTTACTCAGCCACGTTAAGTAAAACCTTAATCCGGTAATACCTGTTATACCCATTGGCGTCTCTCGACATTTCCGGGCAGTGGCCTATGTTCATGTAGGAGCCTCACCTAAC
>Ga0224527_1001209_pt1 | contig 13515 bp, 17 predicted proteins | sample CBST0metaG_FD_179882 | JGI IMG/M metagenome (GOLD analysis project Ga0224527, IMG submission 179882) | Peat soil microbial communities from Stordalen Mire, Sweden - C.B.S.T0 | ecosystem: Environmental > Terrestrial > Soil > Wetlands > Peat | place: Sweden: Norrbotten County, Stordalen Mire... | reverse complement strand
CCAGTTCAGGAAAGACCACACTCGCTAATGTGCTCGCCAGTTTTATCCCGGACAGTGATCGCATCCTGATCCTGGAAGATGTAGCCGAACTCCATATAAGGAAGCCGCACGTCATCTCCGCCGAGGCCCAGCTTGATACGCACAATAACCAGATCGGCTTCGCCGATCTGCTGAAGGCAGCTCTTCGGCATAGGCCTGACAGGATCATCGTGGGCGAGATCCGTGGCGCTGAAGCGCGTGTCTTCCTTGATGCCTTGAACACAGGCCATCGCGGGTCGCTCACGACCATCCATGCCAACAGCGCCAGAGATGCACTCCGGCGCCTGGCGCAGCTTGCCATGCGTGGCTCGGGAGGGGGCGTCCCTCTTCATGACGTCGAGGAGGAGTGCGAAAGGTCCATCAATGTAATCGTGCAAGTAATCAATGAGGACGGCTGGCGTCACGTTACAGAGATTCGCAAATCTCCTGAACCGGAAGATCACCGTTAACTGCCGGTCGCGCCATGAATCCTTTCCGATGCAAGAAACCTACTGGCCGAGAACTTCCCAGCCTTGGTTAGTCAGTTGCAAGCCCGCAATCTCTGTTGCTTTCGATGCTCCGGCTACCGTAGTGCGGATATCCGGAAACATCTGCTGAACCTCGGGGCGTTCTGCCCAGCTTGCGGGGTCCACAATCCTGTAGGTATATGTAACCTCTGTCTGGGAGTATGCCCCAGCCGTGGCCGGTTCCGTCCACTTGACGATTGAATCGACGCTCTTCTGTCCATAGCAAAAGGCGCTGGTCTGCCCCAAAGGGCCGGGAGTTTCCTGGAAATACTTCTTACCTTCCGGAGTCAATTCGTATCGCTTCACAGGCTGCGGCGGAGTCGAACCTTGTAGGGGCTCCAGCAATCCGTGAATGACTGCGATCGTATCGTTCGAATGGACGAGGCCGACCTGTTCGAGAGCCGCCAGCTTTAGCCCAAGTCCATATTGCTCCTTCTGCTCCGATTGAGGAACATCGATTGGAAACTGGCGAACGATCATAGTACAGGCCTCTCCGTGTTTCGCAAGATATTGGTTGATAGCCTTCGTGAAGTTCGCGCCGCTAGTGTAGTCCGCCGTAAATAGAGTCTATTATGTAGTGTCGGTCATCTCATATACAGTTGGGGTGACTGACATGCGCGTAGCGCCAGCGATCCATCTGAGTTCAGGAGCAAGAGCGGCATTGCAGAGTCTTGTGCGACGGCGCACCACGCCGGTGCGCGTGGTGGAGCGCTGCCGCATAGTCTTACTTGCGGCAGACGGACTTCAGGACAAGCAGATCGCCGAGCGCATGTCGGTAGCGCCGCTTATGGCTTCCCGGTGGCGCCGCCGGTTCCTGACGCAGGGTGTGGCCGGATTGGTGAAGGATGCGCCGCGACCGGGCCGGACGCCGACAATCACCGCCGAGCAGGTTGCCGAAGTCATCGCCAAAACCACACAGAGCACACCGGATAACGCCACTCAATGGTCGCGCAGCACGATGGCGCGCGAGGCGGGCATCTCGGAATCCAGCGTGGGCCGCATTTGGCGAGCACATGGATTGAAGCCGCACCGCGTCGAGAGTTTCAAGATCAGCAACGATCCCGAGTTCGCCGCCAAGCTCGAAGATATCGTCGGTCTCTACCTCGATCCCCCCGAGCATGCGCTGGTGCTGAGCGTCGACGAGAAGAGCCAGATACAGGCTCTGGACCGAACCCAGCCGGGCTTGCCGATGAAAAAAGGTCGCGGCCAGACCATGACCCACGACTATAAGCGCAACGGGACGACCACACTGTTCGCCGCTCTCAACACCGCCAACGGCGAGGTATACCACCTATGCCAGCAGCGCCACCGGCATCAGGAATGGCTGAAGTTCCTGCGCATGATCGACCAGACTGTGCCCGTTGAAAAGCAGCTTCACATCATCTGCGACAACTACGGCACACATAAACACGAACGCGTTCAACGGTGGCTGCAACGACACAAGCGCTTCCATGTGCACTTCACGCCGACCTCAGCCTCATGGTTGAACATGGTCGAGCGATTCTTCCGCGACCTGACAGAAAACAGAATCAGGCGCGGAGTCTTCCAGGACCTGGAGCAGCTCATCATGGCCATCGGACAATACATCGACCGCCACAACGCCGGCCCGAAGCCCTTCATCTGGACTGCCAAGGCTAAGGACATCCTGCAAAAAGTCACTCGTGCACGGGCAGCGCTGAATAAATGACACGATTAATGGCGGGCTACACTAGGTCTCCTTGTGCTGCTGCAAGCGGCAAGCAAGAGAAGACCTGCAATTGAAATGAGACAGATGCTTCGCATGATGATTGATCCTCCTTGGAGTAGATTGACCGAGTTGTCGTGCTGCATTCGTGACCGTGATTATTGGGTTTCTTCCGATTTTGGCTTGGTTGGTTTCGGCCGTAACGCAGCAGTCGTAGCCGATGCAGCGTCGATAAATTCCTTGATGTAGCTGATGTGGTGATCGCGACGGGCGAAGATGCCGCTCTTCACTGTGAGGAATTTAGTTGACAGTGGCCGTAGCACGACATCGGGACGCAATGGCGTGGCAAAAGAGCGGCTCATAAGCGCCAGTCCTATTCGCTTGCTCACGAGCCATTGAGCTTCCCTGGGGAGATAGGCGTCACCGACGAACCGGAGAATGATACCTTCGCCTTCGAAGTATTCCGTAATCTCCTTGTGAATGTCGGGGACCGCTCTCCTCGCCACGGCAATCATCGGTTCGTTCTCCAGTTCTCTTACGTCAACACTCGGTCTGCCACTCAAACGATGGCCTGCAGGCAGGCACGCCATCAGCGATTCCTGCATGAGAGGCCGCACCAGAAGCTCCGGTTCGTGGATAGGCAGGAAGCCGAAGCCTACGTGCAGCTTGCCGTGGAGCACGCGTGAAACTACCTGGTGCGTCAGCAGACTCTCTCGCCCGGAAGGGCCGATGCCTTCCGGGTAAAGTTGCACGATGGTCTCCAGCAGCTTGTCCGGAAGGTGACTTGAATATCCAATGCGCAGGTCTTTTGCCTGCGCCCTGACAAATGACTGCACGCGATCGAATCCAACCCGCGCCCGTCTGACGGATTCGCGGATGTCGGGAAGATATATATCACCGGCTTTGGTTGGCTTCAACCGTCCTCCCAGCCGCTGAAATATCGGTGTCCCAATTTCAGTGCTTAAACCTTCGACCTGCTTCCTGACCGCAGACGTTGTCATGTCGAGCGATTTTCCGGCTGCCGAATACGAGCCCTTCTCCGCTACTGCGAGGGCGGCAATCTGCCCATCCATTTTGATGTTGAACCGGCGCATGGCGAGACCCGTGAGCGCAAGTACAGGTCAGCTCTCGGTCGGTCATGGGGAGTGCCCGACGTGCGCGTAGTCGTTCGATCCAGATGATGGCTCCTGCCGATTAGAAATAGCCGAAAATCAATTCTCCACGCTCGGTGAAGCCAGATCGCCAGTCTCCACTTCGAGCGAGCTGGCATTTCGTTTTGTTTACGCGGTGCGAATGAGATTCGCTCTCTATCGACAATGAGAACAGGCGAACGCCTGTTGAATGAAAGAGATGTTATATGCGATTAGCTTCGTTGGGAAGAACGCACCTTATTGTCATTTACGCCACATCTGAATTGATCCGCTCTCGGCTATTACCTGGTAATCTCTGGGATCCGCCCAAAGACGGAGCCTTATCCAGGAAGCGCGTTGCCCATTCCGACGCCGACTGCAGAACCACATATAGTGCGGCACCGGAAGTGGTGAGTTCATATTCAACACTTGGTGGTGTGGTTGGGTAGACCGTACGGGAGATAATCCCATACGCTTGTAATCGTTTCAGTTCTTTCGTCAGCACATGGTGAGAGATTCCTGGAAGAAGACGTTGGAGCGCGGTAAAACGCTGCTTCTCATCTGCTAAGACGAGAATTAGCCCGATGGTCCACTTTCCCGCTAAGAGGGAAATTGTCACAGCTGCCAAGTGGTGCACACCATTATCGATATGCGAGGCTCTGCTCTTTCCGCCCATTCGTGCCAATCTCCAGAGTCGCTTCCGCGAGTCGGTTATGCAAACAGACACCTACGAATAGATCTTCCTCTACAGAATCAATTGACAGGAGCGACGCCTGTAGAGGCCGAGTTTTTTGCCGAACTCCTAGCGGTGACTTCTAAAATCCTTGCTTCTAAGCAGGCAGATCATGAGGACGGCTCCGGTCCGCATTGGCATTGCAGAACTTGCCCTGTAGCGGGAGACGACGAAAGCTCCTGACAGCCCTTTCAAGCAGTAAATTGCAACTCTTCTCCTAGGGATGGTCAGACGGAGAAATGAGCGTGCATGGAAGATCGGTCGTCCACGGATTACTCCCGCGAGCAATAAATATATCTTGCCCGCCATTTGACCCTCTCTCCCATCCTGACGCGACATGTAATGTCGGCCCTTCACCCAGACCACCTCGACGTTGACTCCGTTCTCGGATTGTAAGAGGTAATCGGCAATCTGCATGGAGAGTGAAAAGCTCCGAAACAGAATCAAACACACGCGCAGTCATGTGGGACAGCAAGCAAAAGGTACATTTGGCGAAAGGCGACTCGAACCCATTCTGTTCTTCATACTTGGCCTCAATGGTTCAGCTATCCGGTTCCCCTTCATTACCTGGTGTTGTGCGCCGCTCCGGGCCCGTCACCTGTGCCCGGCTCGATGTGGTACTCGTTCAGCCTGCCGCGTGCGTTCTCGTTGTGCGGAAATCTTCTTCGCCCAACCCACGCTTACCAGAAGACAATCTGCAATTTCCTCCAGCATCTCCTCGCCCTGGTCGTACGCAAAGAGAAACGTGCGGCGCGGGTCATCCGGTCACGCGCTCAACGCCGGATGGCGGCACACATCCGCTCCCAATTCGCGTGGGCTACGCCTTCCCGCTCCACGTCGCTCAGGTCCGCCTCCTCAAGAAACCTGCGCGCGCCGCCGTTAGGTGCGAGGTGATAGGGATAATCGATGGAGAAGAGGATGCGTTCGACTCCCAAAACCTCGCGTGCCCAGGCGAGGTAGCGCTGGCTCAAAAGACCGCTTGGCGTTACCGAGATGTTGGTCTTGAAATATGAGGAGATGGGCCGCTGAAGTCCAGTCCCGAGATTTGCTTCTTTTGAAAGCAAGTCGATCCGCTCAAGAAAGAAGAGAACCACTTCGCCCCAGTGCCCAAGAACCAATTGCAGGTTGGGAAACCGGTCGAACACGCCAGACAACACCAGGCGCAACGCTTGAATGCCCGTTTCGTAGTGCCAGCCGATCCCCGCCGTTGCGAGCATGGCATCCAACTTGTCGCCGAAACCGTGATAGTAAGCATTACGTATCGCGGGAAGAGGCGACTGCGGATGAAGGTAGAGTGGCGCGTGCAGCGCTGCGGCAGTCTCAAAGACAGGCAGAAAATCCGGATGATCGAGATTGCGCTCGCGCGTGCGTCCGTAAAGAATGGCGCCGTGCAAGCCGAGCTTGCGGGTGGCTCGCTCCAGTTCGCGTGCGGCTTCATCAGGAACTGGGGTGGGGAGCGTCGCGAAACCCTGAAAGCGGTCAGGCCGGCCGCTCACCGTCTCTGCAAGAATGTCATTGCTTGCGCGCGCCAGCGAGACGGCCTTGTCGGGGTCAAGGCTCTGGACACCGGGCGTGGTGAGTGACAGCACTTGCATGTTGATGCCACTGTTGTCCATGAGCCTGATTCGTTCGTCGGCGAGGTCGAACAGGCGGCGCTCGACTTCGCCGATTTTCGACTGCGTCACGGCGATGTCCTTCAATGCGGGAGAGAGCGTCTCCCAGGCGGTCATGACATCTGGCGTGGCGAAGTGCTCTTCCAGAGCAACGATTTTCATGAGGCAGCCTCCTGATTGGATTACCGACGACGAAAGGTGCGGCGATGACAGGCTCAGCGTTATGTCGTAAGCATCTCTGGCACGAAGATGTCTTCACACTGAAAGCGCTGCGCGGTGATGCCTTGTTCAAAGTGATAGCGCAGGACTGCCTCGATCGCCTTCCGGTTGGCTTCGATTCCGTACGGCCACCAATCCTTGCCCAGCACTTCACGATCCTCGTTGATAAGGTCGCTGAACCAGGGGAACATGGTGTTCATGTTGTTGAATATGAGGCCGTGCTTGTACTGTTCGACAGCCGCGGTCTTCGCGCCGCAAAAGCCGTCATAGGCAATCTTCGCCAATTCAGGGTGCTCCGCGAGCACGTCCTTGCGGATAACGACGGTGTGCATGATCGGGAAGATTCCGGTGCGCTTGTAGTACTCTCGCTCAACCGATTTATAAGCGGGAAAGAGTCGCGCGACTTTCGGCGAACCATCCAGCATGCACTTGGGCACATCGGCTGAGATCAGCGCATCGATCTCTCCAGCATCCAGCATGGCGCCGAGTTCCTTTCCTTTCGGAACGTTGCTGATCTGGACGTTTGCAGGGTGGGGATGCGGGACAAAGTCAATCGGCTTCAATGGCCAATCGAGCCCACCGATGACCCAGCGGCATGTCTCCGGTTTGAAACCATACTCGTCCGACAACATCCCCTTGGGCATGATGCCTGCGTCGTGGCTATACAGGGCGAGTTCGCCGATGGTCTTGCCATTCAAGTCTTCGGGCCTCTGGATGCCGCTGGCTTTGTTGATGTAGATCGCCGAGTGACGGAAGGCACGATTCGGGAAAACAGGAATGGCAATAAAGGGCGACTCGTTGCCTTCAAACGTCCTCAGAAAATAGGTCATCCCGAGTTCGGCCACATCGAATTTCTTCTCACGGATCATTCCCTCAAAAATCTCCGTGACAATGCGCGCGCTGTGAAAGGTTGCATCGACGCCGGCGAACTTCACCGTGCCATTAGCCAACGCGCGTACGCGGTCATAGTCATAGCAACCAACGTTAATGTTGATCTTGTTCATCGCGAACTTCCTCCATGATTCTGTTCCTTCGTTTAAGGTTCGGCATGGCCCTGTATCGGCGTCTCGGCGCAGGAGATTTCCAGTAGACTAGGGTTTGCTTTTGCCCATCGCGAGTGCTTTGGATATGCGGAAGGTCACCATGATTCCACTTGGACGGTTCCGCACATCCGTCTCGAGATAGCTATTCAAGCGGAACCATGTTGCCGGTCCGCCCAATTGGATTCCGGGACCAAGGCCGATCGTGCGCTCTTTGGAGTTGGCAACGCTGATCCCGTCGATCACATGGTCGGTTAGCTGTTGCAGCCAGTAACCATTCAGTCCAAACCTCACATCCTTGAACACTTCAACGGAAGCAGCGTAATTGGCGTGGAAGGCTTGTCCTGGTTGCATGTTCCTGATCCCCTGACCAACAAAGGGATCGCTGTTGGTGGAATTCCAGAGGTAGTGAAGCCGAGTACTGAACTCCACTTTTTTGTCCTCATAGGTGACAGCGTAGTAGGGATTGACGACGACGAAGTGGTTGCCGATGTTCACTGCGCGGGCATCGCTGTACTTGCCGGTCGGTACGCCGATATCGGCTATCACACGCTGTGCGAGTACTCCACTTCTAATCTTTATCGGCGCCCATTGTATTCCCGAGCCAACAAGTAGATCGCCAAACCCTCGCACTTCCGAGTCACTACCGTTGGCGAGTTGCATGTCCACATCGACCAGCGGCACCAATACCTCCGCGGCTACGCCGCCGCCGAGGAAACGTTTGTGGTTGATGAAAGCAATGTGGCTGGTCGTGCTGTACACTTTCACTCGGTTCGATCCAGGAACCGGTTTTCCTTTGGCGTCCTTGAGTTCGTTTGCGATGTAGCTTACAGGAAACTCCTCTAGAAACCAGCCTGGCTCGCCAAATGCATCCTCGAAGTTTGTGTCCCCCAGGGTTAACGGTCGGCAGTTGAACCTGAGAGCAAGCAGGGAAGCCTGCCGCAGCAAACAATCCTGCAAGAACAACAAAGAGCAAGAACCGCGATCCTGCAACACTCACGGTTCTCTTATTGGGTAACTTGCCAGACTGAGAGGCTTTGTTCATAAAGTCTTTGACCTGCGTTGTGTGCCTTCAGCATCCTTCGCGGAGCACCTCATCCGCTCGCGTCCAGACAGAGCATTGCAAAGCCCGACCAAGGTTCCGGCGTTGACTAAGCTTTCCACGCAGGAACAGACCATATACGGCGCCTCCTTCATCATCAGTCGGCTAGTCATTTTTCTGATTTCAGAATAGATAGTATGCTTATCAGCGCACAGCACCCCCACTGTAGTTTTTCTGCGGTGCAAGTTCAGTGTTCTGGCGCGGACCGTAATTTGCGCTGCAAGGCGCATCTCACCGATATTTATCGGTCGCGCCACGATGGAGATGCAACCAACCAAGCACTACTATCCGATACACAAGATGAATAATATAGTAAAGTAATTTAGTATGCAAGACCGAAGGTATCAGGTTGAGAGGAGTTGAAATACGCTACGATTCTCTTCCGCAATGTAAATCGACTAACCTGACTTTATGAGAATGAAAGCAGATGTCATCAAAGAATTGTTCGAAACTGCTTCCCTTGGCGCGCCTGAGAACGCTATCGGTTTCGTGCTATGGCGCGTTGTCGCCCGCTATCAAAGAGAGCTAGACCGCGCACTTGCCGTTCTCGACCTGACAAATCTTCAGTTCATGACGCTGGCGATGGCCGCGTGGATGGGCTGCTCAGGCGAAGCCGTGACGCAGACCGAACTGGCGCGGTTCGGTGGCATCCAGCCGATGCAGGTCTCGCTAATGCTGAAAACGCTTGAGAGGAAGGGCTTGGTGGTACGGCGCCGTAGCACTACGGATGTACGCGCGAAGCGCATCGAAGTCACCTCGGCTGGCCTGACGACGCTACGCCATGCGCTACCGGTTGCTATCGACTTGCAGAGGCGTTTGTTCGGCGAAGAAGGGCGCCCGGGGGGCAGCCTGTTGGTAGCGCTTCTGCGCGTTGACGGCGAACAATCGAATGGGTGAGGCCTGCATCTCAAGAGTGCGAACATGGCAACGAGCATTGGGGGGTGGCTTCATTGCCTTTATGCGTCACTACGTTTTGAGCACACTGGCCGTATCTTGTTTTCTAAACCAGCGTGCTCATTGAGCCATCTACGATTGAGCAGCAATTGCATCCATTAGAACCTGACGTACGGAAATTGGGGGACGGTGGAGCAATTGCGCAAGGGTGTGATCAACCGTTGCGAATTCACCAAGGCGGCTTGCTTCATAGAGCCCGAGAATGATGTCGATCTGGCTCGACATTCCGGACTGGGAGAGACGCTTTCTAAGCTCTTCGGCCTCCAAGGTTTTCCGTCGCACAGGACGGTCTAACAATTCAGAAGCGATTGCGGCAAGATCTGCCAGATCGAGCGCCTCTGAAGCCGTAAGAGGAGCCGTGGGCCCTTGCGTGTAATTTTCCGTCAACAGAACCTCTACGGCCGCCTCAGCCAGATCATTATGCGCCGTCCAGGAAACCTTCCCGTCGATGGGAGCTTCGATCAGGCCCTCTTGCCACTCCCTTCCCATGTATCCGATAGCACTGTTCGCATAAAAGCCATTACGGAGAGCGATCCATGGCACGCCGGATTCCTGAAGCATCGTCTCGGTGGCCGCATGATCCCACATGGGAGGGAAGGCCGATGAAGGACTGGATCCCATATGGCTCGTATAGACGATGCGCTGTACTCCAACTGTGCGGGCCGCGTCGATGACAGCGCGATGCTGTGCCAAAGTATCACCGCCGAAGGCTCGAGCATTTGAGGAGATCAGCAGCAGCTGTGAGGCGGCCTCAAAGGCATGAGAGAGACCGCATGGTTCAGCGAAATCGCCTTGACGTACCCTGACTCCGCGTTCGGCGAGGTGCGTTGCTTTCTCTGGATCTCGGACGCTGACACCGATCTGTTCTGCATTCACTTTGGAAAGGAGCTTCTCCACAATCAACTGACCAAGTTTGCCATTGGCGCCGGTAACAACAATCACCTTCTCCTCCTCTATGAGCAAATACCCTTCTTGTTTTCGACGATAACACATAAATATTACCGTTGATAATACTTCTTTCGATCGAGTAATGTAATAAAAGAGTGAGCCCCGCCAAGTCCAAATACCGCGCCCATGCAAGCAACACCCAGAATGAGCTTCGGGAGCGCATCCTCATGGTGGCGGGCCGACTGCTGACGAAGGCTGGTCGCGACGGGATAACCACACGCGCCGTGGCTGAAGCTGCGGGTGTGCAGCCCCCCGTGCTCTACCGTCTGTTCAAGGACAAAGACAGCTTGCTTGACGCGCTGGCCGAGCACGCCTTCGTAAGGTATCTCGCAAAGAAGCAGCTCAGACCTTCAGGGAAAGGGGCTATCGACAGTCTTCGAGCGGGTTGGGATTTGCATGTTGAATTTGGCCTATTGAATCCTGCCCTCTATTTACTTATGTATGCAGAACCACGCAAAGGCGGCAGATCGCCGGCCGCCGAACATTCCTTTCAGCTCTTGCGCGCGCACATCCGTGATGTGGCGGCAGAGGGACGCCTTCGGATCAGTGAGAAGAGCGCGGCACATCTGTACCATGCGTCAGCATTGGGAACGGTTCTTTCGCTGCTGAACATGGCCGTAGAAGCGCGCGATATGTCCCTCTCAAACACGGCGAGAGAGGCAGCATTGGCTGCCATCCTCACTGATCTACCCACATCGAAAAGGCCTGACCTTGCGAACGCTGCGATCACGCTTCGAGCGCTATTGGATGACAAGGCGCCGCTCTCGCCCGGAGAGCGCAGATTATTGGTGGAGTGGCTCGACCGATTGGCGGAGCACCGTACAGAACAAAGCTGAATCTTCAGGCAGTTAAACCTTCCGTTATTGCGGAGTACGTCGACGAGATCTTCTTATCATCGGTTCGACCGCAGCCGGCATCCGCTCTCAGCGTCCGTATACGGGCGAGGATATGAAAGATTTTGCGAATGAACCTAACCCTTTAGCGGCGATTCGCCTGGCCGCGCTCTGTGAACTCAAAAGCGGAAAACGCCACGACCATCAGAGGCGCACTCCCAAATGGTTCCTTGAACAGGTTGAGACCAAGCTTCAAGCCATCCGGCGAAAGCTCTCTAATGCAGCCGACTTCGATGCGCTGCATCGTTTAGTAGAACAAGAAATAGGCTCCATTAAGGGAATCGGTGCTCTCACGGTCTACGACATCTCTCATCGCATCGGCGCTTACTTCGGTAAAGCGCCTGAGCGTGTGTACCTGCATGCCGGGGTGAGGGTCGGCGCGCGAGCACTTGGCATCGGCGGCGATTCGTTTCACCCGAAGATCTTGCCCAAACTGTTCGCACGCCTGGCACCATCGGAGATCGAAGACTGCCTCTGCATATACAAAAAGGAGCTCTTGGGCGGTGCGCCCGGCAATTCCCGACGCAGCGCAGGATGCGCTGCCCCAAGACGGCCTCGCTGCTGATTCCTTGGCTACAGGATCAATCTTTGCGCTCTTGTTTCCAGAATCTGTCTTCTGTTGTAAGGCACTCGGTTTCCCATTTCTGCTGGGTCTTTTTACTGCGTCCTTTTTCATTCCTGAGATACAAGGTATAGAGATTCTCAAGGTCTCGGTATATATCGTCTTTCAAGAGTTTACGAAGTTCGTCAATTTGGCAGTTTTCGTGTGCAAAGATAAAGTAGCGGGGGGCGTACTAGCCAAGCGTGCTCTCGTAGATGAGGGCCATGTCGCCTGAAAGCTTGTACATCGATGCAAGCTTCTCAAAGAATTCAGAATCACTTCCAAACGGGAATGATCCCAGTTCTTGCTTCCCAGCTCATGAGTCCTCTGGCGCGCTTCGATCATCTCAGCCGAGTTTCATTCCTTGTCCAGATCGAGATACGTGGAAAAGGCAACCATCGTATTGATCGATGGCGACTGCGGGACCATGATCAATCGCATCGTTGTTCCAATCGTTCTGATAGCTGTTTGCCGCGCTAATCAGATGCCATGCCGTAACAGTTAAAAGGATGCTCGCCATGTTTCAGGCCGGAGGCTGACAGCACCTTCCAGTGGAGGCGATATGGTAAAAATCCGGGGTATCCTGGCAAAGAGGTGAACCCGGTAAATGAGCCAGTCCGTGGGGCGCTCCATCGCCAGATCGCACTCATTGCGACTCAGATAAAAGGGAGTTCGTGCCGCGCCGTTCGTAGTTTTCACTTCAACCAAGCGTTCGCAACCACCATGATCGAAGGAGAGGATGTCATAGCCTGCTCCGTCTCCATCTTCTGCAGCAACCCATCGCACCTTCCGGGCCAAGTCTCCACGATTTGCCTCAGTGAGTCGCTTTCGCTCAATATCCAAGACAAAAGCCTCACCTGCCCTGCCCAAACAGCGATTACGATGGTCTCGCTCTACAGGATCGAATTTTTGTACGAGCCGTCGTAGACGTTCGGGAACCGGTTGATCGTTTGTCGAGGGGAGCGGCGGATCTACAAAAACTGCAGACGACATGGGTGCCAACATTGGCGAAGCCGGAACTGTCTCAAGAAGTACCGGATGCAGCGTGAGATAACGATCAATCGCATCGAAGATTGCGTTCTGGTAATTTCTCTTGGGTATATAGCCAGGAATCCACGGTAGTCCAAGCTCATCCAGCACAGCAGAAATATTCTGGTGCTTAAATTCAACGGAGCGGTGCGTGCGGCCAGTTTCTGCCATGACCACCGCGCTATGTCGTGATTTCACATATCGCTGCCCGGCGAGGTCAGCCGAGAGCATCGTGAAGTAGTCAGTGACGATCAAGTCTAGTTCGTCATCTTGCCAGGGCATCCCGAGCTTTTTATCGTCAGCCATTAACTTGCCATCGCCGCTCTAGTCTGTATGTCACTCTTAAACGGATAGCCAGGCTAGATCTCTGCCGTTCCGTAATGTTTCACTGTCCTGTCGTTATGCTCGCCTGCGCTGGCGTGCAGTGTAAAGATGTGATGCTCCACAGATTTTGATTCTGTATGCAACGAGATCTGGCGTTACATCGAACTCTTCTGCGAGTTCATCTCTGGTTGAACCCTTATCGAGAAAAGTGTAAAAGAGACGCCACGGAAGCAGAACTGCCGCTCCAACTCCATATGCCTCCTCCTCCTGTCCCTTGTTAAAGTCGCGAAATCTCATATCGCCACTCACGACCATCTGCGTGGGAGTGTGCCCAAGAAAACAGTGACAAATCTCTTCCATGAGAGTGATCTTGTTTCGACGGTGAGGGTGAGACGGATTGAGCATGCAGACATGCCTGCCGTCGGGAAGCGGCGTCGCAAATACTCCACCCGACCAGTGTGAACTTGCGAGCCCCGACATATGCGCCCTTTCTTCTGGAGTGAGTCCAAGGAACTGACACTCAATGACATGCAAGCTCACCTTTGGCGCCAATTCCCACGGGTCGAACGAGTTTGGATCTCCGTATTTGTGGGGCACGAGTCTGCGGAGCCTCTCAGCATGCGGCTCCCAGCCTTTTGACCTTTCACTCCAAGGCAGAAACGGACTCATTCCTAATTCTCCGAGGCAGCCTGTTCATATG
>Ga0224527_1001207_pt1 | contig 13525 bp, 13 predicted proteins | sample CBST0metaG_FD_179882 | JGI IMG/M metagenome (GOLD analysis project Ga0224527, IMG submission 179882) | Peat soil microbial communities from Stordalen Mire, Sweden - C.B.S.T0 | ecosystem: Environmental > Terrestrial > Soil > Wetlands > Peat | place: Sweden: Norrbotten County, Stordalen Mire... | reverse complement strand
TGCTCGCTGAAGAATTTACAAGCAAGCCCAAACCAGCTCCCGCTGCACTGGGGCGTTCCCGGAAATGGTCCTCTCGTGATGCCAAAAGATCTACGCTGCAGTCATCACTGTCCGCCGCGTGAAACTGGCAAGTGTCTGTTTCAGTTGCGCATCACATTCCTCGGTTATGGCATTCGCATCCCAAAGCACTGCGCGAAAATCTTCGGGACTAAGGCTGTTGTACAGGGTCTTGAATATGCAGACATGCAGAATTCTTGATTCTGCCACTAGCATCGAAAGCGAATAGCCCTGTGCAAAGCGGAGTTTGCCGTGCTCGACAGCTGCCTCCGATGCCGCTCTTGCACTCCCCTGTTCTTGCGGCGATCGCAGGCGATTAGCCAGATCTTTAATCAGCCCTGGGAGACGCCCCGTGCGGCACTCTTTGCTGAGCGAAACGCGGGTAAGATCGCCGTCGCGCTCCACTCGATCCAACCAATCGACGATCGTCACGAAGATGTCGCGTTCCAAGATGTCGGCGACGCTCTGCATGTTCGTCGCCGGCCGCGTCTCCGAGTTCTCCAAACTCTCCTGGATTTTCTTGAAAAGCGGAACGATACCTATCGGTTTCACCAAGACCTCATAGTGAAGCAGGATGGTGTCCAGCGCATGTTTCAGTTCCGGGTAGCCTGTGTATACAAGCGAAAGCGCATCGGGGTTTTTGCCATGTAATGCCACAACCGCCGTGAACCCGTCGCCTTCTTCAGTCATACGTAAGGCGGAGAGCAACACATCAAAGGGTTCTGCCTCGATCAAATGCAGAGCTTCGCCCACATTTGCGGCGGTCGTAATCTGAAACTGACCAACTTCCGACACCTTCTCTAGCGACGCACGAACCTGTTCGTTATCATCTACCACTAAAATCTTTGGCTGTTCCACCCTCTCGCTTTTTGCGGTCACTTTGCTGCTCCTCGACGCACCCGTTCTGAAAGATTAGCCACATACTCTATGTCAGTCTGCTCTCTGCGGCTGTTCAATAATGCTCACTAATGCAGTCAAGAGTATTGCGAGTCCCCGTTGGGAGTCGCACGCTCGCAGAGGAGAGCTCTTCCCTAGCCTCACTCATTCTCTGGTTCATCGCCAATATCGTCGCGGACCAGCAGTGTGATGCCATCGGGAGTGAACTCCGCGTAGATGTCACGTGTTGACTGATCAGGAGCCATCATCCATCCACGACACGCTAGATTCAATTGGCTTGCTTTCTCGAACAGCGCATTAATCCCCTCAAAGCCGCCGTGAACATACATCAACCAGCCGCGATCCGTTCCTTCGAGGACCTCGATTGCAGTAGTCTTCTCCTGATCCACAACGACGGTGATCAAATTAGCGGTTGCCAGGTCGGCGCAAATCCTTTGCGTGAATTCATAGCGCAACGACTCTTGGGCATTAAATCGAGAGTCGCCGTCGCACTCCCTAAAAAGCAGTGTGAGGCACACTTCAGTTCTAAGCTCTACCGCGAGCATCTTTCTAACTGCATCATCGATTTCATCAAGAGGCATGTCCGGCATTAGGTCGTCACCATATGCCAAATGAGAGTAGCCTGCAACTGTAGCTCCACCGACGTTGCCTGCAGAGCAGGGGAGATACGGCAGAGACGTTGCTTCTGGATTGATCTTAGGACGCCACTACCTTCCAAACGCTGACGTGCCTGCAAGCGTTCTCTGTCGCTCAAGCGGACTTGCGCCGAGCACTGCATCCTTCAGGCCGAGGCAGGACCTGAGCTATTCTCTCCAATAATTCGGTGGGGGAGACTGGCTTGGCTAGGACCTCGAAATCAAACCCCTGCGCCCGCGCCTCGACTAGAAGATCTCGGCAGGTGGCATGACCGGAGAAGAACAGCACCTTGCAGCGTGGCTGGAATCCTAGAATTCGCATGACTGCCTCTATGCCGCTTATTCCGTCCATCGTTACATCGCTGAGGATGAAATCGGGCTCGTAGGAATGGGCAACTTGAATTGCTTCTTCTCCGCTGTGTGCAACTGCAGTTTCGTAGCCATGGCTTTCAAGTATCGTGGCCAATGTGAGGGCAATTGCAGGTTGATCATCGACTACAAGAATCTTCGGGTTTCGGTCTGGCATAGCGCTCTTTCAATTCGCGGCATGAACCCAATGCCCATGGCAGTAAGGTTTCGCTCCTGCAACCCGGAAATAAAGCACACGTGGTAGGGCGTCTCTGCTCGTTGAGCCCGAAGCTTACCCCAGATACTACTCACATACAACGAATCTCCTGTTGATCAGTCCGTCCAGGGAAATGCCCCGAGATCCAAGCGACAATATGGCTGCTGCTAGAGGGCGTGATGCCCGCCTTCGACCACGAGAGCGCAGACAGTTGACTTTTCTCGGTCGAGCCCCCATCACTGCCGAACAAGTCCTTGCTGTATCAATCGTCGATCCATCCGGCGATCTTTCGTGCCGCAAGGTGCCGCAGGGTTGCATAAATACGGGAGAGTCGTTATAGGAGATGCCGGGCTAGGTGATCTCCGCGCGAGCCGCCACAGGCATGCTGGAGAATCTGCTGCGTACTGTACTGGAAGTGACGGAGGCCGCCGCCAGCGTGGCGAGCGGAAGTGAGCAGATGTCATCGACCGCTCAACAGTTGTCCCAAGGCGCTACTGAGCAGGCGTCGGCGGAGGAGGAATGCACCTCATCGATGGAAGAGATGGGCGCAAGTATTCAGCAAAATGCTGACAACGCCAAACAGACGGATAAGATTGCGACCAAGGCTGCTGAAGATGCAGTGTCGGGCGGCGAGGCAGTCACTTTTCTTATCTAAGGTCCCCACAAAAGCCCCACACGATTGTTCCCCACATTTACCAATCAAACTCTATCGATTCCTAAAAAGGGGTTACGCAGTTTTAAGAAATGTTCGGGGAGTACACCAGTGTTTTTGGGCGGATTCAGGAGGAAACAACCAAAAGGTTGTAGCTTGCGGCCGGTGGCCGCAAGTTCTTCAAGATAGCGACTGGATATTTCGATCAAATGGGTTTCGGTGAAATCTGGATGGCGTGTGACGTGGTGGCGTTTAGAAGATCGAGCGACCTATTTGCGGGACCGCCCGCCTGAGTCTCGGTACTGTCTTCGTCCAGAGTTAGCACGTCCGATATTACTGATCTGGTCTGCCAATTGCGTAATAGCTTCTGCGCTTGCGCGGAGACGAGCAGCTTCGCAACAAGTTCGTAGCCAGCGATACCCGTTTCCTTGCAGTTCGTGCTGAACCCCATTGAAGAGTTCGGATGCCTCTGCGTTCATGGTTGTTGCTCGGGCATGCAGCGTCTTGGCCGCTTGTTGCAGGAATGCGGAAGCTTCTCGGCCGTTTCCCAACGTCCAAGCGAGATATCCAATTCTGACGACCGAGTCGACATCCGTAGGGCGCGAATTCAGGAAAGTACGCCACGCCGCTTTCAGCGTCCGTGCCCCAGCAGGAGTTGTGATGTATCGGCGTGCATTACGCTGATCGTTTTCCGACTGGTCCAAGAGACCTGCAACATGCAGGCGTGCCAGCACTGGAACACTCGTACCAACCGAAATGCCTGCCCTCTTTTTGAAATCGTATGCGCAGTGTAATCCGTTCTGTACTAGTGCTAGGACCAGGAACTCAACGTCGGTCAATCGGCGTTCCTGAGACTGGCTGACAGGACCGCGGACCTGCCCTCGCTTGGACTGTCTGGTCTGAAGCTTGGTCTCTCGTAGTTCCTTCATTCCCGTCACCGTGTGTTCAAGGGCTCCTACCCCAATATCGATTTCACGTCCAAGATTATAGATGCTTGGGCGATGATCGCAGTTCGAGACCGGCCCAAACTCCCGGGGCGTGCCCTGTTGGCCACTCTGCCCCCCACGATATACCGACGGTATTACGTATATAGATCGTGAACCACTGAAAGGTTAAGACGAAAGTTCTCAGAATGTAAGGACACTGCCCGCTATCCCTCCTCTCAACTGGCGGCGCATACTCCAATTCATCCTGAGAGTGAACCCACGCACGCTACACCCTCCCGAAATCTAACGATTCATGGCTCTCGACGTGCACTCATGTCGAACCGGCATTAATCACCTAATTAGATACCGACGATATGTTGTCGATACTAACGACTTGCGATCGATCAAACGACGGAGATTAGGAATTACTTATGAGCAAATCGAACGGCCACGACACTTCCGGCAAATCCACGGCTCTGCCTACCGGGCATCCTTCCTTTAATCGGATCCCCTCCCAGACATCCTCCACCGCTGGGCAAGTTAACAGGGATGTTGCCGCAAGGAGCACGCTGGCAACGAAGAAAATGGCCGACGAAAAAGCTCGTGCTCGCACTTTGGCCCGAGTGCAGGCGGTTTCCGAGAAGTTGTCCACCGCGACGGAGGAAGTTGGCAGCGCCATCACAGAGGCCACCAGTGCCGTGCAGGAACTTGAAAAGACAATGCAGAGCATTGCTTCGCAGACCGAAGAGGCGTCCTCTGCAGCGGAGGAGTCCCGCACCGCCATCAACCAGATTGAAAAATCTTCGAACGACGCTAACAGGAAGGCAGAGATCTCTCTGCAGAAGGTGAACGGTCTTCGAGACCTTGTTGCCACCACCACCCTCGACATCGAAAATCTGACCAAAGGCGTAAACGATGCCGGCGCCGCCAATATGGAATCGGCGCGGATGATTATGGAGTTGGGAAAGCAGTCGGAGGAAATCGGAAAGATTGTTCATGCGGTTGTACGCATCGCCGATCAGACCAATCTTCTTGCACTCAACGCCGCGATTGAAGCCGCGCGTGCAGGAGAGCACGGCAAAGGTTTTGCGGTAGTCGCCGACGAGGTTCGCAATCTTGCCGAGATGAGCGAGAAGAGCGCCCGCGGGATTCAGGAAGTAGTCAACGAGATTAAGACGCAGGTGAAAGTTGTTGCGGCTGACACGGAAGCTGCCGGAAAGAAGGCAGCAGACGAAGTCGAGAAGGCTAAAGGCATCACTGCCAAGCTGAAACAGATCGGTGATGACTTCAAATTGCTGCAGGACGGGGCAAAGGTCATTAGCACCAACGCAAGCCAGGCACTCGCTGGAGCCAACGAATACCTCAAGGGCGCAGAAGATATCAGCAGTGCTTCTGAGGAAGCTTCATCGGCCTGTACTGAATCGCAGCAAGCGGTTGCCGAGCAATCCAAGGCATTCTCCGAAATGGCGGAAGCGGCGGACAGCCTGTCAGAGCTTGCTGAGACCCTGAAGACCTCGACCAACGCACAGAAATCAGCAGAGGAGCTAGCGGCCGCTGCGGAAGAAATGTCCTCGAACGCCGAAGAGGTCAAGGCTTCATCGAATCAGATCTCGACTGCCATCGAACAGATATCGAAAGCGTCCGCAGTTTCTGCCAAGGCCTGCGAGCGTTCGCTTGCTGCCGGACAGCAACTGGACCGCAATGCCCGACAGATGAGCGAGGCAGCCACTCAGGGGGCCGAGCGCGGTGGTGAAATCCAAAAGATGCTGGTGGAAAATCGTAGCGCGATCGAGCAGATGATCCAGAACATTCGCGGAGCGGCAGATGCCTCAATGGTCTCTGCGAAGAATGTGCAAGACCTTGAGGGGCGGACTCGTCGCATCGATAAGATTGTGGATTCCATCATCATGGTCACGGTACAGACGCGAATGCTGGCTGTAAACGGCAACGTGGAGGCTGCCCGCGCCGGAGAGTATGGGCGTGGCTTCTCTGTGGTGGCGGGAGATATTCGGTCGCTAGCAAACGAGAGCAGCGACAACGCAGACCAGATCAAGGAATTAGTAAAAGGTATTCAGAGCCAGATTACCAAGGTCGCAGCGGACATTCAGCAGGCAGGGATCATCTCCAAAACCGAGGCAGAGCGCGCCAAGATCAGCACCACCAATCTTGAGAAAATCGGTGCCGAATCCGATTCAGTTTTGGCCGATCTGAAGGCGATTGCCACAGGCGCCGAGGAGTCCCTGGTTGCCCTGCAGCAAGCAGTGAAGGCCGGGCAATTGATCAATGAATCGTCCGAAGAAATTGCCAAGGCTGCCACGGAAGCAGCCACTGCGGCCGAACAGGGTCTGACTGCGGCGCAGGAGATCGCCCAAGCGGTCGAGGAAATTGCGTCACAGGCCGACGAACTCCAGAACGGATAACGGTTTCTCATTCGCGCACTCAGGAGAAGACAGAACAATGTCAAGCGAAAACATTGCTGCTATCGCTGGCGCCAAGGATGAGACTCAACTTGTCACCTTCATGCTCAAAGACGAAGAATTCGGCTTTGACATCATGTCGGTGCAGGAGATCATCCGCCCGCCGAAACTTTCAAAGGTACCGCGAACCCCGGCTTACGTGGATGGCATTGCCAATCTGCGCGGGGTCGTGTTGCCCATCATCGACATGCGCCCTCGCTTTGGCATGGATCACGCGGAAGACACCGACAGCACTCGAGTCCTGGTGATTGACGTAGATGGCGTAAAGATCGGGCTCCGTGTCGACCGTGTCAAGCAGGTCACCAGCTTGTCGAAGTCGGATATAGAGGAACCGCCTGCGGCGATTCACGGCACCAGTACCGATTACCTCACGGGAGTGGTTAAACTTGATTCCGGTGCCCGTCTGATTATGGCGCTTGATGCGGCCAAAGTTTGCGACTTGAAGCTGGACGGCGCTCGATCTGCAACATCATCAAGTTCGGGAGCAAGAGACAACACCTCGGCTGCCAGCCAGAGTTCCGAGATGGACGATCTGCAGCAACTGGTTTCGTTTCGTGTTGCCAAAGAAGAGTTCGCATTCCCCATGGATCGGGTTCGAGAGATCCTGCGTGTACAAGCTCCGACCAAGGTTCCAGATGTTCCCGATTACGTATTGGGTGTGCTGACAGTCAGAGGAAAACTGCTGCCCATCGTCGACCTGCGGCGGCAACTGCGCCTAGAGTCGATGGCCGATGAGTACATCGCTAAATGCGCCAAGGTCCGTCAGGGGTATGAGGGCTGGATCACGGCACTGAGGGCCAAGAGCGAAGATTCCACGAACGAGTGGACAACCTCCGTTTCCGAAATCTTTCATACCTGGGTGGGCGAGTTCAGCAGTTCGAGCCAGGTGTTGATGGACGGGATCGCCACGCTACGTGCGCTCGACGAAAAACTGATGCGATCGGCTTTACAGGGCCAGCAATTTGAACACTGCGGCGACTCTGCCGGAGTTCGGGTATGCCTCCAAGCCTTGGCCGCTCTTGCTGCGGAGTTGGCGTCCGCACTCGCTGAGTTCGAACAGACAATCACTGCCAATATCCGGGACGACCAACGCATTGTAGTGGTCGATGCTGGCGGGGTGCTGCTTGGGCTTGTGGTTGATCACGTCAGCGAAGTTCTCCAGGTTTCGAAGAAGTTTGTGGACCCGCCACCGGCAATTGCTAGCGGCGATGGGCACGATCTTTCAGGAATTGCCAGATTGGACGAGGGAAAGAGACTGTTGTTGCTGCTCGACCCTACGCAGATACTGAAACAGGCAAACCTTGAGCGCCTAACCAATTCCGATAGCGAGAATACTGCGGAGGAGAATACTGTCCTTCAAAACGCTCGGAGCGAGGCTAACGTGATAGCCAGTGATGAAGTCCAGTTGGTTACCTTCATTTTAGGCAATGAAGAGTTTGGCATCCCCATTGCCCAAATACAGGAAATTGATCGCCTTTCGAAAATCACCAAGATCCCAAAAACGGCTGATTTTGTCGAAGGTGTAACGAACCTGCGTGGTGAGGTGGTTTCGGTGGTTAACACGCGGAAACGTTTCGATCTTGAGTTGCGCGCTGCTGACGATCACACCCGCATCATCATTGTCGATCTGAACGGTGTCAAAACTGGACTGATCGTGGACTCGGTTCGCGAAGTTTTGACATTGTCCCAGGCCGACATTTCCGCTCCTCCGGACACCGCTCAATCAGACCATGAACAGCAGTTTGTTTCTGGCATATGCAAGGTGGACAACGGTAAGCGAATTATCTTCCTGTTGAATGTTGAGGAAGTACTTCCGGCGAACCAACGCGTGAATGTTGCGTCGTGACTGATAAGCAGCAGCCAGCAACCAGCGCCCGGTTTTTCTGGGCTTAGTTGCTGGCGCTGATTTTCCATTCCTCGACAAAGTAGCAAATGCTATGCGACGTGGGAGCAGACGCGAGACTGAGAAATGAGAGCTGATTGATGGGTCTGAAAGAAGCTATTGTGCAGTTGTCAAGTCCGGACGAATGCGAGCGTATTTACGCTGCGGAAGATATCGGACTGGCCAGACAAACTGAGGGAGTGGATCCGCTTTGTCAGAGGGTGGTCGAGGAACCTTCACAAGCTGTTCGTGAATCGATCTTTGCGGCATTGGCCCTGATTCCGGACACTGTGGTGATCGAGCGAGCCGCGCAGTTGCTTTCCAATGACGACCCAGGGATTCGCAATCAGGCATTGGCGTTGCTGCAATCTCGAGGCGGTACAGTGGTGCCGGAACTGCGCCGTCTGCTTGCCTCGGATAGTCACGATCTGCGCAAATTTGCAGTGGACGTCCTGAGCCAGATTGAAATTCCAGAGAGCGAAGAACTGCTGCAGATCGCGCTTGCGGATGGCGATACGAACGTTGTCATCACCGCGCTTGAGAATGTCCGTCATTGCAACAATCCAGATTTGCTGCGTTCTGTTCTGCAACACGCTCTCTCTGGCGAGCACCCTATGCTGGTGATGGCCGCGATGGAGGCATTGAGCCGGGTTGGCGATGCAGAGTGTTACCGAAAGATACGCGAGAAGTTCCCAACACTACAAGCCACGCCATCTATTTACCTCCGTCCGGCATTGAAGCTCTTGAGCTCGAACGGCGTGAACGGGGACCTACTGGAACTGCAGGGCTTTCTAAGTACGTGCGAGCCCTCCCTGCGCGCAGCCGTTCTGGATGCGTTGCACAGCCTCCTCCGGCGCAATGGCGCGGTTGGAATTCCTGAGATGTGGTGGCGAAGATTGCTGGCCAGACTGCCGGACACTATGGTGGCGGGCGAACGGTATCAGACTCTGTTGCTGCTCGGCCACCTTGGGCATTGCGCCCAAGTGTTCGATGTACTGATCACTTATCTGCACTCCCCCGAGTCAGTCGATCGCCTCGGAGCCATTGAGGCGCTCAGAAAAAACGGGTTCGACGATGCGAGAAACGTCATGCAATCACGTCTGCGTTCGGAACATGACCCAGAGGTCAAGCAAGCCCTTGAAGCCGCACTCGGTCTGAACGGCCAATGAATTCGGCCCAACTCTCTCTCGAGCAATATGGCAGGCTGTGTCGGCTCATCTACGATCGGTTGGGCCTTTCCTTCGATGACAAGAAGATTGATTTCTTAAGCAAACGAGTCACAAAGCGCATGACGTCTCTGAGCCTTGAAACGCCTTCCGACTACCTCATTCGTCTCGCCTACGGCGAGAATTCCGAGTCGGAGATGCAGGCTCTTGCGAACCTGATTACCACCAACGAAACCTACATGTTTCGCGAGTACGAGCAACTGGAGGCATTTGCCCATGCTTGCCTGCCGGAAGTGATAGATCGCAAGGAAAAGCAAGAAAACCGCAGTCTGCGCATCTGGATTGCAGGATGTTCTTCGGGAGAGGAGGCATACACCGTTGCCATTATCGTGCGGGAGGTGTTTCCCGCAATCGCGACCTGGGATATGCATCTTCTTGCCACTGACATCGATGAGCAGAGATTGGCAATGGCTATGGCCGGTGTGTACGACAAACGTTCGATGAAAAACGTTCCGCCGGAATATCTTGACCGGCACTTTACGCAGTTGGGTGAAAACTGGCGGGTGAAACCACGTACGCGATCGATGCTAACTATCGAGCACCTCAATCTCCATGATAGAACGCAGATGCGCCAGATGCGCAGCTACGATTTCATCTTTTGTCGCAACGTGCTGATCTACTTCGACGATGCATCGCGCAAAGCAGTTGTTGATCACTTCTACAACGCACTCAATCCCGGCGGCTTCCTTTTTCTGGGACACTCCGAGTCAGTTGGGCGGATTTCCAGCGCCTTTCGTCTGCGACGAATGGGCGAGCACCTTGTGTACATGAAGCCCGAATGAGGAACTATGAGTAAAAGCGTATTGATCGTGGACGATTCGGAGTTTGTCAGGAACTACCACTCTGCCATCCTGCGGGACGCCAGTTTTCAGGTAATCACAGCGGGCGATGGCATGGAAGCTTTGGAAAAGCTATTCACCAATCGTTGCGACCTTGTGCTGACCGACATCAACATGCAACGCATGGACGGCTACGAGTTCATAAGGCGCGTGCGGGCGGAAGAGCAATACCAGCAGCTTCCTATCGTTATTATCTCCACCGACGACAAAGCCAAGGACAGGAAGAAGGGGTTTGAGGCTGGTGCCAACCTCTATCTCGTTAAGCCCTGCTCGCCGGAAGTGATGTTGGAAACGCTCAACATGGTGATGAATTCATCATCCTGAACTTTGAACGATATTGAGAACTACTAGAACCGGAGCCCCTATATGGGTCGAACTGAGAAAATCCGCGTACTGATTGCCGACGATTCAGCGTTAATGCGGCAGACGCTGCGCAAAATCGTCGATGGCGATCCTGAACTCGAGGTGGTGGGCGTCGCCCGCGATGGTGAAGATGCCATCGTCAAGGCGCGAGAGCTGCGCCCAAGCGTCGTTAGTCTCGACATCAACATGCCCAAACTGGACGGCGTAAGCGTCCTCCAGATGCTTCTGACCGAGCGCATCTGCCCAGTGGTGATGGTGAGTTCGTTGACGCAAAAAGGGGCACTCACAACCTTCGAGTGCCTGGAGCTTGGCGCTTTCGATTTTGTAGCCAAACCGGACGGAACTGTCTCCAGCAATCTCATTCTGCTTTCGGATGAGATCCGGTCGAAGCTAAAGGCTGCAGCCGCGAGCGGTACCCTCAAGCGGTTGGCCTCGGGTCGCGAAAGACGATCCAAGGCGCGGCCGACAGCGTCCACTAAGACAGAAGTCTCTTCTGCCCAAGCCGGCTACAAAGCTGTAGCCCTCGGTATTTCCACAGGCGGGCCTGTAACTCTGATGGATGTGTTGCCGCTAATTCCTGCCGACGCCAAGGCTGCTCTGTTTCTGGTTCAGCATATGCCAGGATCTTTCATTCACACCTTTGTTGAAAGACTGAACAAAGCCTGCCATATCGAAGTTGTAGAAGCGGAAGCCGGCATGCAAGTTCGGCCAGGAGTTTGTTACGTGGCACCCGGCGACCATCAACTCACTCTCTATCGCAAGACCACCGGTGATGTGGTGATACGCACTCCCTCTGAACCGCGGACATTATTTACGCCATCAGTCGATGTGATGATGAAGGCCGTTCTCCAGACCTATGGGGCAGATACCGTCGGGGTACTGATGACCGGCATTGGCAACGATGGCGCGGAACAGATGGTGGCTATCACCAAGGCTGGCGGGCACACCATCGCGGAAAGCGAAGAAAGTGCTGTGGTGTACGGCATGCCACGGCAGGCGATCGAGAACGGCGGAGCTTGTGTAATCGCACCATCATGGAAGATTGCCGACGAAATAATGAAAGCACTCTGAGCAGGGTATTCGGGCGCTAACGTCCGGTGCGCTGCTACTACTCTGGAGAACTAGATGGCTTTTCAAATTGGGAGCACGAACGCTTGTGTGACCCTGAATTTAGACGGAGACAATTCCGTGAAGCATGCGGTGGCGTTGCACCAGCAATTGCTGGCCGCCGGAGTGCCGACTAGGGCAGTCACGGTCGACGCGCAACGTAGTGGCACCGTCGATATCACGATCATCCAGATACTTGCGACACTGCAGACCTGTTGTCCCGAAATGCGCATCGAACGGCCCTCGGAGGCGTTCTTGTCGTCCCTTGATCGTTGCGGCATGCGGCGGCACATTCGCGCGGCACTTCGTCAAGAAAAGAGGGGAGAAGGATAGCAGCCATGAAGACGATTCTCGCTGTTGACGATTCCCCCACTATCCGGCAGATGGTCACCTTCACTCTGGAAGAAGCGGGCTACAAGGTGCTGTCTGCTGTCGACGGCGTCGATGCGCTGAAACAGACCTCTGAACAATCCATGGACCTAATCATCACCGATCTGAACATGCCGAACATGAACGGAATCGAACTCATTAGGCAGGTGAGAAACTTGGCCGAGTATAAGTTCGTGCCCATCCTCATGTTGACTACAGAGTCGGCACCCGAGAAGAAACAGGAAGGCAAGGCCGCCGGCGCAACCGGCTGGATCGTGAAGCCATTTACGCCTCAGCAGTTGGTGGCGGTTGTGCAGAAGGTGACTCGCTGATGAACCACAACGAAATTCTCATTCGCATGCGTTCCGCATTTCAGATAGAAGCAGCGGACCTGCTCAATGAACTCGACTCCTCGTTACTGCAGTTGGAGGCGGATCCGGCGGATAGCGAACTGATCAACCGCGTATTCCGGGCCATCCACACGTTAAAGGGCTCAGGAGCGATGGCGGGTTTCGAGCGCCTGTCGCATTTTGCGCACCGGGTGGAGGAGGTCTTCAACGCCGCCCGGGACGGAAAAGTGCACATCACGCCGGAGCTGATGGATATCGCACTCCCGTCTTGCGATCTGCTGCGCACATTCCTTGCGGACGGAGACACAACACCCGGTCTTGAAGCTGAGACAGAGAAGCGTCTGGTCGATGGGCTCAGCGCATTCGTGAAGCCTATTGAGTCTGTCGTCAAAGCTGAGGAACCCGTCGCCGACCAGAGCGGTCACCAACGGTTGCGTCAAATTCGATTCATCCCCGGAGCGCGCATGTTGTTCTCGGGAAGCGATCCTGTTGCGCTGCTGGCAGAGTTGTGTGAACTAGGAACAGCGCATGTGACCGCCCACGTGGATAGCTTGCCAGCATTTGAGGAACTCGATCCCGAGCGGTGTTACGTCTGGTGGGAGATCGAACTTTTCTCGGAAGCATCCGAAGAGGTCATTCGCGACGTGTTCGTCTTTGTCGCCGATGATTGCAGCATAGAAATCGAGCAGGATAATGCAGAAGAACTTGGCAAGCTCCCGGTTCGCGTCTCTCCTCGCGACTTCGAGTCATTCTACGATGAGGCAGACGAACACATCCTAGCGATTGAAGAGTACCTGCTGCAACTGGAGAAGTCAGCCGATACGACTTCGGATTTTGCCGAGTTGTTCCGCCATCTGCACAGTCTCAAAGGTGCTTGCGGCCTGTTGCTAGGAGAATCTGGCAACCTGGCTCCCCAGCATCCGTTGCGGCTGTTGCACCAGATGTCTCATGCCGCAGAAGGTCTGGTACAGCGGCAGCGAGACGGCGAAAGCACAGACGCGCAGCAGATGGGCAGCACCTTGCTTGAGGTGTGTCCGGCCATGAGGCATCTACTGGAATGCATCGACGGAAGCCAAGCCGCCGACATTGATCCCAGTCTTCTGAAGCGACTGGGAATCAGCATTACCGCTCTCCCTGCTGACGCGCCGCGGGACGCGAAGTTAGTTGCCTTTCTGGAAAC
>Ga0224527_1001206_pt1 | contig 13549 bp, 13 predicted proteins | sample CBST0metaG_FD_179882 | JGI IMG/M metagenome (GOLD analysis project Ga0224527, IMG submission 179882) | Peat soil microbial communities from Stordalen Mire, Sweden - C.B.S.T0 | ecosystem: Environmental > Terrestrial > Soil > Wetlands > Peat | place: Sweden: Norrbotten County, Stordalen Mire... | reverse complement strand
GTCTATACGAGGCTGTATTTAACTAGCTGTAATTAAACTGATCCGCGCGGAGTAATGCTCCGCGAGAATTGAGGCAATTGATGGGGCACCCTTTTATCGGCGAAATAAGAATGGCGGGATTCAATTTTGCTCCGTCGGGCTGGGCATTTTGTGATGGCACGATAACTTCTATATCACAAAACGAGACATTATTTATTCTCATTGGAACCACATATGGCGGAAACGGAGTAGAGACCTTCGGCCTGCCTGACCTCCTGGGACGGGTTCCTATTGGGCTGGGAAATGCAAATGTGATGGGGGTAAAATCAGGCACTGAAAGCGTTGATATTGACGTGAGTCAGCTGCCGACCCATTCGCATACATATTACGTTAGCGAGCTCAGCGGCACTACTTCTTCTCCGAGCGGAAATTTTCTTGCGATCGCTCCGGTCGGCCTGGGGAATGTTTACACGGCGTCCTCTCATACCAACACAACGCCCAATTTAGTCGGCGGCGCCGGTGGCAATGCAGCACATGAGAATCGTGCTCCGTACCTGGCGATCAATTTCATTATTTCACTCTTTGGGATCTTCCCTTCTCAGGGTTAGGAAGGAAAGGAATATTAAAAATGTCAGATCAATTCCTTGGTGAGATCCGAATGTTTGCGGGCAATTTTGCCCCTGCCGGCTGGGCGACCTGTGACGGCCAGCTCCTGGCTCTACAACAATTTTCCGCACTTTTTAGCCTGCTCGGAACCCAGTTTGGCGGTGACGGAGAGCGCACGTTCAATCTGCCGGATTTGAGAGCTAGATTTCCTTTAAATTATGGCAATGGCGCTGGACTGTCACAGTATAACATAGGCGAAAGCGGGGGCGAAAGCAACGTAACTGTAACGGCTGCGGAAATGCCGGCACATAGTCACATAGCATCTGTTTCATCAGACCAGGCATCGAGTCGGGATCCGCAAAACAACTATCTAGCAGTATCCGACCACTATGTCTACAGCAGCGCTAAGCCGAGTGCGCTGGTGTCGTTAAGCCAATATACGGTGAGCGGTTCCGGGGGCAACATTCCCCATAACAACGTGCAGCCGTATCTTGTTGTGACGTTCATCGTTGCCCTGTCAGGTATTTTTCCATCGAGAGGCTAGATCGTTTAAAGGAGGGCTTTTATGTCAACGCCATATGTAGGTGAGATCCGTATTGTTGCTTTCGATTTTGCCCCAACGGGATGGGCAATCTGTAGTGGTCAGACGCTTTCTGTTAACCAAAACATTGCGCTTTTTTCTTTATTAGGGACATATTACGGCGGGAATGGAGTAAGTACATTCAAACTGCCCAATTTCCAGGGAAATGCTCCTGTTCATCAAGGAGGCGATTTCGTTCTTGGCGAGGTTGGCGGAGAAACAAACCATACTCTATTAGAAAATGAGATGCCTTACCACACTCATCCGGCTCTAGCCATTGCCGCCACCGGCACCTCTACTAAGCCATCTGGAAATTTTATCGCTGAGGCGGCCGCTAACGCGAGATATACATCCCTTTATACGCAGAGCATTACTGTGACGCCGGCACCTGCGGGTTTTCTTAAAAACACGGGGGGGGCACAGTATCACAACAATATGCAGCCATCGTTAGTAGTAAATTTCATTATTGCACTCAACGGAATATTCCCTTCACGAAGTTAGAAGGATCGAGGTAAATATGTCCATCGTAAAAGGAGATCTTATGATCCATCGGCGGCAGTTTCTGCTCGGCGCGGCAGGTATTTTAGGAGCGCTGGCTGCAGCGGACAATTTGATCAGTGCTGATGCTGAAACTCGGCAACCCGGCGCGTCTATTCCGCCGGGCAGTACCGGACTATCTATCGCCCATTTTGACGGCAGCCGACTGCGAACAGCAGACCGGTTAGAAGCGGGGAATGCAGCGTTCCTTGGTACTACTGCCAAATTGACAATCGCGGGATTCGAACGGCGAGGGAAATCGCTCACCGCCATAGATCTGCACTATCGCGTTCCCACGGCGTCCGGCAAAAATTGGATACCGCATCTCGCATGGACACGAACGACTAAGCCGATAAGCAGTGTAGCGCGAGTTCCTGTTACTGAGGAAGGAATTCGTTTCTCTGTGCATCATCACGGGATCGAGCAACTATGTACATTGACCACCGGAGATAAGTTGGGAGCTGTTAAGCTGAAACAGGGCACTTACGTGATAGCGGCAGGTAATCCGATGTGGGGCTTATACTACTTCGAGCCCTCCAATACCTCGTTTGGCCCCGGTCGGCTCCTGAAACGAAGTCCGAGCGGCCTTAACCCTGTTACGTTCGATTATGTAACCATTCATGTGGAACAAGCATGACATTGGGATTAGTACGCATCAATCGCCGGCCAGTAATGGCTGCGGATGAACCATTTCTCCGCAGCCTTTACGAATCAACGCGTGAAGCAGAGCTTGCTATGCTGCCATGGACCGAAACTCAGAAGCAGGATTTCGTCTCAATGCAGTTTCGAGCACAAACAACGCATTACAACGCGCACTATCCTTCCGCCACTTTTGATGTGCTGGAAATCGAGTCCGTCCCAATCGGCAGAATAACCATTGGCAGGTCAGATGCAGCAATTAATCTCATCGACATAATTCTTGCCCCACAGTATCGTGGCAAAGGAATAGGCAGCGAAATAATCAAGGATCTAATAACTGAGGCCCGGTCGACTCATAAACAAATAATCCTCTTTGTAGAATCATTCAATCGAGCAAAAACTCTCTACGACCGCCTTGGTTTCACAGTTGTGGCAAACGACCAGGTCTACTTTGAAATGCGCTGGCAGCCGCCATCGTAAATGCGGCTGACACGCCGTTTTCACTACTTCGCCATCTTTATCTTGGCCGTCCCCCCCCGAGATCTTCCGGTTGGTTACCGCAGTGCTATGTGCCCGACTTGTTCTAAGCTTTCACCAACCAATCCTTTTGCTATTTCATAGGCGCTTGACGCATCAATGTGTTTGATTCCATGCACGCAGATGTCCATTTCGATGGGCAGCTGCCAGCCTACCGACTGCATGTATCGAACGCCGTCAAGCTTCTTAGCTCCATTGCGGCGGTACCAGTTTAATCGTCTGTTTGCAATATCCCGATCGGGTGCAATATCAGGTTTTTCGACCTCAAAGAATATTGCAGCGCAGCCATTTTCGTGCGCTGCTTTTACCAGCCATCGGTATGTATCGTGCCCGTAACCAAGATTTCTATAATCCTCAGCCAAAGCGATATAATAGAGCCAGGCGATCTTTTTCTCCTCGCCTTTAACTTCTACCGTTACAATAAGGTACTGAAGCATTCCGACTACATTGCCGTCTACCTTAACTGCACAAAGCCTTTGCTGGTTATCTGTACTGGCAGTCTCACGCAAGGCGCGTGTGAAGCTGCTTACCAGCATCTGTTCCTTGAGTGGAAAGCTTTTCTGATAGATGTCGATAACATCATCCAGCGCCGGGTCGTTAATGCTTGTGACTTCCTCAATTATTAGGTTATTGATGGCGCTCCTCGCCTTCTATGTTCGAAATAAGAAGCTCTGTTTGCTTTTCCAATTCAATTGTTTGTGGCTTCGTTAATGGACTAGTGATACCTCGCCGTTCCATAGTTTCCACCCGGTTTTCTTAAGAATAGATTGAATGAATATTTGTTGTTCCGCCCACAGAATCCTTTGTCAAAGCAATTGTTTTATGTAACTGGCCCTTCTGCCTCGGAATTACTTATAATTATAGGGTGCCACTGAACGAGGGAACCGAGAGCAGTGTCCTCAAGCTTATGGAACACCATCAAAACAAAGGTGATTAAGCGGCCGAAAATCTAAACTCCAATTTTGTACCAATCCATCAAGTCCGTAGGAATAAGACACGGCTTTCGGTGCCCTCATTCCGTGGCACCCCAATTTTTTAGATCCGTGGCCAGGGCTAGACCCCGTTTATTGCCCCGGCATATATTTTGCGATGTTTCGCAGCAGTGTGGGGACATTTTCATCTACGGCGCCAGTCTCCAAGTCAAGCGCAATTGCTCCAGCATTATCACCGTTGGCTTCGCGTTTGGTCTGGGTGACGAGCCAGGAAACTGCTCCCGGAGTTTTCAATGCGAGGCTGCCACACTGAACATCGAGAATAGTGTCTTTATTGACATAGCCGAAGGGATTCTTGGATACATCCAGCGTCGCTATCTGGTCGACTTTTGACGGGTCGTTCCAATGATCAAATGTTAAGCCGGCGAGTCGTTCCTGCATTAAAAGTGGTAAGGCCGGATTGGCTTGCTGAGCGGCGCCCCAGCACTGTTTAAGGATCGACAGATCTGCATCCGCGCGGCTCTTTTCCCACGAGGCCCCATTCATACCACGCGCTGGAATGTAAATATTGAATTGTTCCTGCCAGCTTGAAAACGGATCCCACATCTGAGGGAATTGATTTGTATCAAAATCAATTGGGTCTGAACCATTAGCTTTTATGCAGGCCAAGCGATTCTTCAGGGAATAGCCGAGGTCTATGTCGACTCCATCAGTATCCTTCATGCCTCTATATCCTGGAGGAGCCGTGTCCTGTAAGATCAGCCCTTTTATCCCAGGGGTTGATGCCAAACTTTTGACTAACGCGGGCAGGATTTTCTGGACATCGGGATCAAGCGGGCTGGCCCATCCATCATTCACCGAAGGAACATTGAAGTCGCCGGCATCAATGTCGCTTCGAATTGCTTTATGGGCAAGACGATGCTGGACACCAAGGAATGCCGGCTCACCATAGATATTCAAGTCTTCGGTGAACTGAGTCGGCCAGGGCATCTGCTGCTGTGTATTACCGTCTTTTTGGAAGCAAAAGGTATCAATCACCGCGTAGACGGCAATCTTCTTGGATGCCGCTTCCGCCAATGCGGCCGGCAGGACTGCCGCCGCCGCACCGGACTCGGGATGAATTACCGAATTAGGAAAGTAAGCTCTGCCATTGGCAAAAACATCCAGATAGAGAGTATTGAGGCCAAGCCCAGGCATCATATCGACAACCTGCTTTGCCTCTTCTCCTGTCTTTGGTGCGCAAAGTATCCCGCGGATCGGCGGCGAAAGTGCAATTTTATCGTTCGAAACGGGATACGAAAATTTAGGCATGACACCGGTGCTAAACCTGAACGTCCCGAAGTTCATTATGCCGGTATTCTTAAGCTCCAAAGCAAGCTGTATACTCAGAAAGATGCTTACTTTTTTGTCAGGCGTAATTGAGCTAATAATAGAGTTTGTCGTCGCTGAATCAAGATCGCTGTCTGCTAGCTGATGCATCTGTACGAGTAGTTGACGCTGTGCGCTTGCAGAAAGTGCGGACCACTTTGTATCACCATATGACCCGCCATTTGTAATTTCCTCGACTTGATCTTTCGTTAGGTCCGCCGTGTCCCCTGAGAATGTCGACAAAACCTTGGTCCATTCGTAGGTCCCTAATTGCATTCCCACCTTTCCATCCGCATCGGTAACCCGGTTTGACCAGCATTGAATGACGTCGCACAAAAACTGCTGCTGAGTCCCGTAGCCAGCAGTATTATAGGTAAGTAGATAAGCAGACCCTACTTTTCTCCATGCTCCGTTTACCGCCAGAGCCAAAGCCTGCATCAGACTGCCGGCAGGCTGTGGCGAGTGCGTATCACCTGCAATAAGGAGAGATTCATTAGCAAAAGATCGATCCGCGTATAACTCCAGCCCGGTTGCGGCCGATAGCTTCGTTAGTAGTGTCGGCACTGAATCCTGCGAATCGACAGGAACCTTTGACAAAAGCTTTGGATTATTCCAGTCTAAATCTCCAGGCTTAAACAATGTTGGAGCCCGCTGTATCAGCAGGCGTTGCAGCGGGTTGTCCTGCAAAGGCTTTCTTTCCATTGATGACATCTCGCTCATTGTCAATTTCTTGGGGCTGTTAGAAAACAGAGCATCTTCCAATGTGAAGCCAAACGAGCCCCCCGTTGGCGCATCCAACTCGTACTCAATATTCAGGTACGCATGAAGCCTTACTTGCTTAAGCACATCGGAATCCGGAATCGTCGTAGCTGCCGCCGCAAGATCGTCATTTATCTTTTTTAATTTGTCAGCGAAGGCATTTGGACCTTTTTGTTCAGCGAAGTCCTTCCGAGTTAGAGATGCTTCTGTGAATGAGGATGGGACCACCTGCAATGGCGATGGGAGCATTGCCTTGAACATTGTCTGCTGATCTGGTGAAAGATCGGTCATTCCCAAGCCTGTCGTTCCGAGCTGAATAAACTGTCGCTTCGTTAATGACCCGATGAGATACTGGCTGGCATGCTCGGCCATGAGCGTAGTCAAAGGAACGTTATAGAGGTTCGGGTCAGCGCTAAGCTCCTCTGCCGTGGCCGGCGCAATAACCATGACAGAGCCAGCCCAGACCGCTTTGCAGTGATTTGCCGCGGCTAAGCCTTCGGGAGTAGTAAGGTCAGAAGCTTGGGCGGCTGCTTGTGCGTCCACAACCTTTTGTTCAAACCGATTGTACTGAAACGAGTCTGGATTACCGACAACAAGAATTATTTTCCCGGGCTTAGTCCACGCCGGAATAACCGACACCAGCTTAGATGCCATCGGAACATAGTTATTGTGTACGGGGGTGTCAGCAAACAAAGCGGGAGAAATTACAGAAAGAAACGTAAGAAACAACGTCACACAGCTACGGTTAATCATTATTACAACTCCTACGTAAACAATATTTTTGGCAAGTATCCTTCTATTATAAGCCTTTTGTGTTGCTGTGTGCCAGTATGAAATATTTATAAGCTGTTCGGTTCGGCTGCACGCCGCATGATCGCCCACGCGGCATAAGGTGTTCGTTTTACGTGGCCGTCTCAAAGTATTTTGCCAAATCTCCGGCATCGCCTTTCGGTTTTACACAATGCCTAAATCTTCGATTTGTTGGGCGATGCCTCCGATAGAAGAGGCAAAATACTTCGATCCAGCCGCGCCTTAGCTTATTTTTAGGAGACTTAACGACAGCATCTGCCTGAGAAGTTACTTTCGGGCGTCGACAGGGGCCCAGGTGAGGCCGTGGCCGCCGACATAGAGTGAACTTGGGCGGATGAGGCGGTCTTCTTCCAGTTGGTCGATCATATGAGCAGTCCAGCCTGCGGTGCGGCCGACGGCAAATACTTCGGTGAAGATTGTCGAAGGAATGCCAATGGCTCGCAGGATTAGCTCCGAATAAAGCTCCACATTGGCGTAATGGTCGCCGCCTGGTTCGAGTTCTTCAAGAACTCTGACGGCAGTGTTTTCGAGTGACCAGGTGAGGTCAAGCAGACGCCGTTCGCCGGTAACAGATGCCAATTTCTCAACTGCATCGCTTAACACGCCGGCACGCGGGTCGCGAACTTTATAAATGCTGTGTCCGAAGCCGGTGATACGCCTGCCCGCCTCAACCTCGTCACGTATATATTGCTCGGCGTTCGCCGGCTCTCCAATTGCTTCGAGCATTGCATGGACAGGGCCTGGCAGACCGCCGTGTGCTGGGCCTTGCAGAGCTCCGATTGCGCCGGTCAATGCGGAAACCATGTCCGAATTTGTCCCAATAATAATGCGCAGAGCGAACGATGAGGCATTCAGACCATGCTCTGCAACTGTCACAAAGTAGGCATCCAGCGCATCAATTCTTGCCTGGCTCGGTTCTTTGCCTTCAAGCATATAGAGGAAGCCTTGAGCAAGGCCATGCTCAGGTTTTGGCTCTACTATGTCGAAGCCCTGGGAGAGACGCCAGGAGTGGGCGACAATTGCTGTCATCTGCGCCTGAAGCCTCGCGGCTTGCTGTTCTACAACATCGAGGTCACGTGAATGTGTGTAGTCATAACCGATCGAAAGAGCGGCTGCGCTCATGCGCAGGACATCCATGCCCGTAGATTCCTTTGAGAAAACCCGCAAGGCATCAATCACAGGCTGCTTAAGGTTTCGTTCCTCACTGAAGAAGGCCTTTAGATCATCAAGCTGCGATTGGACCGGAAGTTTGCCATGCCACAACAAGTGGGCGACTTCTTCAAATGTCGCATGCCCGGTAAGTTCGCTGATATCGTAACCTCTCAATGTAAGGCGTCCGTTGGCGCGGTCAACATTGGAGATCTTCAGGAACGTCATTATAGATTCATTTTCGTAATCGTTAGCGGCATTTAAAGATGGCATGATTGATCTATCCGTGAATTAAATTTTGTTTTTTTCACCGTTCTAAACTGCGAGATATGCATCTCTGTTTTTCGGCAGGTGGATTGCCGTTTTTTTCGTCAGTACTCGATATCGATATTAGGTGATATCTTCAGATCGCGGAGCACAACTGCGACATTACGTGGAATATGGCGCCGATATAGCGGCATTGCAGTGTTTAATTCTACCCTTTTGAGCCCCTGTTCCTTTGAGGGGCGGGGAAAAATCGGCCAGAACGTGGATATGTTTGTGTCAATGAGCAGCGGCAGTGTCTGGAATACGGCCGAGCCAGACAGCGATTTCTCTGTAAAGCTTCGCGTTTTTGTTGGATAAAATGTCGTTGTGTCCTGCACCTGCTACCGTCACCCGTGTTACTTGCCCGTGATCCGCTGCTGCCAGTTTGTCCGCCATGTAAGTCGGAACATAGCGATCAAGAGACCCATGGGCGATGAGTGTTGGACAGCGGACATGCGAGATCATCTCGATACTTGGAAAGCGATATTTTAGAAGAATGCTGCTAATCCACTCCGGAACCACAGGGTACTCATGTGACGCCATCTCAGTCATGTTAGTAAAAGCGCTGAATGTCATTAATCCAGCACAAACATGCTGCGACGCTAGATGAATCGCAACGGAGGAGCCGAGTGACCAGCCGGCGATTATTATTTTCTCATCAGAAATGCCGCGAGTATGTGTCAGATATTTATAAGCTGCCTCAGCCGCGTCGTAGCAGCCCGTGTCACTCGCTTTGCCTTTGCTCATCCCGAAGCCCGGATAGTCAACCAGCATGACGGAGCATCCCATTGACTGAAATTCGCGGACTATATCCCAGCAATCGTTCGCGCAGGAACCGTTACCGTAGAAAAACAAAATCGTTTGTTTTTGAGGATTGTTGTGCGAATCGGAAGGAGTGTAATAGCCGGTGAGCATGGTTCCGGATGCTGTTTTCAGTGAAACAAATTCCCCGCCGTTGTCGAGCGGGATCATCATTGTTCTTTTAGTTCCTTGTGCGAGAGAACCGGGGAAAATTAGTGTTCGCTGATTCAAATAGAGGAAGAGAAGCAGGGACAAGTAAAGTATCACCGCTATCACTATCGGCGGAATGAGTACCAGTTTCAGATAAAATGCCGTACTAATGTGCGTGTTAGCCATCTTTTTTCGAGAAGTTCCTCGCGAATAGATCACAAAGATATTATGTTACATTCTTCAGCATTAGAAAGATATCGGCTGAGTTTGTTTTTTCTCCATGAGCAGGGGAACCAGAGCCCTTGCTGCGTGCGTTTGGTACCTGTTTTTGTTGGTCAGCAAATGCAAGGGACGGCAAATGTTCATGTCTGTAACATTTATACGGCGAAGCTTGCCAAGCTGGAGCTCTAAAGCAATGGAGTGTACGGAGACTATTCCGATTCCAATTCCTGCTGCTACAGCACGCTTGATTGCTTCTATATCGCTCATTGTCATAACTGCGTGAATCTCACAGCCTCGGGCAGCCATCGCACGCTCAATCACTTCGCGGCTGCCGGAGCCGTGCTCGCGAAGGACAAAGTCTTCGCGGCACAGCCGACTGAGAGTGACGGCCTCTTGCAGGGCGAGAGGGTGATCCGGCGCGGCAATAGGCACCAATTCGTCCTCACTGAAGACAACCGCCTGAAAATCTTCAGAAGCGGCATATCCCTCGGTCATGCCGATATCCAGGGAGCCTTCAACAAGATTTTTTTGTACCATCTCAGTGTTTGCAATTTCCAGGTTTACTTCTATTCCTGGATAGAGACGGTGAAACTCGGCAAGTTTCTCCGGCAATAAGTAGTTTCCAATAGTTAGACTGGCTCCTACCACCAATTTGCCCCGCTTAAGGCCGCGGAGTTCCGATAATGCCAGTTCTGCCTCGCTTTCAAGGGCAAAAATCTTGTGCGCGTATTCTGCAAGCTGCCTGCCGCTTTCAGTTGGGGCGACTCCCTTTGGATGGCGGTCAAATAGCCGGGTATGCAGCTGTTCCTCGAATTCGCGCAGCTGCTTCGAGACTGCAGGCTGGCTGATGCACAGCCGATCTGCACCAAGGCTGACACTGCCTTCCAGATAGACCGCATAGAAAATTGCCAGGTGATTAATATTCATAGATTTTATTTATGCAATACATAGAATATATGTCTTTGAATTATACCTGTCGGAACCGGTAACCTATCGTCAGTTAAATGAACAACACGCTGGATGGAGATAGAGTAATGAGCAACGGTAAGTGTAGACAGGGATTTGCTGAAGAAGTGAAGACGTTGGCGCCAGGATTGGCGCTTATCAGCGTTCTCGGAGGATTGGCTTTCTGGCTGCACAGCCTTCCTGAAATAGGGGTTTTGAGCGCATTGATTCTCTCTATTGTGCTTGGAATGATCGTGCGCAATACTGTCGGACTTCAGCAGAAATATCAGGCTGGTGTCACATTCGGCCTCAAAAGAATTCTGCGTATTGCTGTCGCAATACTTGGGCTTCAGCTCAGTTTCCTGCAGGTGAAGCAGGTTGGCGGAGTCGGATTCCTCGTTGTATCATTGACGCTGCTTGCTACTTTTCTCTTTACTACGTGGCTCGGAAAAGCCATGGGGATCGACCGAAAACTTGCACAGCTTATCGCCGCCGGGACATCGATCTGCGGAGCCTCGGCAATTATCGGCGTGAATGTTGTAACGGATGGAAGCGATGAGCAGGTAGCCTACGGGGTAGGGATCGTCACTATCTTTGGCACTGCGTCGATGTTTGCTTACCCGATGCTGGCACATCCACTGCATTTAGCTCCCAGTGCATTTGGACTGTGGGCAGGGTCATCAATCCACGAAGTCGCACAGGTAGTTGCGGCAGCGTTTCAGGACGGAAAGATCAGCGGCCAGATCGGCACTATCAGCAAGCTGTCGCGGGTAATGCTGCTGGCTCCCGTAGTTCTTATCCTTGGTGTGATCGATGCCCGCAAGCCGGGCAGTGAAAAATTTGATTTACATAGTGTGACTATTCCCTGGTTTGTCTTGGGATTTGTCGCCCTTGTCGCAATCAACAGCTTCGTCACAATTCCTGCGGGCTGGAAAGCAAATATTGCTCTACTTGACCAGCTGCTGCTTGCAGTATCAATGGCAGCAATGGGGCTGGAAACTCATTTTAAAAAGCTGAAAACAATGGGTATCAAACCGCTGCTCCTCGGCGGAGCCGCCTGGATATTCATCACATCATTCAGCCTAATCATGATCTGTTTGCTGTATCCACATTAACCGCCATCCTCGACCGTGCCGCATGTTCTAATTAATACCGGCGTGGTGGAAATGCTGATTTTTATGATGCGTTGCAAACCTAATCCACCTTGGGAATATCAGCCATTTAGGGGAGACACATTGCCACGGAGAATTGTAAAATAGCACTAGTATCATCCGAGCACATAATTGGCGCTTGCGCAGAACGTTCTCGAGGCAACTACCATGACAACGCCACCTACTTGGCCACCGCCGCCTGTTGTGTCGAATTTGCCGGCGAAGCACGACGCATTCCTGACGGCGTTGATCATCGCGCCTGTGACGAAAAAGCCGATGTCGCGTCTGCTTCTGGTGCGCGAACTGCGTAAGGGGACCGGGCAAAACCTTCGCGAGAGCAACGCGATTGTCAAGGAGTACTGTGACCGCTACGGTGTCTTCCCATTACGGAAGGGTCTGCGATTCTCACTGTGTTTCCTGCCGTCACTGGTCTATTTAGCGCTGGTGGCAGAGCTGATGGCGTACAATCGCGTCTTGGAGAAGGGCATCGCCGCTGCTCCCACGCGGGCAACTCACAACCTCCTGCTGTTAGAGCAAACCCAGCGTGAACTTCCCTTATTAGGGCTCATCCTCGTAATTACCATTACCTTATCCGCTGTCGCATGCGGCATACTATGGGCGCTGGCTCGGCGTGACGCCGAGGAAGCTAGAGTGATATTATTGCGCTTGCTGGAGTCACATTAACGGCGATCCTATCTGTCCGCATGTAGCTTGGGATTCCCTGCCCGAGATCTGCGAAATCTGCCCAAAATCCTCATGTTTGACACCCTTCATTGCAGGGCAAGAATCTGCGTGAATTCTTAAGGTTAGAAGGGAACACAGCGACAATGACTGGGCCGATAGACAAGCAAACAAATCCGTTGGATATTGACGAGAATGATATTGATGAGCCTGACGAGTCGGATATTGTTCCGGCTGGGGACGGTAGTGACGTGTCTTCCGGAACAGGGGATGACGACTCGATTGACGGTGACGAGACTGATTTGCCCGATACTGTAGGCGATTCGGTGTTTGGTGGAAGCAATGGTTTCCCTGGTGACCCGACCGATGCCGATATGCCGAACCAACGATAGCGATTCTACGTGCTGCGAGCGGTCGACGTACTTAATAATGCGTGAGCGGATGGAACAATTTAGTTGGGCTAATGGTCACTTAGCTAAATCATTCCTGAAGAATCGTTTTTATGGAAACCGCAAGGGCGCGAGCGGGCGTAAGCCCTAAGCCCGCAGCTAGAATTTTCAAGCCGAATCCTATTCTCCCGTACGAAAATACAGAAGATAGCACGCCTAACTGCCGTGTTGATGAACTTGTGTTCAGCGAGCTTCATCGCAAAAATATTTCTCCCGCCCCTCTTTGCTCCGATTCCGTTTTTATCCGCCGTCTCTTTATCGATACAATAGGAACTCTGCCGACATCCGCCGAAGTACGAACGTTTCTGCTGTCGTCGTCACCACACAAACGTGCCGCGTTAATTGACTCGCTCTTTGTAAGGGATGAGTTCGCGCAATATTGGGCCACGTACTGGTGCGATGTTCTGCGAGTTAAATCGGAATTTCCAGTCAACCTTTGGCCGCTGGCAGCACAGAATTACCATCGCTGGGTTCGGACTGCTTTGCGAGACAACATGCCGTATGACAAATTCGTCTACCTTCTTCTCACCGACAGCGGCAGCAATTTTGATGAAGGACCGGTCAATTTTTACCGCAGTGTGCCGGGGCGTAAGCCGGAGACTATTGCCCAATATGTGGCGCTGACATTTATGGGAACCCGCGCAGAAAAATGGCCTGTCGGCCGGCTGAAGGCGATGGCACCGTTCTTTTCACAGATTACATTTAAGGGAACCGACGAGTGGAAAGAGGAACTCGTACTGTGGGATCCAGCCAAGCAGGCCGCATCAGTCGGCTCTGCCCCACTCATTGCTGTATTTCCGGCAGGCGAGCAAGTCGCCATACCCGCCGGGCAGGATCCGCGCAAGGTCTTTGCAGACTGGCTTATCAATCCAGCCAACCCCTGGCTCGCCCGCTGCGTCGTCAATCGCATTTGGTGCTGGCTGATGGGGCGTGGGATCATTCATGAGC
>Ga0224527_1001205_pt1 | contig 13562 bp, 11 predicted proteins | sample CBST0metaG_FD_179882 | JGI IMG/M metagenome (GOLD analysis project Ga0224527, IMG submission 179882) | Peat soil microbial communities from Stordalen Mire, Sweden - C.B.S.T0 | ecosystem: Environmental > Terrestrial > Soil > Wetlands > Peat | place: Sweden: Norrbotten County, Stordalen Mire... | reverse complement strand
AGAAAAGAAGGGCCGCTATTCAGCGGCCCTTCGTGTAGCTCATTGCATCTGCCTCACCGAACGAAAGGATATTCGAACCAGCGGCTGTCCGGCAAATTTTTTTTGGGAGATATGCGGCTCACCCTCGCCAGGTCCGCGCCAGGGAAAGCGCCTGGCATGGCTCCGGCTGAGAGGGTGCCCCGGTGCGCTCGACCTGGTCCTGCCTTTCCTGACCGGTTCCAACGCGGCGAATCGTTTCGGCCACCCCCTGGCGGGGGGACCAATGGGTGACAGCAGCAGACATATTTCAGGGGTCAAGCCAACCTGAAAACCCGCCAAAAGAAGGGGGAGCCATCGGGGATCAATCAACAGGTTTTCCGACTCCTGCGGAGTCTCAGGAATGCGCTATGCGCCAGAAGAATCAGCGTTCGGCTGCTCCGGAGCGCTGAGCCCAAACAACACCCGATCAGTCGGGCGGGTTAGTTTTTTGTCCATGAGACCAATCAGTCTTTCCTTTGGCCATTCTCCGGATTCAACGAGTTCGAGAATCACGGCACCGACCAGAATTTTCCGCCGTGTGTCCGACTTCCTCACTTCAGCACCTTGGCGAGCCTTGATCCGTTCGATTTGGGCTGCTAGTTTGGCCTTCCGATCCTCTAGCTTTTTAATCTTTTCTTCGGCTGTTGGCATCGTTTCCCCCGTTTTGAATAACCGTATCATGTTCCCCAGGATGCTGCATACTGGTGACCTGAGCAAATAGCGAAGGGCGCACTTATACGTTGCTTCGCAACGTGTGCGACATCGGCTCCGCCACTGCCAAGACAAAAGGAGCCTCACGGTATGGCGATCTACCATTGCAGTGTCAAGGTTGCAAGCCGTAGCACTGGCCGTAGTAGTGTCGGCATGGCTTCGTACCGATCTGGAGAAAAAATCGCAGACCTAAGAACCGGCGAGGTCTACGACTACACGCGAAAGCGAACAGATGGAAACGAGATCCTTGCCCCCGAAAATTCACCGGATTGGGTAATGGATCGATCCCAGCTATGGAATCATGTTGAGCAGGGCGAGAAGCGGAAGGATGCGCAAGTATGCCGTGAGGTTGAGGTATCTCTGCCCAAGGAACTTGGGGATCAAGAACGGAGAGGACTGATCCGGGAGTATGCCAAAGAACAGTTTGTGAGTAAGGGTATGGTGGCGGATGTGTCCTTTCACAACATGAAGGGTGAAAACCCACACGCCCACATCATGTTGACCATGCGCGACATTGACGAAAATGGATTCGGTCAGAAGAACCGCGACTGGAACAAAAAGGAGATGTTGGAGCAGTGGCGCGATGAGTGGGGGAAGCACGCAAACCACGCCCTGGAGAGGTCGGGGCATGACTCCCGGATTGACCATCGATCCCTGGTAGCCCAGAAGATCGAACGGGAACCACAGGTTCACCTCGGCCCCAATGTGGCCCAGATGGAGGCCCGGGGCATCAGGACCAACCGAGGCACCCAGGCGATGGAGATCGACGGGCGCAACGAACAACGAGAGCGGAGCAAGGAGCTACCCCATGAGCGTGATAGATCGCCTAAAACAAGCCAGGAACGCGGACCAGATCGCGGCAGAGTTCGAGCCGATGTGTCAGGCGATAGAGGCCCTGAGCGTGGAAGCCGCCCTCAGCGTAGAGAGCCTGAAGGCCCAAACAGCCGAAACGATGGAAAAGATGGAAGCCGTGCGGGCGCAGCTGGAGGAGACGCTCAAAGCAGCCGAGAGAGCAGCCAAAGGGATGGAGGGAGCCGCCGCGAGCTTCAACCTGAAAATGTGGCTCCTGGCTCTGGGGAGCTTGATCGGCGGAGCAGCAGCGGCCGCACTCACAATTTGGATTTGGCTAAGTCCATCCCCAAGCGTGAAGACCGCAGCCAGCCAGTGGGCCGAGGTGGCCTCAACCTACAACAACCTGCCCCAGGACCAGAAAAGGCAGTTCCGGCACCTGATGGGCTGGCCAGATCCCAAGAACGCACCACGCCAGTAGATGCCGGCCCAGCCAGAGCGGCGGCGGAAAAGGACTGTGATGCTTTCATTCAGAAGCAGAAGGATATTATCCAGCCTCTTGAGAAACAGAGGAAAAATCTTAAGGACCGGATGGACCAGGCCAATGGCCAGGTGGGGCGCGCGCTCAAGCCGGGAGAGGTCCGTTTCAGCGTTGAGGACCGGGCCGGGATGCGAGATGCAATGGCCAAGCTCGATGCGGGGATCTACCAGGAGCGCAGCAAGGGAGAAGAGGCCGCAGTGATGAAGTATGAAGGCCGAGCCGAACAATGGAGCAAGGGCCGGGACCTGGAGAAGCAAGCCCAGGACCTATACGCAGAAGCAAAGAACCTTTCCCTTGAACAATCGGTTCCCAAATTAAACAAGGCGACTCAGCTTGAGGCCGCCGCCTACAGCTTGAAGCATGGGGTGGATCAATTCCATATGAGGGCTCAGGACATAGGTGCGGCTCGATGGAAGGTTGGAAGGCTCATGAATGGCGTCGAGCGAATGGCAAAGGAAGGACACATTAGAAAAAGTGATGCTAACCACATCAAAGAGGGATTCGGGGGAGGCTGGAACAAAAAGCAACTCATAGATGCCGTGAAGATCTTGGAAGTAGCTAAGGTTCACCGTGACAGGCCACCTGAAAAAGCTGGCCAAGACATGCTCAAGACCGCTTGTTATGCAGTTCAAAAATGTTGCGGTAAAGGCTTCGACATTGGCAAAGGCCTCGAAAAAGGCCTACCTCATTCACTGGACAGATGAGGTAATTGGGGTCACAACACCAAACAAGAATTTACACACACTAATAATTGCTTATTATATTGGATTCGCATTTGGCAATATGCTGTCTAGTGCGTGATGGAACCGGAATAAAACATTGAAGTATTTATTCAACGGTCATCTTCTCGGAACTTGTCTGCTTGCCGGATTCGAAGCGGACTGGTTGTGAGAATCAGAAACGAGAACCGGGAAGCCTTGAAAAGGCATAACCAACCCCTTGGCTTGGTGAGAATCTCAGAAACCATCGTTTATGAGAAACCTTAGCGTACATAAAATTCCGTTCGGTGAAGTGGCCCCGACTCCGAGGAGGTGCGACGTCGCACCCCCTCGGAGTCGGGGTAATCCCAACAAATGTGACATCAGCCGCCATTTATGGCATTCCATAGAGTGCTGAAGCTAAACCGCCGCCAGGCGCTCTACCGTGTCGGGGTAACGCTCCACCAGGCGAATCAATAGGCTGGCCTGGGCGTTGGGATGGACCCGACCCTGTTCCCAGTTCTCGACGGTCCGGGGGTTGGTTCGCAGGTAGCGGGCGAACACGGCACGCGACAGGTTCAGCTTCTCACGCAGGGCAAGCACTTCGCCGGAAGTTACCTCAGACACGGCTGCCATCTCCACGCGATGGGTGCGCAAGGTTAGCTTCCCAGTCCTCGCCTCGGCCAAGGCCTCGAAACCTTCCTGGATTTCCTCGAACAGATTCCGCTTCTTCATCGTCGCACCTCCAGTTCCCGCTTCAGCATTCCCTTGAAAGCCTTGCGCTCTTGGGCGGTCAGGTCACTGACCTCATCCTTGTTATAGAGAGTGAACAGCCAGAACTGCCGACCCGATTCCCACCAGTAGTAGATCACCCGCAGCCCGCCGCGTTTCCCTTTCCCTCGCTTGGGATCCGGTTGCCTGAGCTTTCTGAGACCGCCCGTATCTTCAATCACATCGCCCATTTTCGGATTAGCCATCATTTCCAGTTGCATCGTCGCAAAGGCCTCGTCGGTCAGGTAGTGTGCCCGATAGCGGTCGAAGGCGGGTAGTTCGACAAACAGCGCTTCCATCATTCAACTATACGCACCTAGCGTATACCTGGCAAGGCCAGGCTATCGAATTTGCATGGGCCGTGCACACAGGGGAGCAACGGAGCAGAAGACCAGGCCGAGGGTATGCGTGCACGCATACCCTGGAATCCGAGGGGGTGAGTGTACTCACCCCCTCGGAACCTCACGGGTTGGTGATCTGCATGGGTGCGTGGACGCACCCATGCACTTTGGGGGCAGGATTGTATAGAGGGCACCCGGGCAAAAACTATAGTTTTTGCGCTAGGCTGAGGTGGTTCCGGAGACCCGCATGAGTAGGGGCTTTCCCGGACCCCAAATCATTGGGGTTTTTGCGCGGGGGGGATCGATGCGGGCAGCCATCTACGCCAGGGTGAGCACGGCGGACCAGCAGACCCTCCCATTCCAGATCCAGCGGCTGGAGGAGTACGTGGCCACCCGGGCCTGGACCATCACCCAGCAGGTGGAGGAGCAGGCCTCGGGAGCCAAGGACACCCGTCCCAAGCGGGCCGAGATCCTGAAGGCCGCCCGGAGGCGGGAAATCGACGTGGTGATCGTCTGGAAGCTGGACCGCTGGGGCCGAAGCATGGCGGACCTGGCGACGACTCTCAACGAGTTGCAAGAGCTGGGCGTGGGCTTTGTGAGCCTCACGGAGGCCTTGGACTTCACCACGCCCAGCGGGAGAGCCATGGCAGGACTCCTGGGGGTGTTTGCGGACTATGAGCGGGAGCTGATTCGGGAGAGGGTAAAGGCTGGGATCGCTCATGCCCGTGCCAACGGGAAACCCCACGGGCGGCCGGCAAGAGCCCGGGAGAAGGCCGCGTCGGTTCGGGAGTTGGCTGCTGAGGGGCTCAGTCAGTGTGAGATTGCCCGTCGTTTGATGATCCACCGCCGCAGCGTGGGGAGAGTGTTGTCTGCCTCCTAGGCCTTCTTGGCCTTATTGGATTGGGTAACTGGGCCAAATGCTGAGGGTAGGGCAATAGGTCCGGTATGCCCGTTTGGACCAGAATTAGGCAAAACCAGGTATTTCATGAAGTGCTATTATATATTTTCCGGGAGTCACCATGACAATTCAGCCCCACAATCCGCCAGGGAAACCCGCAAGCCTGCCTGCCCACCCCATGGCTGAGATCGCAGATGCGCTCATCCCCGATCCGGCCTCGCTTCTGGGGAAGGGTGTGGACCCCCATTCCGAAGTGCGCTCTCTGGTGATGTCGCTTGAGGGACTATCGCCCCAGCGTGTCCTCGAGGCCCTGGCCGATACCGCTGCCGAGAACCCGAAGCTGGCCCAGCAGGGCCTTCTGGCCTGGGGCTCGGACCGACGCGTGGCCGGAGATCTGGACCTGAGAGGTCTGGGCTGGATCAGTCGCCTGCCGGACGGGCTTATCGTGCTGGGAAATTTCTCACTGGATGGGGCCGCGTCGGTGCGGGACTGGGTGGGTGCTAACGGCACGCGCCAATGGAAGGAGTCCCCGGTCAACCTAATACCCCAGGGAGTGAGGGTGGGGCAGCCTCGCCGCCAGGAGCACTCTGCCAACCGCGTGGATGGCTCAGAACGAAGGAACCCCGCGTCCGTTCCTCCCACTTGAATGAGCAGACCAGAAGGCCTTTGTCTACCGGATGGTCGTTGCGCCGGCCCCATCCTGTGAGGTGGCGATCTGACCTTTGCTTTAGAACCTGGTCGAGCCATTTGACCTCAATCCCTTCCACAGCGCAGAAGCGCCTAGGTGAGCCATGTCTGAAAAACTGCGCGATTCTGCTCCTACCGATGGGGCTGCTCACATGGCCGAGGTAAGCACCGAAAGCCGGAGCCAAGAAACTATACTTACTGCTGAGGCCTTGCAGCGCGCGATTTTCAACAGTGCCAATTTTTCGAGCATCGCCACTGACGCGAAAGGGGTTATCCAGATCTTCAATGTTGGCGCGGAGCGCATGCTGGGTTACCTCGCTTCTGAGGTGATGAACAAAATCACCCCGGCTGATATTTCTGATCCCCAGGAAGTGATTGCCCGGGCGGCGGTGTTGAGCATCGAACTAGAAACTCCGATCAAGCCCGGCTTCGAGGCTTTGATATTCAAGGCCTCGCGTGGGATCGAAGACATCTATGAATTGACTTACATTCGAAAGGATGGCAGTCGATTCCCGGCAGTGGTGTCCGTTACGGCCTTGCGAGATGCCCATGATGAAATTATTGGTTATCTATTGATTGGCACCGACAACACCGCCCGCAAGCGAGCGGAAGAGGAACTGCTTAAGGCGGGAGCTTTGCAGCGCGCGATTTTCAACAGTGCCAATTTTTCGAGCATCGCCACCGATGCGAAAGGGGTCATCCAGATCTTCAACGTCGGTGCCGAGCGGATGTTGGGCTACCTGGCAGCCGATGTGATGAACAAGATCACCCCTGCCGACATTTCAGATCCCCAAGAACTGAACGCTCGGGCCACGGCGCTGAGCGCTGAAATTGGTACTCCGATTTCTCCTGGATTTGATGCGTTGGTTTTCAAGGCCTCGCGGGGGATTGAAGACATCTATGAATTGACCTACATCCGGAAGGATGGCAGCCGATTCCCAGCAGTGGTATCCGTTACGGCCTTGCGAGATGCCCATGGTGCAATTATTGGCTATCTGCTGATCGGTACCGACAATACAGCACGCAAACTGGTCGAAGAGGATCACCTGAAGCTCGCTCAACGTCTGCGCGATCAACAATTTTATACCAGATCACTCATCGAATCTAATATTGACGCGATCATCACGACTGACCAACGAGGCATAATTACCGATATTAACAAACAAACGGAAACACTTACTGGAAGCACTAGAGACGAATTGATTGGCGCGCCGTTTAAGAACTTCTTCACCGATCCGGAACGAGCCGATGCAGGCATCAGGATGGTATTGGCCCAAGGCAAGGTAACGAACTATGAGCTCATCGCTCGCAACTGGGATGGCAAAAGGACCGTGGTTTCCTACAACGCGAGTACCTTCTATGACCGGGAGCGGAGGTTACAAGGCGTTTTCGTCGCAGCCCGCGATGTCACCGAAAACAAACGGCTGGATCAGGTGTTGAAAAAGCGGAATGTCGATTTTGGGGTCACCACCCCAAATGGGGATTCATGTGTAATATTAACTAATAAATTAAGTTAGAGAGCAGTGGAATAGCTCGACGGTTCAGCCAACACTGCCCCCCCATACACTCCCTGAAAGGCTGCCCAGTGCATACCGCCGGCCCAATTCCTTGCATTGGCCTCAAAGGTTTTCTCGCCACAGTGCTGAGTGAAGTCAGCTTTGGCTCAGACCAGCAATGCCCACTCAAGGAGACGATCAATTGTTACTTCACCCTGGACCACCAGCAACGCGTCAATGGCAAAGTCCTAAATTATGACCAGTTCGTGGACCACATTCGGCATCTGCGAACCCACGTTGCCAGTGGACGAATCGAAATAGTCGAGGCACTTCGGGAAGGCAATCGAATAACAGATCGCCATCGGGTTCACATCACGAAGTCCGATGGATCCGCAATCCAGTTGGAGGTCTTTCTATTCGGGGAACTGGCGGCAGATGGTCGAATCTGTCATATGGACGAAGTTTCTCGGGTGATCGTTGGAACCACATCGGATGCCAACCTGGGGTTCTGATAGCACCGAAGCAAAAAACATCGTAATCGTTTACATCCCTGTTGATGGGGTTCTCCCAGGCCTCCCTCCGGTGAGCACTATGAGCTTCTCCTGAAGTTCACCCATACGGAAGGGTTTAGCCATCAAAGAGACGAGGGAATGTGTCTTGGCAAGATCAATAACGGTTTGGTCAATTCTACCCGTGGAGAGGATTACTGGAAGGGTGGGACAAAGTGCGCGAAGGCGCGGCAAGGTTCCTCTGCCTCCCAATCCCGGCATATTCATGTCCAGGATTACAACATCGGGTCGGAAACCAGTTTCAAGTTTAGCTAGGGCCTCTTCACCGCTGGAGGCGACATCAACGCCGTGACCACCGATTCTCAACATCGCATGAATGGCACTCTGGATCAGGCTATCGTCATCGACCAGAAGCACGCTCAGTGCTCTATGAGAAGACTTTGGTTGAGGTGCGGAAGATTCCACGAGCATGGCTGGGAACTTAAAGGCCGGTAGCCTGATCCCCACGCGGGTTCCGTTGTTTGGCTCGCTCTGAATGTCCAGCTGCCCTCCGTGGGACATCACCGTTTGATAGACCAGGGATAAGCCCAGTCCCGTTCCCTTTCCAACCTCTTTCGTCGTGAAGAATGGATCCAGTGCCCTCTCAAGAACCTCCTTTGACATCCCACTCCCCGTATCCTCCACCAACACTTCAACCCATTCATTGTCGATGTTTCGGGTTCTGATCGTCAAATCTCCTTGTTCAGGCATGGCGTCTACGGCATTTACGCAGAGGTTCATTATCGCATGGGTTAATGCAGGACCATCACCATAGATAGGCCGTAATTCAGGGTCAATGTTCAGAGTAAAGTGCACTTTGGAAAAGGTGGTATGCGCTAGAATATTAACGTCATCATTGATAATATTATTCAAATTTATAACACTAGTTTCTTTATGTGCGTTACTTGCAAATATTAAGAGACTTTTTACAAGTTTACCTCCGCGGATAGCGGCATCAGAGATGGTGGCGAAGGCGCTCCGAACAGGGCAATCAGAGCAATCATGGCTATCCGCTGCTTGATTAGATTGCATGGCCGAAGACCATCCAAGAATTGCCCCAAGGACATTATTTATATCATGGGCTACTCCACTCGCCAATAATCCAAGACTCTCTAGTTTTTGTGCTTGTAATAAACATTCTTTAAGTCTGGTTATTTCTTTGTATTCGAAGGCAAGTTTCTTGTTGGCAAGCTCCAACTCGGCCATTTGCGCCTGCCGCAGTTGCTTGTTCTGTCCCTCTAATTCCCGACACTGCATTTCCAGTTCCAGCTGGTGCACCTGCAGCTCATGGATCAGCTGCAGGTGCACCGCAGCCGCAGCCGCAGCGGCCCCGGGCAGAGGGGCAGCTGGCTCTAGTTGATCTTCGGCCCGGCGGCGCAACTTTGCCCTGTTCTTATGGGCGCCCATCACGCCTCCACATCGATGCACATTTACAACCAGTTGGCGTAGGCTTGGAAAAAACATAGCAAGCCATAATGCATTGTGGACGCGCTCCGGGCAGATCACAACCAAAAGGTTTTAGCTCACCTGGAGGCAAATTTTTCACTCCGGCGTTCTTGCGAAGACATCAAGAAGTCATCGTCTATCAACACGGGGTCTGGGGAGCAATGGAACAGAAAACCGGGTTAAGTATTATTCATCGTTTGCGGGATTCCGAAGGGGACGCAATTCACCCCGGGTGACAGCCTCTGGGACGGCAAAGGAATACCGGCCCAGCATGTTGATGTGGTCGTGAACCAGGGGTGAGAGACGAGCTGAATCCTCATCTCGAACGAGGAATCCCTCCTGGCGAAGCTGCCGGAGCGCAGCATCCATATAGAGGGTGTTCCATAGGATGATGATGTTCACCACAAGACCTAGCGCGCCCAGTTGGTCCTCTTGGCCTTCACGATAGCGCTGGCGGAGTTCGCCCCGCTTGCCATGGAAGACCACGCGGGCGAGGGCGTGGCGTCCCTCGCCTCGATTCAGCTGGAGCAGGATGCCCCGGCGTTTATCCGGGTCGTCGAGGTAGGTCAAGGAATGTAGGGTCTTTTCGATCCGTCCGAATTCCGCCAGGGCTTGCGCCAGCCGGGTGGGGCGATCCCCAATCTGGAGGGTGCGCATGATGCCGGTCGCCGGAATTCGGCCCAGCTTGAGGGAGCCCGCCAAGCGCAGCAGGTCATCCCAATTGGAGGCGATCAGGTTGAGGTTGATCCGCTGCCGGGCGATGGCGTTCAAGTCGCCATAATCGGCCTGGGGATCAATGCGCCAGAACCGCGTGCCGCCAATGTCCGCCAGCCGTGGACTGAAGCGGTAGCCCAGCAGGCGGAACAGGCCGAACACCACATCGCTGTAGGCCCCGGTGTCCGTCATGATTTGGGTGGGCTGAAACTCGGTTTGCTGTTCCAACACGACGGCGAGCAGGATCAGGCTGTCCCGCAAGGTACCCGGCACAGTGATGGCGTTCAGCCCGGTGAACTGATCGGAGACCAGGTTGTAGTAGGTGACCCCCCGCCCGGTGCCGAAATACTTGGGGTTCGGCCCAGCATGAACCGTCCGGACCGGGACGACGAAGCGCAGGCCATCGGCTGAGGCCACATCTCCCCCACCCCAGGCATGCGCCAATTCGATCTGGTTCTGGGCTGCGACCAGCTCCGCATTGGCGGCGGTGAGGGTTTCGTCCCTGATGTAGTTCTGGCTGGCCCAGGAGAGGCGGTCCCGACGCAAAGCTTGGATTTCGGGACGGACCAAAGGCTCAAGGCCGGTGTTGCATGCCTCGGAAAGAAGCACTGCGCATAAGCTCAGGCCCAATCCAGCGGCCCGCGACGTGGACTCGGTGACGTGGGTGAAGGCATCGGTGAACCCCGTCCGGGCGGCTACCTCCAATAGGATCTCGGGCAGGTCCACCCGAGGCAGCAGCGCGCCCACGGCCTCCCGGAGGGCCAGAAGGGAGGCCGGTTCCTCCAGCTTGTCGAGTGGGGTCAGGATGAGTTCGTTCCGGCCTTCCACTCTCTCGAAGCGCACAGCTGGGTTGCCTGGAAGGTGGGACCTGACCGTTTGGTAGGTGTGATGGAGTTCCTCGGTCAAGGATGCCAGCACCGGTCCTGAGTCCATGGTGAGCCCCAGCGTCCGGCAGATAACCGGCCTTGCAGCCTCCCACTCAGCCCCATCGAGCAACCCCGCGCGTGGATCGGCATAGCGCCAGCTTGGGCTGACGAAGATGTCCCGGCGCTTCAAGGCTGCCTGAAGCTGATCCAGCAGGCAAAAGGTATAGGCATGGGTGTCGATTCCGCCATCCTCCCGCAAAACGTTGCCTTCCCAAGCCTTGGTCAGGATTCCTCGGGGGGCCTTCTCACTGGGCTGACGCTGATCCTCGTTGGCTCTGAGCCAGTCGAAGGCGGCCACGACCTCCTTCCCGGCCGGACTTGAACCGAAATAAAGATGCTTAAGCACGGCGGGCAGATAGCGCCGGACGCTGCGGTAGTGGGCCTGTAGCTCCAGGTAGAACACATCGTCGGGAGGCCGGACCAGGGCCATGACCTGGGTGTGTGCTTTTTCCAGGTCGGTGCGCGGAGTCTTGGCGAAGACCTGGTTGCGCAGGTCCTCATCGGGCAGGTCCGGATCCAGCAAGAAACCGCAGGCCACTGCCAGCGTTCCGGCTGAATGGTCTAGATCCTTCAAGGTTCGCAGGCGAGCCTTCCGCTGCGCCCTTTCGGCGGTGCTGAACAACCCACGCAAGAGCATCTCCAGCACCTCCAGGGCCTCGTCTTGGGTGGTGGCCTCCAGGCAATGCGCGAAGGCCACCAGCGTAGCCAAGCGGCGTTCCTGGGGCAAACGGTTGATGGCCGTCACCTTCGCGGTACTGGCAAAACGGGCCAGGGATGCGATGCGGTTGGGGGGCACCTGCGCGGCCGCCCCCAGGGAGATGCCTAGGTCCCGGACGGTCTGGAGCCGGCCCAAGGCGAGCACCAGGGAAGGGCCGCTCACGGTGGAAGGCCCCGATCTGAGCTGGTCCAGGCGAGAGGTTCGGCTGCCTTCGGGTACCGTCAGCAGATCCTCCAGAAGAGCCTGCTGGGCGGTGGTGATCCCTCTACCAAGCAGCCGGTAGAGCCTGGCTTCCACCCGGCTCCGCACGCGGGCCACGAACCGCTCCAGCACCGATGCGCCCGGAAGCAGGACCTTGTGCGCAAGTAACCACGCGCAAGCGCGGTCAAAGAGCACGCTGGGGCGGTCGGTTCCGGTCCAGCACAGGGAGTAGAGCCAGCGGCTCAAGCTCAGGCCGGGCATCGGTTCGGCGAAGTCCCGGTAGCCGAACCGAGTTCGGATCTCGGCGGCGTGATCCCACCGCTGCTCTCCCGCTTGGTAATCCTGGATGCACGCCAGGTTCGTGATGCCGAGCTGGCGTCCCAGCACTTGCAGGACCGGCATTGGGACCTGGGTCTGATCCTCCAGGAAGGTCCCCAGGTAGCGGATCGTTCCGAGCTGGGCCGCGAAACCCAGGCGGCTGTGCTCACCCCGGCAATTGGCGATCAAGGTGCGGTCATCCTCGGTTAAATGAAAGAAACGGGCCAGATCCTCGGGCGTGGGTTCCACGGCAAACCGGCCATAGGCCTCGCGTTGCGCTGCTGTGAGGAAATTCACAGGCATGGATCTCTCCTTGGCGAGATGTCATCCAATCATGCCAGGGACCCCTTTTGCAGAGCATAGTTTATGTTACTATTTATTGGACATATCTCGGCATCCAGAAGGCCTACTTTGGGATGTCACACAATCGAAGGTTTAGGTGACAACCATGCTAGTCGGCTACATGCGGGTTTCCAAGGTGGACGGGTCTCAGGTTCTGGATCTCCAACGCGATGCCCTGCTTTCTGCCGGGGTCGATTCAGCGCAGATCTATGAGGACCACGCTTCCGGGAAGCTTGATGACAGACCTGGAGTTACGGCGATGCTCAAGGCGCTTCGCAACGGGGACACTCTGGTGGTTTGGAAACTGGATCGCCTAGGCCGAGATCTGCGCCACCTGGTCAACACCGTGCACGACTTGGAGAAGCGAGGGGTTGCCTTCAAGGTATTGACCGGTCACGGTGCCTCGATCGACACCACGACACCGGCCGGGAAACTCGTGTTCGGGATCTTTGCAGCACTGGCCGAATTCGAACGGGAGTTGATCTCTGAGCGAACCAAGGCTGGACTCGCCTCTGCGCGGGCGCGAGGCCGAAAGGGCGGTGCGCCCTTTAAGATGACTCCAGCCAGGGTGCGGCTGGCCATGGCCGCCATGGGTAAACCGGAAACCATCGTGGGACAGCTCTGCAAGGAACTGGGTGTAACTCGCCAGACCTTGTATCGCCATGTTGGGCCAGATGGATCTCTCCGTGAAGCAGGTAAGAAACTCTTGGGATGAGATGGGACGAAACTCCCAGGTCATACACGGAAAATCAGGTTCCAGTGGTGGCGTCCCTGATCCAGCGCCTGTGCGCTGCGGAATGGGAAAAGCCGTGTAGGCGTATCTGCCCATTGACAGGGGCTGTGGGTCAAATAGCTAATAGATCTGTATCTTGGAGATGTGCGATGTCCTTTGCTATTCGGCTTTGCCGAGCTTTGCACACACACACACGGCTGAGCGGGTCGCTCTGGAAGGGCCTCGCGGTCCTGGCGGTTTCGCTTGAACTGTTTCTGACCCTAGCCTGCAGCGGTGGGGGGAGCACCCCAGCGCCCGCACCCACGGCCACCTACGCCCTTACGGTGAGCCTGGGATCCGGCGTGACGGGAACGCCTTCGGCGACCCAGACCTGCACGGCGGGCGACACCGTGAACTACACCTACAGCCTGCAGGGTGGCTACACCAGCCTGGTGGTGACCCTGGACGGCACGCCCGTCGCAGCGAGTGGAAGCGTGACCATGAACGCGGCGCACGCCCTGGCTGTGAGCGCCACGCCCGTCTCCATACCTGGCCTGGCCGTGACCATCACAGGCCTCAGCAGCCTGAATGCCGACGTGACCGTTACTGGCCCCAGCAGCTACAGCCACCATCTGACGGCCACCGAGACCCTGACGGGTCTGGCGGATGGCAACTACACCCTCACCG
>Ga0224527_1001204_pt1 | contig 13579 bp, 11 predicted proteins | sample CBST0metaG_FD_179882 | JGI IMG/M metagenome (GOLD analysis project Ga0224527, IMG submission 179882) | Peat soil microbial communities from Stordalen Mire, Sweden - C.B.S.T0 | ecosystem: Environmental > Terrestrial > Soil > Wetlands > Peat | place: Sweden: Norrbotten County, Stordalen Mire... | reverse complement strand
ATACGAGCATGGTCATAGGCGTCGCCGTCATGCATGCAAAAGATCATTCTCTCTGTGTGAGGAAGCTGCACAATAGCCCGCTCCAAGTCCACGCGCTTGGTGTTTCGGCGAAGGCTGCTCACTTCATGCACCACGGCGGCGCATTTCAGCTTCGGCGACTCAATGAAGATCTCTTCCTGACTCTGTAACTCACGCAATAGGGCCCGGTCAATCATCTCGTTAGTCGGCTCATCGCTCAGCGAGAAGGCGCGCAGGAAGGTGCGCTCAGAGAGCTCTTCTGCCGCTGGCTCGTTGTCTGTCATCCAAAATGCGAAGGAGTAGATGCGATGGCGATTGGCTTCATAGATGCGCTGGTAGTGCTCAAGACGTCTGCTTTCTGCACTCGGCAGGAACCGAACGAATGCAGATGGTAGCGCTTCCTGAAATATGTTCGACATAAACACTCCCTTGCTCCACCAAAGCCGCTGACGGAGCCTGCTGCCTGTTCAATCGAGTGGGTTGAATTGCAAATGGCTCGTAGCAGTCCTCAAAGCCATTGGAAAAAGATCTTGTATTACCGCTGGCAAGCTTCTATAAGCAATCACCTATCCAATCCGATTCGGACAGTTACTTTAGTCATGAGTATTAGAGCGGGGAGGAACTCCAACTCGGATGATATCAACCACTTCTGGAAGCAGAAATTAATTTCGGCGATCTTTCGTTGTAGTAGTTCCTTCCGCTTAAGCTTAGGTTATTTCCACAGCATAAGTTGGCACTTATGGGAGATATAGTGGAACAAATATACCCACTCTGAGACCAGCGGCGAATCTCGGAGGCACCGAACCCTTAATCCTCTGCGAGGGTAGGTGCGAATCTTTCATTTAGCGAACTGCGCTTCAGGAGTGGTGATTGGAAGTTTTATCAGGAACACAGCCCCTCTTTCATGGTGATTAAATGCGCTGATTTCGCCACAGTGCTCTTTGATGATGCCGTAACAGATGGAGAGGCCAAGACCGGTACCTTTACCTATCTTCTTGGTTGTGTAAAAAGGATCGAATATCTTGCTGGGATTCTTCAGCCCGGGACCGGAGTCTCGGAATTCCATGCAAACGAATGGGTCATCCTGGTAGATACTGACAGACAGGGTTCCACTCTGAGCCGAGTCCATGATGGCGTCTACGGAGTTGTTGATGATGTTGAGGAAGACCTGCTCCAGCTGGTGCGCGTCGCCGGTGATATAAGGGATTGCTGGCTCGTACTGTCGCTCGACGACCACGTTGTTGAGTTTTAAATCGAAATCGCGAAGTGAGAGCGTGTCTTCCAGTACACGGCACAAATCCACCCGTGACTGCAGCGGCTTGCGCTGGCGCGAGAATGAGAGCAGATTCTGCACCACGCGGTGGGTGCGCTGAGTCTGCCGGTAGAGCTTGGACACAAAGTCTCGCGAGCGCTCACTGAGCGGCTCAGCTTCGAGCAGTTGCGCATAACCCAGGATGGCCGTCAGAGGGTTGTTGAGTTCATGGGCCACGCCAGAGATCAGCTGTCCGATGGCTGACATCTTCTCACTCTGCAGGAGTTGCTGCTGCGTGTTGCGAAGGTTGTCATAGGCACGCGCCGTTTCGGCATAGAGCAGCACCTTCTCCACAGCGCTTGAAAGCTGCCTCGCAATCGCCAAGGCGAGGCTACGGTCGGTTTCCGTAAACTGATTAGGGTTGGGGCTGGTGATAAACAGTAGGCCCTGTGTCTTGCGCTCGGAGTACATCATTACGGCGATGAAGGATTGGTAGCCGTGTGTGGCAACCCACAATCGCGCGGGTGGTGGCAGGTTCGGCAAGTCCTGCTCGGTGGTCAACTCCGCGCTCGCCCTGGAAAGGTACGCTGCGAGATCCACTTCCACCAGCGATCGCATTGCGTCGAGGCCAGCGTCCTCACGGCTCGTTTCGGCTCGAGCGAGGCACCCAGTCTCAAGATCTAAGAGAAGGATATCGCACTCCTGCCGGAACAGTTCCGTGATCCACCTCCGCGTGTTTTGCAGAATGACGTCCAGATCAAAGGTCTGGGTGGCAATGGTTGCCATCGCATTGAGCGCGTTGAGTTCGCGGTTGTGCCGCTTCATCTCATCCTCTGCGCGCTTCTTTTCCGTTATGTCGAGAAGGAATCCCTGGTAGCGCTCAATTTCTTGCTGCTCGTTGCGGATAGCGAAGCTGTTCTCCATAAGGGTGACAATACCTCCGTCCTTCCGGCGAAGAGCCACTTCGTAGTTGCGAAGATGTCCCTGCTTCGCCATCTCCGCTGAATACGAAGCGCGCTGCTCGGCGCTGACGAAGAGTTCGCGACCGATATCGATTGAGAGCATCTCGGAAAGACCCGAGTAACCAAGTATGGAAGCGAAGGCAGGGTTGCAGTCAAGCAAGCGGCCCTCCGGAGTGGATACGAAGACACCTTCCTGTGCGGATTCAAATAGGAGGCGATACCGCTCCTCTGCCGCACGGCGCTCGGTGCGGTCGCAGATGATGTGGACCGTCCCTACCTTGCCACCACGTTCTTCCACATAAGAAGAAGTGGACACCAGCGAGTATCCACCGAAGCATGGATCGTTGACTTCGCTGCCGGAGGAGTTCGCCAGACTGCAATACGGGCAACCGTCCTGTGCATTGGGCAGAGACGAGGAGAGGAGCACGCCCGTCAGCTCCGGGACGCTGCGCCCCAGGCGGCGGGCCAGCGCAGGATTGAGGCGAAGCAACCTGGGCTCTGCGTCATGTACAAGGATGTAATCGTTAATGGAGTCGATGGTGCTGAGCCATTGCTGCTGGGTATGCAGAACCCGTTCGAGCATGGCTAGTTTCTCTCCTGCTATGCCCAGTTGGTTTGCCGTGGCGGAGAGGAAGCGCAGATGTTCGGCGGTAAACGAACGCCTTGTGCTGAAACCAAAGCCGAGAATACCCACGAGTTCCGATTTGCCAACCACCGGAACGATTAGTAGATTCCTCACTCCGGCGTATGACATGTCGCTTTGCAGAGGCTGTTCAATATCGCGGACCCTGATCCGCTTGGCTTCCCTTCCGGAGAGCATGGGCGTGATGAGGCTCGCGCTCAATGGAATACACATGCGGGTGTCGGCGACGCGCCCAGGTAGGCCGACGTGATGTTTGATCACGAGGTTCTCGCCTTCCACCATTTGGAACCATGCGTATTTTGCGCCGCACAACTGGCAGAGTTCGACGATTGCAGTCTGCATCATTCCGCCGTAGTCGCGCGCGCCCACAGCATCAGCAGCGATGGCATTCATCACTTCCAACCGCTGCAACCGAGCCCTCGACTCATCAAGCACGACAAGCAGGATGCTGACCCTGAGCAACGCCGCGCTGGTGAGTTCAACCGCAGCCGAGAACATTCCATCATCGAGGTGGGCATTGGAGCGCAGCAACAGCAGGGTGATGGCGAAGAGCCACGGCCCAAGTTCCAGTCGAGGACCCGCGAACAGGATTAGGCGCAGGGCCCCCAGAATGGCGATGGCGTGATAGCTAGCATGGAAGCAGAAGGAGAGGAGAAAAGAAGATGGATACCACAACGCCTGCGCAACTGCCGCTGGGGCTCCCAGCAGGCAAAGAGCGGCTACGAGTGGAAGGTGGCGCTTGGAGTCCGTGAAATATAGAGCCGAGGCGGTGAATAAGCTAAGGGCGAGAATGAAGGCGCAATGCGACAGGGCAACGTGCTCGGGGCTGCTGCCGCCAACACTCGGGTTTCCGGTAGCGCGGCTGAGCAGGAAGAACATCCAGCCGCCAAGCCAGATAAGGAGATAGCGCTCCCGAAGTCCGAGGTACGTCAGCAGAGCGGCAAAAAACAAACCAAGTGCCGTGCCCCACTGGCCAAAGGGTATAGCCGCGGCTGTCGTCAGGAGCGTTGCCCAGCTTAAGTGAAGCAATTTCAACATGAGAGTCCTACTCTGCTATATATCACAGAATAACTTGCGCTGAACTCAGGCATTTTGCCGGGATGTGAGTAGTTGTATTTCCGGGTACAATGGCATGAAGTGGGCCCCGGGGGAAGTACCGCATGCCGGTTGAAAGAATTCTAGTTGTAGACGACGAGGAATCAATCCGGGAGGTGGTCTGTGCCATGCTTAAGAACGCCTCCTACCACTGCGAACAGGCGGGTTCCGGAGTAGAAGCCTTGGCACTGTTGCGCAAGGATTCCGACTTTCAACTCATCCTCAGCGACCTGATGATGCCGGAACTGGACGGGGTGGGGCTGCTGGAACACGTAAAGGTGGAGTATAAAGAGCTGCCTGTGGTCATGGTCACCGCCGTGCATGATATTTCCGTCGCCCTAGCCGCAATCCGCAACGGAGCTTACGATTACCTGCTGAAGCCTTTCGAACGCGAGCAACTGCTAGCCGTGGTGAGGCGTGCTCTGGAAGCCCACCGCCTGCGCGTGGAAAATATGCTCTACCAATCCAACCTGGAATCGCTGGTGGACCTGCGCACGAAGGAACTGCGCGCGACCATCGTGGAGTTGGAACGCTCCTACGACGTGACGCTTGAGGCCCTGGGAGATGCGCTCGATTTAAAGGATGCCGAGACAGAGGGCCACTCCCGGCGGGTAACCGCATTCACGATTGAGATTGCCCGTGCGATGGGATTGGAACCCGCGGCAATGCGTGTGCTGGCGCGCGGAGCCTTTCTGCATGACATCGGTAAAATGGCAATTCCCGACGCGATACTGCGCAAACCGCACCAGCTGACGGAAGAAGAAAAGACCGTCATGAAAGAGCACAGCTATCTCGGCTACAAGATGCTGAAGAAGATTCCCTTTCTAGAAGATGCCGCCGAGATTGTGTATGCCCATCAGGAGCATTTTGACGGTAGCGGATATCCTCGCGGCTTGAAAGGTGAGGAGATTCCACTGGGAGCACGAATCTTTGCCATTGCAGACACGCTGGATGCAATCACCTCCGACCGGCCCTACCGTCCCGCTCGCGACGTGCAGGCCGCCCGAGATGAGATTGTTGCCTGGTCAGGCCGCCAATTCGATCCTTTGGTGGTGGGGGTGTTCCTCTCGATTGCGCCTTCAGTGTGGGACGAACTGCACCGGCAAATTGACTCTGAAGACGAACACTTCAGCTATAGCGAGCATCTTCCCAGTGGACACAGTTGATTGCAGAGGAGCGGAGCGATGGCAAACAGACTGGAACGGCAACAAGTAGCCGAAGCGCTGCAGAAGCTAAGCAACTGGACTCTCCAAGGCGATCAGATTGAACGCCTGCTGACCTTTGAGAACTTCGTGGACGCCATGATCTTCACAAACAAGGTGGCAGAAATTGCCGAGGAAGAAGGACATCATCCGGAGATTCGCATTGTGTACAACCGGGTGACGCTCGCACTGACGACGCACGACGCGAGTGGCCTGACATCAAAGGATTTCCAGATGGCGCGCAGGATCAACGAATTGCTTGCGTAAAACCTCAGACAAGCAAACCGGCGCGAGTGGCGCCGGTTGGTTGTTTCGTAAGATTTTCCGTTATCGAGCAGTATGAGTGCCTAATGATTGTTCAAGTTCCAGAAGCGCTTCCTGAATATGATCGAGTTCTTTTTTTGCTGAGTCGTTCCAGGCTGCGAACTGCTCCGGGGTAGCACTGAGGCGTTCCGCAGCGGAATGGATCAGTTTGCGACCGCGAGACGAGAACAACAGGGCACCCACGCCGCCAAGCCCAGCCAGAGTTAAAGGGATCTTCCATTTACTTCCGTTCATATAAAACTCCTGTGTCTCTCATTCTTGCCTGATTCCGGGCGGGATCGCAATATGAATTGCCGGAAACAGCTAAGAAAACGCTCGATCATGGGACGACTCGCACAGTCGGCGTGTCGCTTTGCCCAGGACGGGAATGCTCCACGATAATCTCGCGCTGCAACACCATCTCTACGAGTGTTCCACTCTCAATGCGAACGTCTGGTCCTCGGGTGAGCAGGACGGAGGCGAGGCCAACACCGGCTCCGGCGAGGCCTCCGATCCCAGTACCTTTCAATCCGCCAGTGGCCATGGCTCCAATGGCAGCTCCCGTGCCGGTTGCCGATGCCACGGTCTTGACGTCCTTGCCCTTTGTCCCCTGGCTCTCAACGGTGCCTTCCTTGGCGTCCTTCATATCGGTCTTCTCCGCGCCTGGAATATTGTCCAAGGCACCGGGAAGCAACAGAGTGTAGCCGGTTGGAAAGATCAAGGTGTTGAAATGGATGACTAGTTCGCCACGCCCTTTCACCCGCCCCGGTCGCTGCGACCGCTGAATGACGCCTTGAACATAGGTACCGACAGGGATGACCACGTGGCCGTTGGAGACCACGGGGAACGCCGTCTCCGCGTAGACGGGATCGCTCTCTCGCGCGTTACGTGTGGTGATGGCGTGCTTCAAGGTCAGGGCAATTCGGGTTCCCGCCGCGAGCGTATAGGCCTCCACTGCAGGGGTGGGAGCGTGAATCTCATGCACTGTAGGCGAGGAAACCGGAGCGGCCTTTGGGTCTACCAAGGCGGGAGAAGGATGAGGCGTCTGGGCAGCGTTGGCGTCTGGGGTTGGACCCTGCTGGGCAGCGGCTAACACGGAAAGAAAGAGAACTACTAGTAATTTTCGCATCGGATCTCACCTAGTCAGTCGGTTTGCAATTCTCCCTCAACCGAAACCATTCCAAGTTGATTTGTAGCGCCAAAGTGTCTGATTCGCAAGCTTAACTAAGAACTGTCGTGCAATTTCAGAGTCTCGACCTTAGAAATCTTAGTAAGGGATAGACAACACCCCAGTGAATACTTTGTGCATCGTAGTAAAGGAGATAACGACAGAGCAGCGTCGAAATGATTAGGCAAATGTCTAAGTCCGAGTCCCCCACCCGGAGATGCTGAATGGCCAACTCGGAGAGAGAATGGGATGAGTCAGGGCCGGAGGCAATTACGGACAGCTTAACAAAACAACAGTCAGCTCTAGCCGAACTGAGCCAATTGGCTTTGCAGAGTACCAAAGTGAGCGGCCTTTGGGAAGGTTCCCTGGGGATGATCGCGGAGATACTCCAGCTCCGCTATTGCGAGATTCTGAAATTTCAGCCTGCGAGGAATGAGCTTGTATTGTGCGCTGGAATCGGCTGGAAGCCCGGGGTCGAGGGAAAAACCATCCCAGTGGAACGAGAGTACCAGTCGGGATACACGCTTCTTACGCTGCGGCGCGTCATTGTGGAGGACTACGATTCGGAGTGTCCCTTCAACCTCACACCGCTACTGAAAGCACATCACGTCCGCAGCGGCATTACGGTGCATATCCCTGGACATGATGCTCCTTTCGGCGTGCTGGGCGCGTACAGCGCCTCAAAGAGAAGCTTCTCTGCTGACGACATTAACTTCCTGCGCTCGGTTGCGAACATCCTTGCCACAGTAATGCAGCGTGGGCGTGATGAGGAATCTGTGCGCCGAAGCGAAATCTATTTCCGCGGTCTGCTGGAATCCGCCCCTGACGGGATGGCCATAGTGGACAGCGAGGGACGCATCGAGTTGGTCAACCGCGAAACAGAACGGCTCTTTGGATACCAGAGAGCGGAACTGATCGGGAAGAAAATCGAAACCCTGGTTCCGGAACGGTATCGCCACTACCATTCCTCGCACCGCACCGAATTTACCCACGATCCCCGGGTGCGCCCGATGGGGGTGGGTCTGGAACTTTTCGGACTGCGCAAGGACGGCTCGGAATTTCCCGTGGAGATATCGCTAAGCCCGATGCATACCCCCGAGGGAACGGTGGTGACGGCGGCTATTCGCGACGTCTCGGAACGCAAGAAGGCAGAGGCACAGATCAAGAAGCTGAATGCACAATTGGAAGAGGCGCTGCGGCGCTCCGAGCGATTGGCCGCCACTGGACGCCTTTCAGCCAGTTTTGCGCATGAGATCAACAACCCGCTTTCATCGCTTACGGATATTCTCTTTCTGCTGAGCTCGCAGAAAGACCTTGGCGGAGACTCCCAATCGCTGTTGCTCTCGGCCAAGAAGGAAGTCGAGCGGCTGGCGAATATCGCGAAGGAAACACTGGCGCCGCATCGTATTTCCGGCGGGAAGGTGAAGGTGAGGGCGACAGATCTAATTGAAACCTCGCTCGAATCATTTCACCGCCAGATCGAGCAGGGACAGATCAGATTGGAACGGCGCTACAGGACCGAAGCAATCATCGAGGTCTCGCCAGGGGAGTTGCGGCAGGTCTTCACGAATATCATCTCCAATGCGATTGATGCCATGCCGCAAGGCGGCGTCCTGACGTTGGAAGCGCTAGAGGATGGGCAGGAGGTAAAGCTGGTTTTTTCCGACACCGGTTCTGGAATCAAAACGGAAAAACTCGATGAGATTTTTGAGCCTTTCGTCACGACCAAAGGCGAAAAAGGCTTGGGAATTGGGCTTTGGATTTCACGCAATATTGTGGAGAAGCAGGGGGGCGCGATTCACGTGCGAAGCAGTACCGACGGAACTGAGCGCGGCACGCAGTTCATAGTCTGCCTCCCTTTGGTTCAACCGGCAAGGGGCGCTAGTTCCATTCGATTGGTTTCGTAAGGTTTCGAGAGTCCATATCAACGACAAGAGCGCAGGCACAAAGCCCGCGCTCCTGTTGTTTTCAAGTGAAAGCTATTCTTGGCTGCCCTGTTCTTCCGGGGGAGCGTCAGTCGAAGCTTCAGGCGCGTCAGTGGGAGGCTCGGCGGCATCCTTCCTGCTCTTGAGGCGAACCACAATCACCTTTGCGAATCCCTCATCGAACTTGGGTGGACGCAGCTTCTGTGCCATGCGCAGCATGACATCATCCGGCACATTGCGCAGACGCTTCCGGTTGCGTTCCATGCAGACCTCGGTGGGCACATCGAAGAAAACGGCGTGCGCTTCATAGCCGAAGTCGTGCGCCATCTTGATCCAGCTATGACGCTCCTTGGGCGAGAGGTTGGTGGCATCGATGAAGTTCATTGGCCGACCCGCGATAAGACGCGCGCGCAGCAGCGAACGCAATGAGGAGAAGACAAGGTCCTGAAAGCGCTGCTCAGTGGCATCGTCAAAAAGAAGGCCGCGCACAAGGTCGCTGGAGAGCGGAATGATTTCATGCCGCTTGAACCATGAGCTCTTGCCGGAACCGGGCAAACCGATGGCAAGAACGACAGCACCCTTTTTGCCACGCGGTTGAGCAGCCTTGTGAGGCGTGGAATCGGAGCCTTCATGCTGGGCGACGTGACCTTCAGGAAGATCAAGTTCGGGAGTGTCTGCCGCAGCCTCGGGCTCGTCGATCTCCGCTGCTTCGCCGGTGGCCTGACCGGGAATAATTGGCAGACCGGCTGGTCCTGAGGCCAGTGCGGCTCTCTGCTGCTGGTCCGTACGGTTGCGTCCGCGTCCGCCACGCCCGCGACGACGCGTGCGTTCACGACGGCCAGCCCGAACCTCGGGAGTGACCTCCGCGTCAAATGGGTCCTTTTCCGGCTGGGCCTCGTAGACGGGCTGCGGGGTTACTTCGCCGCCCTCCGGAGGATTCTCGCCGGATTCGTGAACGAAGGCTTCACGATCAAGGAACGTGGGCTGGAGAGGCGCAGGCCCCTGCGGTTGATCATCGGACTGCTGCGGGTTCTTGTTCTTCTGATTGCGACGCTTCACGCGATCGCGCATCCATCTGCGCATAAGGGACTTATACCACGTCTGCGGGGTTCGGGCGAGTCCCATGCCCCAAAATACTTACCGGCGCCCGTTGTTGACAGGCGGACCGGAGAGGAGATCTGCGGGCGGAACATGAGGGTGTGATTTTGGAATGAACTTACAGGGTGCGAACTCACAGTTTGCTCCATGAAGAAGGCGGTGCTAGCATTTCCTACGGCTGCAGAGAGCGCGGTCGAAACCTGTGCCATGAACCGCGTCTCTGTGATTGATCATGCCTGGAGGCAAGTATGGCTATTAAAGTTGGCATCAATGGATTCGGCCGCATTGGCCGCAATGTTTTCCGCGCATCTCTTCACGATTCGAATATCGACATCGTCGCCGTAAACGATCTGACTAGTCCGAAGACCCTGGCTCACCTTCTCAAGTACGACTCGATTCTCGGCAATCTTAAATCTGATATTCATGCCGACGGCGACTCGATCGTCGTCGACGGCAAGAAGGTAAAGGTCTTTGCGCAGAAGGACCCGGCACTGTTGGACTGGGAATCTCTGGGCGTGCAGGTTGTTGTGGAATCGACTGGACGCTTCACCGACGCGAATGACGCGAAGAAGCACCTGCGCGGCACCGTGAAGAAAGTCATCATCTCCGCTCCGGCGAAGAATGAGGACATCACCATCGTGCTCGGCGTGAATGATGCAAAGTATGATCCGGCAAAGCATCACATCATTTCAAACGCATCCTGCACCACAAACTGCCTGGCTCCCATAGCCAAGGTATTGAATGACACTTTCGGCATCGCAAGCGGTTTGATGACGACCATTCACAGCTACACCAATGACCAGGTCATCCTGGACTTCCCGCACTCTGATCTGCGTCGCGCCCGCGCCGCTGCCTTGTCCATGATTCCGACTTCGACTGGCGCTGCCAAGGCACTGAAGCTGGTCGTTCCTGAACTGGCCGGAAAATTGGATGGCTTCGCGATTCGCGTGCCAACGCCGAACGTTTCGGTGGTGGACTTGACCTTCGTTGCCGAAAAGCCGGTCACGGCTGAGGCGGTGAACGCGGCAATTAAGAAGGCTTCGGAAGAAGGCCCGTTAAAGGGACTCCTGGGCTACGAGACGAATGAACTGGTTTCCAGTGACTTCAAGGGCGATCCACGTTCGTCTATTTTTGACTCTCTGCTGACCAAGGTCGTGGGCAACACGGTCAAGGTGATCTCGTGGTATGACAACGAGTGGGGTTATAGCAATCGAGTGAAGGACCTTATCACCTTCTTTGGTAAAAAGGGCCTGTAAGAGCGGTGCGGGTTGGCGGCATTGGCTTTCAACCCGCTTTTTACTTCCGCAGCACGACACAATACGAACCGCGGTAAGGAACAGACAGGTAAGCACGCCATGTCCAAGCTTTCGATTCGAGACCTGCAATTAAACAACAAGAGAGTTCTGATGCGAGTGGACTTCAATGTTCCACTCGATAACGGTCGGGTTACGGATGACACGCGCATCCGCGAGACGCTACCCACCATTGAATATGCGCTGCGACACGGCGCAAAGCTCATTCTGGTTTCACACCTGGGACGCCCCAAGGGAAAACCCGATCCCAAGTACAGTCTGAAGCCGGTAGCTGAGCGGTTGCGCATTCTGCTGGACGAACGCATGGGCCGCGGCCAGAACGTTGGCTTCTGTCCGGACTGCGTCGGCATGCAGGCGACTCAGATGGCCAACCAATTGGAGCGCGGACAGACTCTTCTACTGGAAAACGTGCGCTTTCACGCAGAGGAAGAGAAAAACGACCCGGCGTTTGCCAAGCAACTGGCAAGCCTCGCGGAGCTTTACGTCAATGACGCGTTCGGCTCTGCGCACCGCGCCCACGCCAGCACCGAGGGAGTTACCCACTTTCTTCCCAAGAGCGCTGCCGGACTGCTGATGGAGAGGGAGCTGGAGTATCTAGGCAAAGCCACGGAAAACCCGGCCAAGCCTTTTCTGGCGATCCTTGGGGGCGCCAAGGTCAGCGACAAGATTGGTGTGATCCGCAATCTGCTGCCCAAGGTGGATGCGCTCATCATTGGCGGCGGCATGGCTTACACCTTCCTCAAAGCCTTAGGTCAGGAGACAGGAAAGAGCCTGCTGGAAGCCGACAAGGTTGAGTTGGCCGGTGAGCTTATCAAAGAGGCTAAGCAGAATCACGTTCGTCTTCTGCTCCCGGTGGACCACGTTGTAGCCGACAAGTTCGACGCGTCAGCCGCGGCGATTATTATCCCCGAGGGTCAACCGATTCCGGCTGACAAGATGGCGCTCGACATTGGTCCAGCGACGATTGAGTTGTTCTCCGAGGAGATCAGCAAGGCACGCACAATCGTGTGGAACGGCCCGATGGGTGTCTTCGAGTTCGACCAGTTCAGCAAAGGCACGACGAAGATTGCCGAAGCCGTGGCTGACAATCCGGGTGCGACCTCAATTGTGGGTGGCGGCGATAGCGTGGCTGCCGTACACAAGGCGGGAGTGGCGGATAAGATCACGCACATCTCCACCGGCGGCGGTGCCTCGCTGGAGTTTCTGGAAGGCAAGAAGTTACCCGGCGTGGAAGCGCTCACCAACAAGTAGAAGCTGACGTAGATGTCGACAAATACAGTCCGGCTGGACCTCGGAGAAGGCGCGCAACTCTTCTTCGAGGCTGGCGACATTACGGAGCAGTCCACCGACGCCATCGTCAACGCCGCCAATTCCAGCCTGATGGGCGGAGGCGGAGTGGATGGAGCCATCCATCGTGCGGGAGGCCCCGCCATCCTCGACGAGTGCAAGAAGATCGTGGCGCGTGATGGACACCTTCCTCCGGGCGAAGCCGTGCAGACCAGCGGCGGAAAACTGCGCGCTGCGTTCGTGATTCACACGGTTGGCCCCGTTTGGCACGATGGCATGGTGGGCGAGAGCGGTATTCTGGCGAACGCCTACCGCAATTCGCTACGCCTTGCCGACCGCTTGGGCCTGCACTCAGTTGCCTTCCCTGCTATCTCCACCGGAGTATATGGCTACCCACCGGACGCTGCGGCAGCGGTGGCTGTGTGTACCGTGGTGGATGAACTTGGCATGGCGCGGAACGTACATGAAGTGCGTTTTGTGTTATACAGTCCTGAGACGTTGTCCGTATTCATACAGGCTGCGAAGGATGAACAGCGGCGGCGCAACGCCACACGCTGGAGCTTCGCGACCGTTCCTGCAACCGCTATCATTCCCTAACAAACGAGGCAACTATGAGCCGTAAGAAGATCATTGCCGCCAACTGGAAGATGTATAAAACTCCCGAGCAGTCGCGCCTTTTCATGGAAGAGTTCGTGCCGCTGGTGGCCGGACACACGCGCGACGAAATCGTAATCTGCCCTCCTTTCGTGGACATCGCCGCCGTGGTTGAAAAAGCCAAGGGCAGCAGCATCGAGGTCGGTGCCCAGAATATTTACTGGGAAAAAGAAGGAGCATTCACCGCCGAGATCAGCGGAGAGATGCTCATCGGGGCCGGGTGCAAGTGGGTCATCATTGGACACTCCGAACGTCGCCAATATTTCGGCGAGACCGATGACACGGTCAACCGCCGCTTGAAGGTTGCGATGGAGGCCGGTCTGTCTCCCATTGTGTGCGTGGGTGAAGTGAAGGAAGAGCGCGAAGCCGGAATTACCGGTGACGTGCTGCGCCGCCAGTGTTCACGCGCATTCGCCGGAGTCTCCACGCGCAAGGCCGCAAAGATGGCGGTTGCTTATGAGCCTGTTTGGGCGATTGGCACGGGGCTAACGGCAACCCCGGAGATGGCCGTCGAAGCGCATCAGATGATTCGGCAGGAAGCGGCCAACGTGTTTGGCGACGAGTACGCACAGCAATTGCGCATTCTTTATGGCGGCAGTGTGAAGCCTGAGAATGCCAACTCGCTGCTTTCGCAGGAAGAAATCGATGGCGCGCTGGTG
>Ga0224527_1001202_pt1 | contig 13597 bp, 12 predicted proteins | sample CBST0metaG_FD_179882 | JGI IMG/M metagenome (GOLD analysis project Ga0224527, IMG submission 179882) | Peat soil microbial communities from Stordalen Mire, Sweden - C.B.S.T0 | ecosystem: Environmental > Terrestrial > Soil > Wetlands > Peat | place: Sweden: Norrbotten County, Stordalen Mire... | reverse complement strand
GGCGTGCCCGATGGGCAGCACCTGCTTGTAGCGCGTGTGACCGGCCGCGGCGGCGTAGACCTGCACACCCCGGCCGCGCTCGAGGAATACCTGGAAAACCGCCCCTATCAACAGCTCTTCACGTGGCCGGAACAGGGACTTGTGGTCTACCTGGTGGGAAGCCGGTAAACCAATCCTGCCGCACATCCGCTGTCTGATGGACGTGGAACAGATCTGCGGGCCTGCCGCTATTTTCCAAAGCACCCTGATCGGTAGGTTTAGGCCGAATGTCCCCGCGCATATTACTATTGACGGCTGAATGAGGCTCCGACAAAAATGGTCTCTCTCGCTTTGGAGAGAATGGTTGGTCACGCCTTTAAAGGAGATGAATGGTTACTCGACGGGAGTTTCTCGACACACTTGCGGTTGGAGCGACGGGGCTGGCGATCGGCTCCAGCGCAAAGAGCTACGGACAGATCCTCGGAGCAAACGATCGCCTCAACTTCGCAGTGATAGGTCTTCACAGTCGAGCTTATGCGCATCTTTCGGCGCTCAAGGCGAATAGGGACGCGGCCCGCATTACGCACGTCTGCGATGTAGACACCAACACCATGGCGAAATTTGCTGCGAGTGTCGAGAAGGAGATGGGCTATGCTCCCGCCACCAGTCAGGACTTTCGCAAGATCCTCGATTTGAAGGACGTGGATGCGATCACCATTGCCACCCCGGACCACTGGCATATGCCGATGGCGATGGCCGGACTCCAGGCAAGCAAACACGTCTATGTCGAAAAGCCATGTAGCCACAATCCTGCCGAGGGCGCTTTGCTGGTGCGCGCGCAGCGCAAATATGGAAAGCTGGTGCAGATGGGAACGCAGCAGCGCTCTTCGCCCTTCACCATTGAGATCGTAGAGAAGATTCACGGCGGCTTGGTCGGCCGCCCTTATTTTGCCAAGTGCTGGTACAACAATACGCGCAAGTCGATCGGCTTCGGCAGGGAAGTCCCGGTCCCACCGCAACTGGATTGGGATTTATGGCAGGGCCCGGCGCCGCGTCAACCCTACAAAGACAATGTGCAGCCATACAACTGGCACTGGTTCAAGACCTGGGGCACCGGAGAGACGCTGAATAACGGGACTCACGAAGTGGACATTTGCCGGTGGGCGCTGGGCGTGGACTACCCCAACCGGGTGACCGCTTCGGGCGGGCGATACGCCTTCAAGGACGATTGGCAGTTCTACGACACGCTCATTACCAGCTACGAATATGACGACAAGATGATCTCCTGGGAAGGAATGTGCTGCCAAGGCATGAAGTATTTCAACCGCGGTCGCGGATCGCTCATCGAGGGCACCGAGGGCACGGTGCTGCTGGATCGCGATGGATATGAGGTCTACGATCTGAACGGAAAGAAGACCGGCGAGTTCAAGGTGGGCCATGAGACCTCGACCGCCGATCTTGTTGGCGCAGACTCGATGACGGATGCGCATTTCGCGAATTTTATTGGCGGTGTCCGCAAGGGTGAGAAGCTGCATTCTCCTGTTGCAGTAGGCAACGTCGCCGTAACCATGCTGCAACTCTCCAACATCGCCTGGGAAGTGAGCCGGGAGTTGAGTCTGGACCCGAAAGACGGCCAAATCCAGAACGACCCGCAAGCCATGACGATGTGGGGACGGGAATACGAGAAGGGATGGGCGCCACAACTATGAAGAACGCATTGTCACGCCGCAGTTTCGTTGGTTCAAGTGCCTTGGCTGCAGCTGCGTTGGTTATGCCGGACGCAAAGGCCGTGTCCGCCGCGTCAGCACACACTGCAGGCGGTGAGTCGCCTGTCCGCCTTGGACTGGCTAGCTACACTTTTCGCAATTTCAGCCGGGCACAGTTGATCGGCTTCATGAAGCACCTCAACCTGACCGGATTAAATGCCAAGGACGTAAAGGACCATCTCCCCATGGCGGCAGAAGAGGAGGCGAAGGCGGTCGCCGACTATACAGCGGCGGGTATCAAGCTGCACGCCGCTGGCGCCATTTACTTTTCGAAGGACGACGATGCCGCGATCCGCGCCAAGTTTGAATACTGCAAGCGGGCCGGCATTCCGGTGATTGTCGCCGGCGATCCTACTCCGCAGACTCTTCCCCAGATGGAAAAATTTGTGAAGCAATACGACATTCGCATTGCTATCCACAACCACGGCCCGGAAGATACCGAGTTTCCGTCCCCGTTGGATGTATTGAAGGTGGTCAAGAACATGGATCCGCGCATCGGATGCTGCATCGACGTGGGGCACACAGCCCGTGCGGGCACCGATGTGGTTGCAGCCATTCACGCTGTCGGCCCACGCCTGTTCAACATGCATATGAAAGACCTGACCAGCTTCAAAAGCAAGGAGAGCCAGGTCGCGGTTGGGGAAGGCATCATGCCGGTGCGTGGAATTTTTGAGGCCCTTGCTAGGATCAAATATCCCGGTTGGGTTGACCTGGAGTATGAAATCCACCCCGACGACCCGATGCCCGGCGTCATCGCGAGCTTTGCCTATATGCGGGGCGTTCTGGCAGGTATGGGCTACACGGCAAGCAGCTGAGGCATCTGGCTACGATTGGTCCAACGCACCGAAGACCTGATTGCTTAGGAATCCGGTCATCGGCGCGTTTTGTAGCACTAGCATTCTTTCAGAACTATTCGTTTAGGCTGCTTGTTATTCTCCCGCCAACTGTTCCAACAGTGTGTCGAAATCTTCCAGCTTTGAATATTCGATAGTTACTTTGCCGCGGCCGTTGTGGTCTTCAATGTGGACCTTGAGGCCCAGAGCCCGTTGAAGCCTGTCCTGGACTTCGCGGACGTTGGGGTCAATAGGCTGCTCGGTTTTGGGGTCCCTCTTGGCCGCGCGCTCCGGATGCAGCAGCCCCTGAACATAGTTCTCAGTCTGGCGAACGGAAAGCGAAAGCCCGACAATCCGCTGCGCCGCCTTCTCCATCTCCTCGGCGTGCTCAAAGGCCAGGAGGGTGCGCGCATGACCAAAGCTCAGTTCGCCAGACTCGACGCGGGCCTGCACCGAAGCTGGGAGCCGCAGCAGACGCAGAAAATTAGCCACTGTGGCTCGGTCCTTGCCGGTGCGCACAGCCATCTGCTCCTGGGTCATATGAAACTCGCGCGAAAGCCGCTCAAAGGCGCGGGCTTGCTCCATGGGGTTCAGGTCGGCGCGTTGCAGATTTTCGACGATGGTAATCTCCATCGCCTGTTCGTCGGAGACCTGGCGCAGAATAGCCGGGATGGTCTCTTTTCCGGCAAGCTGCGAAGCTCGCCACCGTCGCTCCCCGGCAATGAGCTGGAAACGCCCGTTAGGAAGCGGGCGCACAAGCACCGGCTGGACAACTCCATTGGCAGTGATGGAGGCCGCCAATTCCGCCAACTGCTCTTCGTTCACTTGGGAGCGCGTCTGGAATGGGTTGCGGTCGATCTGGTCGAGGGGAATCTCGCGCGGCTTGCCGCCTTCAGTCTCGGCGGCGGGGGCTGCAGCTGTTTGCACGCGCGGAAGCAGAGAATCCAGGCCCTTGCCCAGGGCGCGGCGTTTCGTATCAGTGGCGACAATGTTCATCAATTAAATCCTCTATTCCGGCATGTACCGCCGGCCGTTCTCAAATCTGCGTTCGCTTGGAGTTCTGTCGACTTTGGCTGGCTACAATGTGTGGCCGTCAGGAGTAAGGCCAGAACTTGATGGCGCTGGCTTGCTTGCCTGATGCCGTGGCTTCTCGCTCTTTCATCCTCGGGCTCTCAATCTTATTCCGAGCCATGAACTCGCCCGCCAGTTCAAAATATGCCTCTGTACCCTTCGAGCGAGGGTCATAAAGGGCAACCGGCTTGCCGTGGCTCGGCGCCTCCGCCAGACGCACATTGCGCGGGATTACGGTACGGAAGAGGCGCTCGCGGAAGTACTCACGCAGCGTTTCGGTCACTTGCTGGGCAAGGTTGGTGCGGTCATCGTACATGGTGAGCAGAACGCCTTCGATGGTCACATCTGGATTAAAAGCTGCGCGGACGCGTTCCAGCGTGGAGATCAATTCGGAGATACCCTCCAGGGCAAAATACTCCGCCTGCATCGGAACGATAAGAGTATTGGCGGCCACCAGGGCGTTAAGGGTAAGCAGGTCAAGCGCCGGCGGGCAGTCCAGAATCACAAGGTCATAGCTGCCTTGTACCGGTTCGAGGGCGCGGCGCAGCCGGAGGGCGCGATCTGTAGCTCCAGCCAGCTCGATGTTGGCGCCGGTCAGGTTCTTCGAGCCAGGCAGCAGCCATAGCATGTCGATCTCGGTGGGCAGAATGACCTGGTCCGCAGGAGAGTCGCCCATCAACACATCATAGATGGACCGGCGGTTGTCATCGCGCTGGAAGCCGATACCGGATGAGGCGTTGGCCTGGGGATCGCAGTCCACCAGGAGCGTCTTGAGGCCTTCAAGTGCAAGGCAGGCGGCGAGGTTGATGGCTGTGGTTGTCTTGCCAACTCCGCCCTTTTGATTGACCACACCGAGAATCTTACCCATGGCAATCCAGAGTAACGGGAATGGCTGTTTGAGGGTAGGCAGTTGCGCTGTGGACAACAGGGCTAAGCTGTGGAAAGCATCTCGGTATAAATGAAGCAAGAGCCTAGCAACCGCTAGAAGTGTAAGGGTTTCTGCGCTGTGTAGCGGCAACTAATTTGGACGCGTAAAAAGCTCGTTGCAGTGGAAAACTCTAGGGTATGAGAGGGGGAAGTTGCCTTTCTACCCTACGTACTCCGAATTGAGACTTGCGCCCAATTCGGGCCAGGTTTGGTTTGTTCCACATGGAACAGTTCACTCTTGGGTCAAGATCTCGGCGCTATGTTCCACGTGGAACATAGCGCCCCTCCAGTAGGGCTTTCATTTGCTCCTTGGATGCTTTGCCCTCTTCCCAGAGCCGAAACTGCGATACGGCACTTTTGCCTGGAATGAAGCGTCCCAAACGACAAACTACGCTAAATGAAACTCTGTTGTGACTACGGGACTCGCTGCTCACGCAGGGAGTAGCGCGGTAAAAGTGTTGCCTTGCCTGCACGTACTATGTCGTTCCTCACGGAGATGCGCACTTCTGGGCCGTCTTCAAATTGCAGTGTAGGTACTTCCTGGTCTTGGCTCTCAACTGTTCCGAAGCCGATATAGCGGGTTTGGCTATAACGATTGCCATCGTATCCGCAGTTAATCGAGGAGCACCAAAAGGATTCGTCCGTTTAAAGAACATCGCTTGCGATGCCATGTGCTCCGCCAAACCCTGGAATTCAACTACGCTGAAACGGACCGAATGTCATGCACCCCCAGCGCAAGCACCCGTTCCTGCCCGCCCGGTAAATCCACACGGCTTGACCAGCGAAACTTCGGGCCTACAGCCACTTTGAGTTTCTCCTCGTCACTCATGGTCGTCATCAGCGCCAGCCATCCACCTGGACGAACGAGTTGTGCGCCCGCCAGAACCGCCCGTTCCATCTGGTCCACTGCGCGCAGCGTGACGCAATCGAACTGCATTCCGAGAGTCTCTGCCCGCCCACAGTACACCTTTGTGGCGACTCCCACGACGCGCACTGCCTCTTGAAGAAAGGCGGCTTTTTTGCCTTGTGACTCTGCCAGCGTGACGGCAATCTCAGGACGGCAGAGTGCAATCGGGATTCCCGGAAACCCCGCGCCTGATCCGAAGTCCAGCAACGTGCCAATCTCTGCCGGCAAGAATCGAGCACAGGCAATCGACTCGACAAAGTGACGGTTAAGAATGCCTTCCTCATCACGGATGGCCGTCAGGTTGACTCGTGCATTCCAGCGGAGGAGAAGAGAGCAATAGTCAGCAAAGCGGCCCAACTGCACCTCGGCAAGCGGCTCGATACCAGCTTCAGCTAACAAGGCTTTAAGCCGAGATCCGGCAGAATTTGGAATCTCGCCAATGCTCTCGCTCATGCCGGCGACACCGATTCCCATCCATCCGGTGCAGACTTGGCACCGGAGGACACAGATCCTTCAATGTGCGGTGGTTGCCAAACCACGGATGCCTGCACAAAGGCAGCGAAGATGGCGCGGGAAAAAGCGCTCGTCGTGTAGGTACGCTCCGGATGCCATTGAATGGCCAAAACAAACTGCTCCTCCGAATCCAGCTCCACCGCCTCAACCACCCCGTCTACCGGAGAAACCGCACTCACCAGCAGATTGTCGCCTGGCGCCAAAATCGCCTGGTGGTGGCTGGAGTTCACTAGCGTCTCTGCCTTCCCTAGCAGCGGAATCAACCGTGACAATCGCGATCTGGGCGTGATCTGAACCGAGTGCGCAGCGGTGACCTCCCTGCCTGGCCTGTGATTCACTTCTGTCTTGAGATCTTGAATCAGCGATCCATTGCGCCACACATTCAGGGTCTGCGCGCCATGACAGATAGCGAGAATCGGCTTGCGCAGATTAAACGCATCCTGCATCAGCAACTCATCAACGGCTGTGCGGGCCGGGTCTGTTTCGCTGCACTCCGGAACAGGATCTTCGCCGTATCTTTGTGGGTCTACATCGTAGCGGCTGCCTGGCAACAAAATCCCCTGCACCCCCGCCAGCAGCCGAGCCACACGATCTTGGCGTTCATGGAGCGGAACCAGGATTGGTGTCGCTCCTGCCGCATGAAGGGCAATAAAGTACGGAGGCAGCGATCGCTGATTGTAAGCTGTATCACTGCCGGTGGGCTCGGGAATAGCGATATGCACGGTCATGGCAGCACTAGTGTACTCAAGGAAGGTCTACCGGTGAAGAACAATAGGGTTGAACGCCGATAACTGCAAAATGATGTAGGTGTTGGCCAACTTCAGTGCCTGGCCCTCCTCGCAGATGTTGAACTCTTCCTGCGCTCAGCACAATATCATCAAATTAACCAAGATATTGTGTTATCTAGTTTATAATCTATCACTTATATGATCTTAACCTGCTCTGATTCCACATTAGCTTGATCGTTCCATGACGAAACCCCGCAGGTTGCCCGCAAAAGAACTTCAACTGCAGCCCTCGCCCTCTCTGTCAACTCATCAATTTGCCGCAGGGTCATGCCTGCGGTTTCAATTGGCTCACCTACGCTCAGCGTCAGCTCTCCTGGAAAAAAATGATGACTGTGAATTGGGAGCAGATCATAGATCCCGCTCAACGCAATGGGCACCAACGGCACCTGTGCCCGGATAGCCAGATAGGCGGCTCCTGATAGAAACGGCCGCAGTTTGCCATCGGATGTCCTGCCTCCTTCAGGGAAAACGAAGAGCGGCATGCCGGATCGCAGAGCCTTCACGCCCACGCCCAGGCTTGAAAGCGAGGCGCGAGGGTTGGTGGTATCGATTGGTATCTGCCCTGATCTATCCAGGTACCAGCCAATGAACGCAATCGGCCAAAGCTGCTTGCGCGCCAAAATCCGGAACTGGAATGGCAGCGCGGCAAAAACGACTGGCGTGTCCATGTAGGAGGTATGGTTTGAAGCGTAAACAGCCACGGAATACTTACGCAGATTCTCCGCTCCGCGGACGGTCAGCTTCGATCCCGAGATCCATATACAGAGATGCGCCCAAACCTGCGCAATGCGGTGCTGTACGCGCCCACTATGGTCAACCAGCGAGACAATCAGCGCCAGCGTTCCGCAGACTGCAGTGGCGATTGCGAGTGCCGGCGTTTGGATAAGGTTGGTACGCCAGCGATAGAGTCTCGGCATCGGATTGGGGCGATGGCTCATGGCTCTCCTGCCCTGGCCTGCAGCAGTGTTCGCGCTTCCCCGACCAAATACACCGACCCGGAAACAACGATGACCTCACCCTTTTCAACCCCCATAGCCAAATCCAGAGCTTGGCTTACTGTATCGGCGGAATATGCCGGCGTCCCCGTGGCCTGGGCCACAGCCAACAGTTCCTCAAGGGGGGTAGCGCGGGAGGTATGGATGGGCGCAACAATCACTTTGTCAAAGAGCGGAAAGAGAATCTGCGCCATCTCTGCCACCGGCTTGTCGCGCAGGCAGCTGAAGATAAGCACCCGCGGGCTTCCTTCGCTCAATAAGTCATTCAGTCCTGCCCGCAGCGCCCATGCTCCTGCGGGGTTGTGCGCTACGTCCAGGATCCACTCTATGCCGCAACACTTGATGCGCTCCAGCCGGCCCGGCCATTGTGTTTGGCGAATTCCCTCCGCAATGGTCGCCGGGCTGATTTGGAAACTGTGGTTGGCAGCCAGCTCCACGGCCGCCGCAATGGCCAGTGCGATATTGCGATGCTGGTGGGCACCCAGAAGCGGCGAATCCACCTCAACCTCAACACCAAGCGCTTCCACGGAATAGACACCAGAAGCGGTGGCACCCATGGGCGGCATATAGGCTGCCGCGCTAACCTTATGCACATCCAGTTCTGCGGCCATGTCGCCCAACACGTTTTCGGCCTCTGGAAGCTGAGGCAGTGTAATAAAGGTTCCGCCGCGCCGCAGAATGCCCGCCTTTTCCCGCGTAATAGCGGCAATGGTCGAGCCCAGCCACTCCATGTGGTCTAAAGAAATGTCGGTGATGACAGAAAGCAGCGGATCGACGATATTGGTCGCATCCAGCCGCCCGCCCATTCCCACTTCCAGCACCGCAATCTCGACACCTGCCTCGGCAAAATACGAAAATGCCACCACAGTCAGAATTTCAAAGAAACTAGGGAGTTGCGGAAGCAGCCCCTCCAGCGCCAACTGCAGTGCGACATCGTGAACGCGAAAAAAAATGCGCGCGAACGCATCATCTGCAATCTCCGCGCCGTCGATGCGAATACGCTCATTGACTCGCTCCAGGTGCGGCGAGGTGAACAACCCGGTGCATTTCCCTGAGACAGTCAAAATCGACGCGAGCGTTGCCGCGGTCGAGCCTTTCCCGTTTGTTCCGGCAATCAACACCGACGGAAATCGCAGTTGCGGGTTTCCCAACGCGTCGAGCAGAATCTTGATCTCACCAAGCGAGAATTTGCGTCGCGGCTGGCCGGCCTGTGTGTAGAGTTCCGGCGTCATGGCGCTCAGTTGCTCGATGGCTGCTCGATAAGACATGGAAAGACCAGTATAAGTGGCCCATTCGACTGGCGTACCACGCGCTCAGGCCCCCAACAACAATTCCAAGGCCCTGCGAGCATTCTGCAGGCAGCCACGCGCCTCATCCTCTGAGAGAAGCCCTTGGTGAACTGCCTTCTTGCCCGTGTCATTCACCTGGTTGGCTACGCGCGGAAAATCTGCATCGATGCCCGTGAGCACCAGGTTATTGTTGACCTCGTGCAGCAAGTTTCCAAGCGTAGCCGCATTCCGGTAGCGTTTAGTAACCTGGCTTATGAGTGACGCAGGCAGCTTTTGTTTGATTGCTTCTTCAAGTACTGACCGGCACATGACGGCGCACGCGGTAAACAGGCCATAGAAGTAACAGCGGGTTGCCTCGTCCAGGTAGCGGTCAGCCTCTTCTGAACTCGGAGCAGCCACCACGCACTCGCGTAACTGGGTTGCGCGCAGTACCGCCGGTTCAACGAGCGCCAGCAACTCAAGGCCAAACGCGGCTCGCAACAGGTCATTCTGGCGGCTGTCCAGAGCCCGTTGAATCTCCTGCCATGCCGGCGCCGTAGCACTGCTTTGTGTCTGCTGCAAGCGTGTCAGCGAGGTAAGCCGTTGCCGGGCATGTTGGATGAACCCCCGCTGCATCTCACGCGCCAACTTCTGCCATCCGGCTACAAAGGCCGCGGGATTCTGAACGTACCTCTCCCAAAGCTCGTCGTACACAATCCCTGGCAGCACATCTTGCAGTTGGATAAACCTGCTCGTCCTGGCCAACTCCGAAATCGACTCACAGAACTCCCGCCCTGGCGCTCCCTCCGTAGACATTTGCACCAACTGGCTTTCCAGACGCCCAATGTCGATGGTCATGACCGGAGTTCTCCTCGTTTCGAGTCTAGGGCTAAAACAACTCCCAAACCATGATCCAAAAATAGATTTCCCAACGCCTATTCTGAAAGGGGAAGCACACCCGTAAACATCCTTTCGGGGGAATCTCCCGGTTCTGCTTAGCGCCCGTAAATCTATTGCGCAAACCGCAGGAATCGCGCTTCTGTGCATGACGCGGCATCTTCGGCCCCTTGTTCTATACCCCTCAGGCCAAGCTCTCCACATAGACCATGCCCTTTGCACAGGCATTCCCACCATCCCTGTGGGAACCGTGGGAAAGTCAGGTCACTACTCATATATCTCCGCCAAGATTTCCTAAACTCCTCAATTCCACAGCCTAGATTTGGAAAATCTGTACACCCCTTAACCAACTCAGCCGCAAGCATTTGTGGTGGATTTCCACTTTTCCTGCCTCAACTACGGGTATTACTATCTTTCTTATCTAAAACTAATACGTTTTCCTACCCGTAGCGATTCTCCGTTCCAGCCATCGATCCTCTACCGATACTTCTGCGAATCAGGCTTCCATCATCCTCCACAACCCAAACTGCGTCGCGATCCAGAAAACGGCCCCAGTTTTCCACGCGCACTGTGACCTGAAGATGAATACAATCAAGAAGAAGAAAAGACAGCCACTTCCGCTGAACTGCAATGTGTTGTAGAGTGTGGCAAGTGCAGGAAGATGGCTTCAGGTGCGAGGGTAAGCCTATGCCGATCGTGGAAACAGAAGTAGAGAAGCCGTCCGCGCAGGGGGCAGCGATGGAAATTACCGTTAGCCGTCAGGACCTGGTGAAGGAACTCACAGCCACGCAGAGCGTCGTGGAACGCAAGACCACCATTCCCATCTTGTCCAATTTTCTTATCGAGGCCGAGGGCGACCGGCTCAACATCACAGCCACCGACCTAGACCAGGCAATCTGCACCAGCACAGAAGCCAAGGTGAAGAAGCCTGGCGCATGCACAATTCCCGCCCGTAAGCTCTACGACTACATCAAGCTGCTTCCCGAAGGCGACATCTCCATCAAGCTGCTAGAGAACCACTGGGTGCAGATTCGCAGCGGCCGATCAAACACCAAGATGGTTGGCATGGCCCGTGCCAACTATCCCCAAGTGCCGGAATTTCCAGCCATCGCTGCTACCGCCATCTCGCTTCCGGCACTTAAGACGCTCATCGCCCGCACCATCTTTGCCATCTCCAACGAGGAATCTCGCTACACCCTCAATGGCGCCCTCCTGGTCATCAAGGCCGAGTCGCTGGCCATGGTTGCAACAGACGGCCACCGACTCTCATATGTAGAAAAGCCTAACGAGACACTGGAAGGCATCAGCGGCGAAAAACGTGTGCTTATCCCGCGCAAGGCGCTCCAAGAGTTGCAACAGTTGCTCTCTGCTTCCGAAGCCGAAAAGGTCGACTTTGCCGACGATGAGCACACGCTGTTCTTCCGTGTCGGCCATCGCACACTGAGCACCCGCAAGCTCTCCGGGCAGTTCCCCAACTTTGAAGCTGTGATGCCGCGCGATAACACCAAGTTCGCCGTCGTGCGGTGCAGTGAGCTCTCTGCGGCCATCCAGCGCGTGGCTCAATTCGCTGACGAACGCTCGGGCGCAATCCGGTTGCGTCTAGAAGGCAACGAACTCAAAATCAGTTCCAGTTCTACCGAGTCCGGCGAGAGCGAAGACATCATCGATACACCGTATTCCGGCGACCCCATCATGGTTGGCTTCAACTCCGGCTACATCCTTGATTTTCTCAAGGCTCTGAGCAACGAGGGAGAGGTTCGGCTTGAGTTCAAAGACTCCCAATCAGCCGGCCAGATGCGGCCCGAGGATCCGGACGCCGAGTATAAATACCGCTACGTGCTGATGCCTATGCGAATCTGAAGCAGCAAGAGATGCGCGCATTGCACACGGAGGCAGAAATACGAAGGCCCGGTAGTAATGCCGGGCCATTTTATTCTTAGCGACACAGCGTGTTTGCACTCCATTCAGAGTGAGACAGCACCTATCAGGCAACCGCCTGGGTCTTCATGAAATCCAGTGCCCGCACCAGGTAAGCCTTCAAATCCCGGCGATGTACTACAGCGTCCAGGAAGCCCTTCTCCAGCAGAAACTCTGAACGCTGAAAGCCCTCGGGAAGTTTCTGGCGAATGGTCTGCTCAATAACGCGGGGGCCGGCGAAACCGATCAAGGCACCGGGTTCCGCAATATTCAAGTCGCCCAACATGGCAAAGCTGGCGGTGACGCCACCCGTGGTGGGATCAGTGAGGACGCAGATATAAGGCACCCTGGCGTCGTCCAGTTGAGCAAGGGCCGCAGATATCTTCGCCATCTGCATCAGACTGACTACGCCCTCCATCATGCGAGCCCCGCCGGAGGCAGCCACGACGATGAGCGGCTTGCGGCCGATCCGCGCACGGTCCACGGCACGGGCAATGGTCTCACCCACAACAGCCCCCATGGAACCGCCGATGAAGCCATACTCCATCACGCTCACCACGACGGGGTGCGTCGCAAGATCTCCGACGGCGTTGAGGATGGCGTCGTCCAGCCCGGTCGCTTCCTGAGCCTTGCGCAGCCGCTGCTTGTAGGGCTTCACGTCAGTAAAGTTCAGCGGGTCAGTGGAGCGCAGGCCGCCGTCCACGAGTTCATAGCCGGGTTCCAGCAGGAGGCCGATCCGCTGACGCGCGCCAATCTTGAAATGGTGCTGGCACTTGGGGCACACGTTCAGGTTGGCTTCAAGATCGGCCTTCCAGATGACAGCCCTGCAGCCGACGCACTTGATCCAAAGGCCCTCAGTGCGAACCGTTCTCTCAGCAGCATCCGCGCCGCCCTCAGGGCCGGACGGGGATTCGTACTCGCCATTCTCACGCTTGAACCAGGACATTCAAACTCTCTCTCAAATCGGCGTACCGATTCATCGTCTCGCCATCTCGCCCAGAGCAACAGGAGGAGCCTCGCTCCCGAGCCTAACGCCGCATTCAATATTCTATTCCGCGCTGCGCTAGAATGCCTTTCTCGTATGCATGCTTCACCTCGCGCATCTCGGTTACGGTATCAGCCAGCTCGATAAGCAGCGGGTGGGCGTTGCGACCGGTAAGAATCACATGCACCATCTCCGGGCGCCCACGCAGAGCTTCCGCGACCAATACGGGATCCAACATCTTGTAGCCGATTGCGTAGTTGATCTCATCCAGCACCACCATATCCCATTCGCCGGAGTAGATAGCATCGCGAGCTTCCGCCCAGGCTGCCTCCACCAGGCGGATATCCTCCGGGTCGGTCTCCGCGCCGCCAACTTTCACAAAGCCACGACCCATTTGCTTGAGGACGAAGTTCTGGCCGAAGGCCTTTACAGCGTCCAATTCGCCATAGTGCCAGGACCCCTTGAGGAACTGAAGCATGAGCACCCTCATGCCGTTGCCAACGGCGCGTAATGCCGTTCCCATGGCGGCAGTCGTCTTGCCCTTGCCAGGGCCGGTGTTAATCAAAATCAGTCCGCGCCGTGAATCGGTCATATAAGTAGGCGATCCAGAAGGTCGAAGTTGTTTCCGGCGAACCGGCCAAGGCCAAGCGCTGCCGACCGGTCTGCTAGTGTCCGGCATGGTACGGGTGGCCAGTCAGAATTGTAAATGCACGGTAGAGCTGCTCGGCCACCACCAGGCGGGCCAGCATAT
>Ga0224527_1001200_pt1 | contig 13613 bp, 18 predicted proteins | sample CBST0metaG_FD_179882 | JGI IMG/M metagenome (GOLD analysis project Ga0224527, IMG submission 179882) | Peat soil microbial communities from Stordalen Mire, Sweden - C.B.S.T0 | ecosystem: Environmental > Terrestrial > Soil > Wetlands > Peat | place: Sweden: Norrbotten County, Stordalen Mire... | reverse complement strand
GTTATAAGCTTCTTGGAAAACTGATCCGAAACAACAGTGAGCATCTCTTAATCTTCGATCTTACGGCAACCGAGATCTATCAGAGATTTCTCAATGACGGTGAAAAGCCAAAAACGTCACGCACTCCGGTCTTTCCATCGGAGTGGCAAAATCAGTTTGGATTGCCTGTCGAAGAGCATCGCCAGCTGCTTCAAGTAAACATATTTGACGGTTATACTGTATTTGGTCTAAAGGAAAAAGCCCCTGAGATTATTGCTGATCAATCTATTGAAAGGGGTGGCGACTGATGAATAGAAGCAACTTTTCAAGACCTGCTATATTGGTTGATCTTAAAAAGTGCCGTATCAGAATACATAAAAATACACTACATTCCATCGGTGATCCTGATCACGTACTGCTTTTAGTAAATCCAGAAGAACGAATACTTGCGGTTCTCAGCAGTGACAATTCTGATCCACGAGCCCACAAAATTATTAAGGTCTCATCATCGAGTCAAAAATCTATTGAACTGTATAGCCGGTCTCTTGTTAAAAATCTGCGTAATTTATGCAGCTATTGGCAGGATAATCAATCCTATCGCCTGTATGGCGAAATAATTCTGAATGAAGGAGTGGCTCAGTTTCACATGGACGAATCTGTTCTGGTAAGCCGAGCTAAATCATAATATCATGGCAGAACAATGTATCTATAAATTGAAAATTGACACCATTTTTAAGAAACTGATTCCGCAATTGCCAGCAGAAGAACTGCTGCGTCTGGAAGAAGATATTATTCGAGACGGATGCCGTGAACCACTGTTTGTTTGGAACAGCACAATTCTGGATGGCCATAATCGTTATGAAATATGTACAAAACTACAAATTCCGTTTACGATTCAGCGCATATATTTTAAGAACCGCGAAGAAGCAATTGCATGGATTTGTGCCAATCAGCTTGTCCGCCACAATATCACAGAAGAGACGCGCAGATACCTTATTGGGAAAAGGTGCGAAATTGAAAAAATACTTGGCGCCCATAATGCCGCCGGAACAAATCAATACACAAAAAAAGAACTTAAAGCAAACATACTGCCCGAATTAGCTTTTGATGCTTCTGCTAGTCGGACAAGAGAGCGACTTAGTAAAGAGTATAGCATTTCTCAAGCCTCTATTTTGAATTATGAAAAGTATACACAAGCATTGGACTTGCTTTTAAAGGTCGTGCCTGAGCTTGTTCCTAGGATATTAACCAGTGACATAAAGATATCCGTCGAAAATACAATTGCATTTTCCCAGCTATCCATACCGGAAATAAGAGAATTAAATCAATTGATATCTGATGATTGCAAAGCATTTACCTCAAATATGCGCCAGATACTTTTGAAAAAGCAAAATTCATCTGAAAAGGATTCATTTCAAATACCAGCCTGCTCTATAAAGGAAATGCCTGCCTATGACCCGGATGCAGAAATATCAAGCCTTACATTAACCATTCCTTCCTGGATTAGTTCCATTAACCGTGCCCGTTCTACAGCCGACCTCAGCGGCATCACTGGCAATGCGTGCCGTAAGCTGGAGAAAGAACTGGCCGAATTAGAAGAAACCATTAACAATATGCTTGTAGCTATAAAGGAGGTAAATTAATGGATGACTACAGTGCTTTTGTGCTAAAAGTGCATTTTGAACAAATTCCAATCAAAAACCTAGTGTCTAATCAAGAATATCAAAGAAATCTATCCGTTGCACATATTGAGCGAACGGTCAAAAATTTTGATTTATATCAAATCAACCCTGTAAAGGTTAGCCGCCGCAATAGCATTAATTATGTTTTCAATGGCCAGCATACGATAGAAATTATTGCCATCGTATCCGGAACACGCGAAACTCCAGTTTGGTGCATGATTTATGATGACCTGGAATATACCCAAGAGGCAGATATATTTGCGAATCAGTTGAAGTATGTCAAACCTCTGTTACCGTATGAAATCTTCATGGCAAATGTTGAAGCCGGCAATGATGATCAGCTTATCATCAAATCTCTAGTAGAATCATACGGTTTATGCATTTCATACAACAAAATCCCCAGTGGTATTTGTGCAGTAGCATGTCTGGAGTACATTTATCTAAAGTTTGGATTTCACGTGTTAGACCGCACTCTACGTCTTTGTATTGGAACATGGGAAGGTGACTATAATTCGCTTTCTTCAAATATGCTGAAAGGGATTGCTCAGTTGATTGTTGCTTTCGGTGACCTCCTGAAAGACGACATTTTCAAGGAAAAAGTCGGTGTTTTCTCCGCAAAAAATATCGGTCGAACAGCAAAGGAACGAAAGGCTGGCTCTCTTGGTTATTCCGAGGCAATGCTTCTTGTATATAACAAGAAACTAAAAGCTCCACTGAAATGGTCAAAATTGTATAAATTTAAATCGGCTATGGGCGATAACGCCAATGGCACAACAGATGATGAAATCTCCCTTGAAGAAGAAGGAGAATTTGCAGGAAAAAATTATTAAATTGATCCAATCTCACTCTGATTCACCCTGGTTTTTTTCTAATCGTTGTTAATAGGAGTATTTACATTATAATTTAATATGGCTAGAAGGCACTGAGATAAAAACAGAGGATAACGGATGATTGTCCGCTACCCTCTGACTGTTTTATTTTACCCTTTATTTTCTTTAATACATCATCCGTAATTGGTAGTTTAAATTATAAGAACGGTGAATTATTCATCCCAATATTCACTTTTTTTAGGATATGTCAACTTGCTTCTTACCTAGCTTATATTTTACGCATTACAATCACTTTATGCCGTTTAATATTTGATACTATTACTCTGCATTATTTTTAAATCGGTAAATGTATTGTTTCATTTCTATTTCTTCTCGAATTATACGCTGAGTATCATCATGACCATTCTTTTCCTCAATGCATATTGTCATATACTGCTTGCTACCTTTAATCCTATGATTCGAAACTAACAACTGCAACGAAACATATTCCTCTACTTTTTTTACGATACGTCCCTCTTCCACGTCAAACTTCCCGCTTCTTTCCCTTATAGCCAAGTCAATTCTATTCCCTAACTCCGATAAATCAATCCTTTGCCCGAATAACTTAATAGCTTTCCTTGTGTATAATACGCTATATGGAATATTATATTTATTGGTATGCGTATAGCAGTAATCCTTAGCAGCTATATACTCATCTATCATTTGATAGATCTTTTCATTTTTCAAAAGAATTCCCGTTATATCTCTAATATTTGATGCAAGTTGACTCCTATTATCTTCAATTAACTTCTTTATTTCCTCGTTAACAAGTTCACACTCCCTAATTTGGGTAATTCCGAAAGCCATAGGTTTATGTAACGGACAAACACTATAATTTACTTGATTATACACTGGTAAGCCTGTTACATTCCGCGAATAATGTCTTCCATGCATATTAGGTTTCCCTGTTTTTTCTTCCCGATATTGTGTTCCAAACAAATTTATTATTTGAATTGGATTATTACATGCTGGGCAAATTGCAAAATATGGTTTTTTGTAACGCTTAGGATCTTGATAAAATGGAAATTGTTTATGTGTTTTTTGTATAAAATTCTCTCTTGTTAGTTCATACTCTCTTCCATTACCAATCGAAAAGATATTCAACGTTAACACCTCCTAGTCTAATTGGAATTCATTAGCTACATTCTTCCATCATATCGTTTGGTACTTCCTGATAATTATTATTTCGATAATATAAGAGGAAAACCCTTCCACTAATACTAACGCAAGGAGTTTCCATCGTTAGAACGATGGAAACTCCTTATTCACTGTATATATTGTAATAATTTCGTCTAAAATATAATAAACATAAACAACAGACGAAATTTCATTGCCCATAAAGGAAGTTTCGGCTATAATATAATAAACTGTATTTTTAGACGACGAGGTGATTTCATGAATTATATACATAGAGCAATGGAGAATACCTTTCTCCGTCTTAGCAAGGAATTCCCTGCATTACTGCTCACCGGTCCAAGACAGGTTGGCAAGACAACCATGCTTCAAAAACTAGCTAAAGAAGAGAATATTGGAAGAGAATATGTAACACTGGACGATTTGACGGAGCGCCAAATGGCGAAGAACGATCCGAAGATGTTCTTGCAAATCCATAAGCCACCTGTTTTTATTGATGAAGTACAGTATGCACCAGAGCTATTTACCTATATCAAAATACACGTTGACCAAAACAGGCGAGCTGGCGACTTTTGGTTGACTGGTTCACAGGTATTCAAATTGATGGATGGAATACAGGAATCACTTGCTGGACGTGTTTGCCTACTACATATGGCTCCCATGTCACAGGCGGAAATCTATGGTGCTGCCACTGCACCTTTTGTGCTTGATTTGGAACAGTTGTCACAGCGAGTAAAAGAGCGTACTTCTATTGATACCCCTGCACTTTATGAACGTATATTCAAAGGCGGTATGCCTGCTCTTATCAGCGGGCAGTATAGCGATTATCGATCAGTTTATTCCAGTTACATCAGTACTTATATAGACCGTGATGTAAAAGAGCTTTCCGGCTCTATAGATTCGCTCAAGTTTATGGATTTCATCACTGCTGCTGCTGCTTTATGCGGACAGATGATCAACTATAAGACTATTGCTGACGCTGCTAGTATTGACCAGATGACCGCTAAAAAATGGCTAGGGATTTTAGAGAGACTGGGTATAATATTTTATCTTCACCCGTATTCTAACAATATGCTGAAACGCATGGTAACTAAGCCAAAGCTCTATTTTTATGACTGCGGGTTGGTGTCCTACCTCACTAAATGGAGTAACAGTGATACCCTGATGAACGGTGCTATGAGTGGTGCAATTCTTGAGAATTTTGTAGTATCTGAGATTGTCAAGAGTTATCAGAACTGCGGCTGGGAAGCCTTTATTTATTACTATCGGGATAAAGATACTAAAGAGATTGATCTTCTACTTGAGGACAGCGGTAAACTATACCCCATGGAAATCAAGAAAACTGCCACGCCTCAAAAGCAGCTCACTCGTGTGTTTGGTGTAATTGACAAAGCTACTTTAGAGCGTGGCATAGGAGCTGTGCTTTGTACGACCGATAGACTGTCAGCGTTTGATAGCCAGAATTTAATTGTGCCTATTTGGGGGATATAAAACTAAATGCCTTTGGTCGTTACTTCGGTAATGACTAAAGGCATTTTATATTATTTTGATAATATGGTTTACAACTTTATTATTCCTCAATTAAATAGGAATATAAATTTTCAAGAAAATTTATATTGTGCCGCTTACTAATAGTCACGGGTGATACATTGATTTCTGCGAACATTGCCATTATTTTATCGATATTTCTATCGTTCATCTCTTTTTGTGCAAGATATAGAGATTTCTTCTTTGGTAGAAGTTCTATCAGCAGAAGCATCTTCTCTCTATGTTTTTGTTTGGAAATTTTATTCTCAATTAACTCTACAGCATCTTTTTTCTTATAGTAATTCCCACATGGAACGATATGAGCGAAATTATCTAAAAATATCTTTCTGCTATTCGCTGCCAATTTTTTTATTTGTTTTGCTGTAGCAGTTTCATCAGTATACTTACTAATACTTTTCTGTTTTTTTAAACGGACTTCCACGCGCAGAATACCTTTTGCTTCTTTTTGTTTGGATTCTCCCTCTTTATCATAAGCCGTAAATTCAACGCCATTTGAATTTCCTTCTAAGTCAAAACTAAGGTCATGGTCGATCCTGTTATCTTTTTTATCATACTTCGGTTTGAAGCCTTTAACTTTTCCAATATTATGTAATACTTTTATATATGAAGATACGTTTTTTCTATCACCAACATTAATATTCACGGTAAAATCAATGCGGGTTAGTTTGAAGTCGTTCAATTTATATTTGTAATCGAAATAACAGTGAATACATTTTTCAAGTCTACGGAGCAATTTTAATATATTATCACCGTTGGGTTTCCATAGCTTTTTTACATCGTTGCCACCAAGCAGCTTAGTTGGGTTTACAATAAATCTAATTTTATTCTTGTAAGCGTTGGCATGATATTCAATTTTTATTCCTTGATCTTTAAAAGCATAATCATACCAGACTTCTTTTTTTTGATATATCCGATGCTTGCCTTCTGCTTTTTTGTAGGCTTCATTTTTGCATTTACAAAATTTTTCCTTATCAAGAATGAGCGCAAGCTCGAATGTATGCGGTGAATAAATCATTTTAAGTCCTCCGATCTATATTACAACTATTTCTTACATCTTTTCTACCATACTACCTTCTCATCATCGTATTCCTCTCTATGTAGAGTTATTTATTATTAATCCCAGTAAGTTTTTATTGTATATTCTTTTTTAGATATATGTATATGATCTAAATAATAAATATTAGATAATAAAAGATATATGAAGTATTACAGCTATCTAGAAAAAGAAGATATCAATTACAAAAATCAGCTTCCATGTTATAGAAGATATATAGTACATAAATAAACATCTTATTTTATTTAAATTTGAGATGAATACCTATAAAAAATACAGCAGTCATCATAACAAATGACTACTGTACTCAAGCTATTTAGGATTCATCATCATCAGCATAGTAATATCCTACAGTTGATTAAAAATTACTGTTAATTACACACCATTATAATCCGCAAGATAAATATTGCCGCCAACTTAACCTTTTTTGTATCTTCTCGTATCTTTTACTATTAAAATAATATATTATTCTGATAGATAGAAATAAAAATAATTATATGGGAGGATATTAGTTTGAAATTTATTATATTTCGAGGAAAAAAGCTTCCTGTAGTCTTAGCTAGAAGACTTTTAACAATAGCTGAACATGTAGTTCCTTTTAATAAATTTTATAGAGATCTTTATTTGGCACTGGCAACTCAAGATAAAAAATAGACGGGATTAGCCTATCTATTTTTTTGATAATAGTAGCTTCATCTAGCACCTGACGATCATATTCTTTTAATCAGTAAATATATTCCATAACTTGTGTAACATTAATTCCTTTCCATCTGATTAAAGTTAACTGTTATCATCAACAAACTCAATACTCCTCGGCTAACATCATGGTAGAATGTCTGCCATCATCAATGACAAAGATTTTTGCACTCTCCACAGGATTCCATATAAACGCAACAAGGATTTCGTTACGATACTCTGGCTGCTCTTGGCTGTGTATTATTTTTTGCTTACCGTTCTGATTTGATAGCCTAAAAACTTGCAAATAGTCCACTTCGATATTGGTGCTAGTTCTAAGATGGTCAATCATTATCCACAATCCTAGTTGGATTTCGTCCGGAATTGCACTTGAAATTCCGCAAGTGATGTACCTTTTGTTGTCAAACATGATTTCTTCTCCTGTCTTAATAGTTATGCAGCCGGAAGTTATCACCCCCGACCGCAAGATTTTACTCTTTAATTGAAATGGGAACATATTTTTTGATATAGGTAAACAAGCCCCATCCTAAATAATACAGAGCCGTATTTGTTTTCCACGATGACAATTCCATTCATTTCTTGAGTGATTTTACTCATGTAACTAACTTCGATAAACAGAAATAACCTGATATCCCTGCCATAAGACAAAGATACCAAGCTGTTGCAGTGATTTGACTGACTTCCGAACATCAGGTTTAATATCAGCAGCATCCGCAAGCCGCTTTAGGCAGATCATATGAATGGTATATTCCACTATTTAAGCTACGTCTTGTACTTTCTTCTGACACCTCATGCATAAAGGTCTCCGATATTTGCTAACTGATACATTCATAATGCCAGCCGTAATTTTACTGCCACAATCACTGCATAGCGGTATATTGTTGGTATTGGGCACATTGGCAATATTAGCAGTCGATTGCTTTTGTGCATGCGTGCTTTCATCCGTCCGGCTGTCCGCTTCAGGATCGTCATTAGTGCTAATAGCAAGACTCAGCATGTAAGCATATTTAATGGCGGCAGTCTGCGCTTTCATGACCGCCTTATCACCGATATCTTGTCCACTACCGATGCCAGCTATGGCTAGACTTTCACCGCTGTCATTATCAATCAAAGTAATATCTACCTTGACTGTGACTAGATGCTCAGTATTGCCTTTATTGTTAGTAACATCACTACTTTCTATAATCTCTGGCAGTACAATGGCGGCTACTTTATGCTTAACTAGCGCTGCATTGACTTTTTCTAGTACATCAGCCGACGTAGCATATTTATATTTATGAAAATCGTTAGTCCCATTCTTTCGTATTACACTGCATTCTTCCATGATTTTAACAAGCTTGCCAGCAATGTTTTTCATTGATATAACCATTCCTTTCTAAAAGTAATTGAGCTTAATGTATTCATTAGCTTGCATCCCGTAGCGATTTTACTATACTGCTTTTCAGTTTTTCCCCAAGTGGACAATGCTCAGCAACTTGACAGAAGTCCAAGCACTTTCGGTTATGCCAGCGTTCTTTTACCTTGCAAACAGGCGGCATAGTTTCTGTTGTTAATGCTTGTTTTAAGGCATTAGCTTTATATCTCATATAACGCTGAACCCACCTATCACTGATTAAATTGATGGATATGAGATAAATGGCTTGGTCAATACCTCTTTCATTGGCAATTCTAAGGTTGTTATCTCTACACATAGCCTGAATAACCATTTTATTGACGGTCATTCTCTGTTGCTGTAAAAGGATACGATAATAGTTAAGCTGAATAGCCCAATCGCCAATTCCTCTACATCCATCATTACGCCATTCTTTTTTGTACTTGGGTTCGCCTTTTTTAAGGCCAGTCTTATATACCTCGCCTGTTGGTACATCTACCTTATACTTCCCAAGTGCTTTCATGATTTTGTAGCTGCTGGTGACTTTGATATCACCAAGAACACCATCATCCCTATCTAATATTTCACCATATAAGTCAAACTTACCGGAAGTAATATCATCTTTCAGGCGTATTTCATTCAGCATATTGCCATCCGTATGACCATCATTAATGGTATGAAGGGCTGAACCATGCAGGGCATAGAGTACATCTTGGGGATTGACGGCATAATCAACCGTTTTCTTTAAATAGGCTTCCCTAGTGCCAGTAATGAGCTCCGTAACTGTGGGTTCGGTTAGTCCCCTGTTTAAAGATTTAGCTACTGCTCGAAGTGTAGGCAGGAACATACAACGTGATGTCATACGGCAGGAGCTTAAGCAGTTTTGAATAGGTGTTTCTTTTCCGTCAGGACAGATAAAGGCTGTTGCTGGCATAGTGTTTCCCCTTTCTCATAACTATTTTCTATTTCATCGTTAGTTGAACAATATAAACTGAGTTTGATATCTCCTGTGGCATACTTAGAAGTGTCTTTTGTTAATTCATTAAGTTTTGCCTGCCCGGTGATGGCAAGCAAGCCTTCGGCTAGTAGTTTGACTTGCAGATAGTTTAGGGTAATGGAAATATCAGTACCCTTATTTGCTTTCATGCTAACGATAAAGATTTCGTCTTGCTGAGTTAGTTCTACGCTGATATCGGTATAGGCTAGGCAGTCAGTTATAAACATTTTTATCACGCTCCCTATTTTCATCTGGCTATTTCAAGAGGAATGATATTGCTGTGCCTTTCAATAACCGGAACACTAGGCAATGCTATCTTATTTTTCACTGGCGGTAGAGATAACAGTTCTCCCCCTAACCGCTCTAAGTCAGTTGCCCTAGTATAGTCCTCCAAATCCTGTGAAGCACGAGTTACGGCATTGATTAAACCGTATTTGCTGTTATCGCCTCCCATGATGAAATGGCGAAGGATACTGCCACGTTCATTCTGATTTAAAACATATTGGTCAGCGAGTATTTCTACGGTTTTTACTGGATCAAGGCCAGTGTTTTCCTCTCTAGTGGCTCTGAATTTTTCTACCGATAGTTTGAATTTGGCTTCATCAATGGCAGTGCGCACTGTATCCTGTACTTTCATAAAGAAAGCTTTATCATCTTGCACTAATGTTTCATCCGAAAAGATTTCATAGGCACTGTCACCACTTTCGATTTGCTTACCGACATGGTAACGCTTTTGAGCATAGTCTTTGACAATAAGACCATTTCGACAGATTAGTCTATATAACAATGGCTCTACCTTTAAGCTGCCTAATCCGACTTCTGAATTGGATATGACAATACCAGCTTGAACTATATCGCCAACTGCAACTTCGGCTTTGAGCTTTTTATTGATGACTTTGATGTACATGTGCGTCTCAGTTATTTGACTGGATATGATTTCAGCATTTTTCATTTCCTGAATGATAGGAAATACGGCATCAGCAAGTTCAAGATTATCTAAGCGGCGATAGCGATCACTTAAAAAGGCTCTTACATTTCCGTCCAGTGTGCGAAGCATTCTGCGTTCAGGTGTTTTGTTAAACCAACTATTGATATTTTCATCTAATAGCCGTGGATATTCTATCAGCATTTTGCTGTAGTACCGAAATGGAATTTGTAGCCTATCAGCAATCTGCTTGTGCGCTAGTTCATTAACGGTAAAGGTTTCTGTTTTGCCATCCAAGCCGAGATTCAAGGTGCTGACCCCCATAATGGTTTCTAGGAATAGGGTGCGAGTGTCGACAAGATAGTCTTTTCTTGCCAGACGTTGGCGTTCTAGCTCTTGAGCTAATTGGTTGATGGTTCTGCCTTGTTTCACGATTGAATCTCTCCCTTTTTTTGTTGCTTTTTTGTTTAAAATTTTAGTATGTAAAATAATAAGCGCCAGCCGATATTGCGAGGTTACTTCATTAAACTTATCATCGTCCTAGAAGATAAACATAGGGCTTCCACGCAGGAAGCCCTATGTTTAGGTGATTATGAAGTTTCATCTTTATTTTCTTGTGATTTTTCTTGCTCAATAATAGCTTTTACTACAGCAAATATCACGGAAGCTGCTAACAACACCATATCCATTATTTTCTTCTTCGACAATAAAACATCCCCCTTCCATATACGCGAGTCCCTTCACGCCACTCATTTCGTAGAAACTCTGCTCATATACTTGTGTTTCGTAAGCATATGATAGATTTGATAGTTATTTAGTTTGCAATTTGGGCACGGGTTATCAACAAATTGTACCTGCCCAAGAGTATATGGGCACTGGGAACAATGTAGTTTAAATGATTCAAACAATTTCACTTTTAACTCCTGTTAAACGATGTAAAATAACGCCGCCCAGCTATGGACGACGTTTCAGGTGAATAAATCGCAATAAATTCTTCATCGCACTAAAATATCCCGGAGGTCATTAATCTTTATTTCATCACCACCATTTGCCTCTAACTCTTTTAACTCATGCTCTAAAACCTGTCGAGCAAAATCATTTACATCTGGCATTTCACCGTTATTTACTTCTACCGATTTAACAATATTCCCGAAAACATCTGCCAATTCATCCGCCGCTCCTTTCGCACTGCTTACTGCTGCCCTTAGATTAGCAAAAGCTGCATTTAATTCATCATGCGCACCATCATCTGATGGATTGGTTCCAAATTTAACGGTAGTACCTATCGTCACCAGTTCATTTAAAATCTTTTTCATGTGAGCATTCCCTTCTTATCTTATTCAAATATATAGACGAGGCAAGATAATATGCTGTTATAGAACTTTACCCAGGCTTATTGACCCACTATATATATCAGCCTTCATACCCTGGCGGATGTTTTACACCAATAATTGGTCGATCTTTCGGATTTGCAATTTTAACACCCATAATTATTTTATGGCAAGCTATAAGCTGGCTTCTGATAGTTTCTAAATATTGTTTACTATGTGGCAATATATATTTTTCAGTTCCTACTTCTAATAGTTGGATATACCAATCAACTATCTCCAATTTATTAAGGCAATACGATGAAATAATCATCTTGTCATTAGCATCCCTGATAGCCTCTGCTTCGATCTGAATATATGCCACCAGATCGCTGGGTATCCTTTTAAGTTTCTCCGCCATAGTAACCACAGTCCTTCCGAAGATTCTTTTATTTGCGCTTTTGAAATGTTAAGAGGACGAATTTATTAACATTTGCCGAATTTTTATAATCCGCGAAACGCTACTAATCTCGTCCCCTGATACATAATTGGGTAGGCTACTGATTATGCCTAATGTTCTACCCAGACAGCTACATGCCTGCCATTGGGAGAAGCTTTACAAACTCCATTCATATCCTCTGGTGGCTCATTGGGCTTCTTATCGTTTCTCGTTGAACATATTTTCACCATATCTCTTTTTCCACACCACTTGCATTCAGGTACCCATCGAATACTCATAACTAACACCCTTCCTATAATTTGTTATAACCTTCAACCTTCTCAAGTTCATTATTATGCCATATGGATTTCCGTAAAGGACGTCTTAATTTTTAAATAATATATAAAAGAGTAACCTTAGCCAATGAGTTGACCAAGGTTACTTTTTCCATTGGTATAGATATACTCTGAATCACCAATTTACACCTGATGCACTTAAATAAATACGATTAATAGTACTATCCATTCATTAGATTATTACATATTCTGCTTACTACAATGAATAACAGGTGTTCTAGAATTTATAGCTTACGCCAAGGCCTAATCCTTTAGCGGTAACATCCACATCGCCAAGGCCGTTGTCGAAGCTCATTTTCTTAGCTTGAGTTCTGCGATAATCCACATTCAATTCAAGGTTAGGAGCAATCTCCTGAGAGATCCCAATTTTCCAATTGGTGAAGCTTGATGCAACACCGACCTGTGCATATGCAGTTGTTTTCTCAGATAACTTAGTGCTGCCAATCAAACCAAATTGCACTTTGTTTTTGCTGTTACTTGACATGGAATCTCCATCATCAGTTATTTCACCTTTGACTTTAACAAGGCCGGCAAACGCAGATACGTTTTTGTCCAGTTTATATAACACGTTAAATTCCTGAACTTTAAGAGTACCTTGTGCATTATAAGTACCACCAGAGCCATCAGATAAAGCTGTATTTTTAGATTTTGCATTAAAGCCATTATACTGAATTGCTAAGTTGTTACCCAGCCCAGTAGTGATACCAAATTCAAGATTACCTTTTTTACCTAGGGAATCACTGTAGTCAGGACCTTTTACATTGACATCAGATTGTCTCCAAGTTAAATCCACCGAAGTTTTCCCTGCCGAATAGTCACTTAGCGGTGCGGCAAACCCCACGCTAGTTGTTAACATAGTAGCTGCTGCCATTGCAAGTATAGTTGTTTTTTCCATTATTCTTTTACCCCTTTTCACATATTATATTTGTTATTTAATCGCTTGCGCGAATAACAACGCCAACTTATATGGTGTCACCTTTAAGGCCCCCATAGAACCGTTTCCGTCAATGATAAGAAACACATTTTTTACTCAGGCTCGTTTTCTTTCCTGCGTTTGTTTAATATGCCCTCTATTACCTTGGCTGAATATCCTCCAGCCCTTGCAATTTTAGCACGCGCACGCCTATCTGCCACGGGCTTTGCAAGGTCGGCAATGAATTCTGGGCGATATAGGCGCATAGGGCAATCTATCTTATCACCACGAAAATGCTTAAACAATTTGAGCATCGCATCACGTCCGATAAGCTCAAACAAC
>Ga0224527_1001199_pt1 | contig 13635 bp, 12 predicted proteins | sample CBST0metaG_FD_179882 | JGI IMG/M metagenome (GOLD analysis project Ga0224527, IMG submission 179882) | Peat soil microbial communities from Stordalen Mire, Sweden - C.B.S.T0 | ecosystem: Environmental > Terrestrial > Soil > Wetlands > Peat | place: Sweden: Norrbotten County, Stordalen Mire... | reverse complement strand
AGCAACATTTTCAGAAGCCCAAGATCCATGCCGCGTTTATCGACGACGCCGGAACGTACAAGCCTCGCCTGTATTCGAGTGTCTTGGCTCGGGGAGTAATCTCATCAGTGGATGCGCTTGCAATACCTTCGCATTCCGTAGCTGCAATTCAATCCTCTCGCTATTAAGTGGACGGGGCAGATGTTCATTGTTCTTTCAGGAAACCTAAATGGGCCTCAGCAAAAGTCGAGCAAAGAGCGTTACGATCGCGGATGTCGCACGGGAAGCTGGCGTGGCGCCGATGACAGTTTCCCGAGCGATTAATGGGCACCCGCATATCAAACCTGAGACGCTGATCAAGGTTCAGAGAGCAATTGCCGGGCTATCTTATTCACCCAATCAGGCCGCGCGCATGTTAACGGGCCAACGGTCTAACTCGATTGCGTTGGTGCTCCCTGAATTGAGAAATCCATTCTTCGCGGTGGTGGCCGACGGAGTGCAGACAGCCGCGCAGAGCCGCGGGTCTTTAGTCTGGATGGTTACATCAAACAACGATGTACGGATTGAAAGGCGCGAAATCGAGAAACTGCTGAGTTATCACGTGGACGGAATCCTGTTGATTCCTTCAGATCCGAAGCATCGCTATTTAAAGGATCTTCTAAAAAATGATGTGCCCGTAGTTGCAATCGATTTACCCATAGAAAGCGGACCCGCGGACTCCGTGGTCATCGAGAATCGGCAGAGTTCGCAGCAGGCTGTCGAGCATCTTATCGGACATGGATACAAGCGTATTCTATGTGTGGGAGGATGGCCCGACCTCTTCACCATCCGAGAGCGAATCGCCGGCTATGAATCTGCTATGCGAAAAGCAGGGTTACAATCCTTGGTTTTGACCAATCCTTATGATGCTGCCGCAACAAGGCTAGCGATTAAACAGATATTGCGGGGAAAGAATCCGCGAGCGGCGATTTTCAGCTTGAACCAACTCACTACGGAAATTGTTTTAACATTTCTTGAAGAAATGCGAGTCTCGATTCCAGAACAGGTTGGGATTATCGGATTCGATGATTTTTCATTTGCCTCGCTATTCAAGCCAAGATTGACAGTGGTGCGTCAGCCAAGTGGAGAACTTGGCGCCTGCGCCGCACGCATTCTGTTCGAGAGGCTCCAGTCAAAGGAAATGATTCCCAAGAGGAGGACCGTGTTGCCCACAGAACTGGTTCTTCGAGAATCTTGTGGTTGCAAAAGGACAACCTCTTCCGACTTGGAAGCCGAAATGCCATTGCGATAGTGCTCGTGAATACGCGAGTGCCAGAGTCAAACTGTCCAAACCTGAATGGCGGTGCCTCCGATGAACAGGCTTGTGACGGAATACCGGGTCTTCGCATCGCATTCCCGTGAGATGCGGGCTTTGTTGATTGCAAACGCGATTTATGCTCTGGTTCTTCCCGTTATCGAAATATTTGTGGCCGCGTATGTTCTGCGTAACTCGCATCAGGCGAGCAAAGTGGTCCTCTATCAACTGTTTGTTTACGCCGCAACCCCGTTGGCATTTCTTATCAACGGATATTTGTTGAGATTAATCGCGGTGAACCGGTTGTATGCAGCCGGGATGCTTTTAAGTGGCAGTTCATTGGTCGTCTTGTTGGTCACCGATATCAGCACGATTTCCGGCATCGTTCTTTCCGGGGGATTGATGGGGCTGGCGACCGGTATTTTTTGGGCTAATCGGGGATTTCTTGCCCTTTCTACGACAAGCGATTCGAACCGAAACTACTACTATGGGGTGGAAACCGGTGTCATGACGGTCACCTCGGTAATCGTTCCGCTTGCTATTGGATTTCTCATCGAAAAGACTCTAAGATCCTTTCCTATCGGTGAGGGGGCGAATCTTGCCTACAAGGGAATCGCAGCGACGGCACTTTTGCTAACTATTGCATCCTCCGCCATGATTCTGGTTGGAAAATATAACAATCCGCCAATAGGGAAATTAGTATTCTTCCGGTTTCATCCGTTGTGGTATCGGATGCTTGTGCTGGCGGCGCTCAAAGGACTAGGACAAGGCTACATTGTCACTGCTCCGGCTTTGCTCATCTTGAAATTTGTCGGGCGGGAGGGTGCATTAGGAAGCGTGGAATCGATAGGCAGTTGCATGGCAGCGGTCTGCCTATATGCGATCGGTCGGATGAGCGGGCCCGGACAGCGCATCCACGTGTTAGCTGCTGGGCTGCTCTTCTTTCTTGTGGGATCGGCCATCAACGCCGCGCTGTTCGATGCTGTCGGGGTCCTAATCTTTATGGGTTTCCTGCTGTTGGCTAAGCCGCTAATCGACCTGGCGTATTATCCGATTCAGCTTTGCGCAATCGATGTGGTTTCGCGCCTGGAAGGAAGGAGCCAATACGCCTACATTCTCAATCACGAGTTCGGGCTGCTTGCCGGCAGATTTGTAGGGTGCACCTTATTCATAGCCATTTCCGTCTTCGTCTCTGATGTGGGTGCATTGAAGTATGCGCTCCTCATCGTTGCTGTTCTGCAACTTCCTGCAATCTTCGTTGCCCGTGGGTTGTCGGTCTAGTCCTGTTGAGCATGCTGGGAGGGTCCTCCACATCGGCGGCGAGCCCCAACGGACAACCACACGGGAACATTCCAAGTTTGTGGAACTACCGAATCGGTACCGTAGACCAGAGAGCGCAGCGCACCGGCTGTTGGCACTGCTTGCCCGCCGCGTAAGGCAGACGTGTCTTTACATGAAGATCGGTCTTCTGTTTTTTTGGCCATTGGGCACCTTTCCCGAATTCAGTTTTGCCATGACGGAAGGCGTGTGTCGCCCCATCCAACAGCATCTACGTTCTCGGCCTGAGGCAATCGAAGGAGGACCGCTGTAGACTTAGATTACCCATGGAAGCAAGCGAATCCAGAACCATTGCGATCCTTGCCGAAAAGCCCTCAGTGGCGCAAGACATTGCTCGTGTACTCGGAGCCAACACTCGGGGCAAAGGCTATCTCCAGGGTAACGGCTATGTTGTCACCTGGGCAATTGGACATCTGGTTTCACTCCCTCAACCTCATGAGATCAACCCAGCGTGGCGCCAGTGGCGCTTCGATCAACTGCCCATCCTGCCTGGGCAATGGCCGCTGGTTGTCTACGAGAAGACCAAAGATCAGTTTGAAGTTGTGCGAAGAATTCTAACATCTGGACGCGTGTCGCGAATCGTCTGCGCGACAGACGCCGGGCGAGAGGGCGAACTGATCTTCCGCTACATCTACGAGGCGGCAGGGTGCAAGAAACCCTTCAGCCGACTTTGGATTTCCTCGTTGACTCCAGATGCCATCCGTGCCGGGTTTAACAAACTTCGTCCAGGCAGCGATTATGATCGGCTGGCTGACGCTGCCAGTGGCCGCAGTAGAGCTGACTGGCTGGTCGGCATGAATCTGTCGCGTGCCTATTCGATTTTCTACAATGAAGAGCTTTCCGTCGGGCGAGTGCAGACGCCAACGTTGGCGATCATTGTCGATCGGGAGTTGACCCTCCGTAGCTTCGTTCCTGAAGACTACATCGAGGTCATTGCCACATTTAGAAGACAGGAAGATCCAGACAAGGAAACCTATCAAGGAACCTGGTTCCGTTCGCAGGCGAAGCTGGGCGACGACAAAGAATCCGTGGCAAAGGTATCTCGATTGTCCGCCGATGGAGAGGAAGCCGGCGCCATCGTGCTGCGAGGTCGAACAGGGAAAGCCGTCATCGAGTCGCTCTCTTCCGAGACGAAGCGGATGCAGCCACCTCTGCTCTACGACCTTACGGAACTTCAGCGTCATGCCAATCGCCTGTTCGGATTTAGCGCCCAACAGACTCTTGACCTCGCCCAGGCTCTCTATGAGCGATACAAACTCATCAGCTATCCAAGGACCGATAGCCGTCACCTCTCCGCCGATGTTGCCGCTACCGTTGCAGCGATTCTGGCTGCAGTGTCGTCGAGCTATAAGCAGCAACTAGCTCTCGGCACAGGAGAGCGGCCTTTGAGCAAGAGATACGTGGACGACAGCAAGGTGAGCGACCACCACGCCATCATCCCAACAGCGGTCTCTGCCGAGAAAGCTAACCTTGCGGAAAACGAACGCAAGATTTACGGCTTGATCTGTCGGCGCTTCCTCATGATGTGGCATGACGATTACATCCAGGCAGTGACGACCGTGATCACAACGATCACGGATGGAAAGATTGTGGACCGCTATCGAACCACGGGGACCATCGTGCAACAGATGGGCTGGAAGGTCCTCGATATCGGAGCGGAAGGGGGACGGCGAGGCGCGAGAAGTGGAAGTGAGGAGGATACTTCAGAGCAGGTCCTTCCCGTAAAGCTTGCGAAGGGGCAGCCCCAGGATGTTGCAGACATTGAGGCCAAGAAGAAAAAGACTCGGCCTCCGAAACGATTCACTGAGGGCACACTGCTGACTGCTATGCAGACGGCAGGTCAAAGCCTGGAAGAGAGAGAACTGTCCGAAGCAATGAAGGAGACCGGACTCGGTACGCCCGCAACACGTGCCGCTACGATCGAGGTCTTATTGAAGCGTGGATTCATCGTGCGCGACGGCAAGAACCTTGAGGCAACAGATAAGGGCATCCATCTCATTGACGTGGTCCATCCTGAAGTCAAGAGTCCCGCGATGACCGGACAATGGGAAGCGTTTCTCAAGAAAATTCAGAACGGCAAAGCCAGTCTTGAGCCATTTTTGGATGGCATCAGTCAGTATGTTCGCTCAGTGGTCAACAAGGTTGGCCAAACTACGCCGGTGCAACGAGCAGCGATCGCTGGTTCCGTCAAGACTTCTAGTTCTTCCGATCTTCCCGCGTTGAAGGACTTTTCTAACTTCACGACTCTCCCCGAACTGCTCAAGAGTGCTTTCGGCTTCCCTGCATTTCGGCCTAATCAGGAAGCCGTCTGCCAGGCGGTCACGGCGGGAAAAGATGCGCTGCTCGTCATGCCGACAGGGTCAGGCAAGTCTCTTTGCTACCAACTGCCAGGTCTGGCGCGTGGTGGGACGACTCTTGTCGTGAGTCCACTTATTGCATTGATGGACGATCAGGTTCATAAGCTCAAGGAGAGAGGTTTCGCAGTCGAATGTATCCATTCAGGTCGCGATCGCGAGACTTCGCGCCGTGTCTGTTCCGAATACTTGGCCGGAAAGCTACAGTTCCTTTTCATCGCGCCAGAACGTCTTCGGGTGACAGGCTTTCCTGAGATGTTAGCCAAGCATAAGCCATCGCTGATCGCGATCGACGAGGCCCACTGCATATCTCAATGGGGCCATGATTTCCGGCCCGACTATCGAATGCTTGGTCAGTACCTGCCAAGCCTGCGCCCCGCTCCGGTGGTGGCACTCACGGCCACTGCAACGCCTCTGGTCCAGAACGACATTGCAACCCAGCTCGGCTTGACTGAGCCAACGCACTTCATTCACGGGTTTCGGCGCGACAACATCGGGATCGAGATTGTGGAGGCCTTACCTTCGCAGCGACCATCGCTCGCTCGGGAGATATTAGTCGAAGCCAGGCATCGGCCAGCCATCGTGTATGCACCGACTCGCAAACAGGCAGACAGCCTGGCGAAGGAATGGGAAGGCGAGTTCAAGGTGGCGACCTACCATGCGGGACTTGATGCCGAGACGCGAAGCCGGGTCCAGAATGAGTTCATGGCAGGAAAGCTGGATGTCATGGTGGCGACCACGGCCTTCGGAATGGGCATCGATAAGGCGGATGTTCGAACCGTGATTCATACCGCGATGCCGGGCAGTCTCGAAGGCTATTACCAGGAGATCGGTCGCGCGGGACGCGATGGCAAACCGAGCCGCGCTATCCTGATGCATTCCTATGGCGACCGGCATACTCACGACTTCTTCTTCAACCGAGACTATCCGGATGTTTCGCTCCTCGATCGAGTGTTTGCGAGTCTTGGTGCAGAACCCCAAACTAAGGATGAGCTTAGAAAAGCATTGGACATCGAGGCGGAACTATTCGACAAGATCATCGAAAAGCTCTGGATTCACAAGGGTGCAACGCTGGACTTTATGGAGAATGCGAGCCGGGGCGAAGAGTTATGGCGAGACTCTTACAAGCAGCTAGGCGAACAAAAGCGGGCGCAGATCGATCAGATGATTCGCTTTGCCGAGAGCAATCAATGCCGCATGATGTCTCTGGTTCGTCACTTTGGCGATAAGTCTGACAGCGTTACCGCGTGTGGTACATGCGATTTCTGCTCTCCGACTAGTTGCGTCGCGCAGAGATTTCGAACCGCAACAGAATTGGAGCGTGCCGCCCTCGGTCGAGTACTGAGCGCAATGCAGTCTGTACGTACCAAATCGACAGGCAAACTGTACACAGACTTATATCCTGCGAAGGAAATGAGCAGGGACAATTTCGAGCAGGTATTAGGCGCCATGGCCCGCGCGGAACTTCTGTGCATTGCGGATGCCATTTTCGAAAAGGACGGCAAACAGATTCCCTATCGCACCGTCAGCCTTACTCCATCTGGACAAGCGACCAATCAGTCCACACCAGTGCTCCTTGTCATGAAGGATGCTGGACACCAGGTGTCCAAACGCAAGCCTTCTAAGAAGTCCGGTAAGCCTAAGGGCTCTCCCGTAGTCAAGGCTAAAACGCGATCAACGAAAAAGACAAAGACAGCGTCTGCGGCCGGGGCGGAGCAAACAACTCGTGTCGAACAAGCGTTGCGGACATGGCGTTTGAGTGAAGCGAAACGCAAAAAGGTTCCGGCATTCAGGATTTTTAGCGATCGAGCGCTGCAAAGTATCGCCGTTTCCGCCCCCAAGAATGAAACGGAATTACTGGCCGTGCCGGGTATCGGGGCCGGGATCGTCAAGAAATATGGAGCACATATCTTTCGCCTGATCGCGGCCTCTCGCTGACTTCTTCTTTATGTGGAGCCGTAGATGAACTTGCTCATCTACCTGCTTTCCGCTGGGCAACGCGCAGCGAGGAGATGCATTGCTTCCAACTGAGCGGATCCATCCTGAAAGAACTGATCGAGCAGGTAGCTATTGGCTCCGCGTATTTCTACATCGTAAAAAGCCGGCGTCTGCTCGCTTGCGTCAGCAGATGCTGGTTTGTTGAGAGCTTCCAGTCATTTAGTCTTCCTCGCTAGCGTTTATTCGCCACGGGCGCAGCCGAGTAACAGAGGCCAAATGTCTTCCTTGCCGGCAGAGGCGCAAGCATTCTCTGCCATTGCGATCACAGTCGGATGAAATTGACTCCCCACTAGAAACAAGGTGCCTTGAGGCCATCGAAGTCGCCAGCGATAATCGCGTATGGCGCAGGAAGAGCGCCATACGCGACCACGTAGCGACAAACGCCCCGCTAACCGCTCGGACAGGGTTGTCCCAACCATCTGACTATCTCGGACGAGTGATATTAGCGCTTGCCGCCACCCGCATGACCGCGCCCATCGCGCACTTCGTTTCCTTTGAAATGGGCAACTTTATCGAGACGATTTGAAGGCGCTGCTTTCTCCCCGCGCTGCGGCTTTGGTCCGCTATAACCGTGTTCTGGATGAAAACGATTGTTGACGTGTCCCCGGAAGCTGTCGGGACCGTGAAACCATGGGCCAGCGCCGAGGAAGACGCCGCCTGTGAACCATTCCGGCCCGTAGTAGCCGTAGGGGGCACACTCATACGGAGCGGCGTCGTAGTAACCGTATGGACATTCGGGCGCGACGCCGATCTCAACAGAAACCTGGGCGGGCGCTTTGGGAACGGTTGCGATCATTGCGCATCCAACAAAAGCTGCCAGCGCGACAAACTTAAAACATTTCATATAGACCCCTCACGCATGGGGGCCTTTGTCGAGCGTCCCCAAGTCCTTCAGAGTAAGGATTTCGGTTGCTAGCGTCTGAGCAGAAACGACCACACACTGCATGTGCAATGACGAGTCATTTATGTGGTGTGAACCTCGTTTGCCCGATTGGTCTGATCCATCAATCATCAGGACCATTTGATCGTGTGAGCAATATTGACCGGTCGCACGCATGTGCGTATGCGATTCTGAAGTGATCGCCCTTGCAGTGTACTCAGGCACGAGTTCAGATGTTAAGTCTGAGCCAGTGGATATCGTGCCCGGCAAGGCTCCAATAACCGTCAATGAATCCTGTTTTGGTTTGCGGCACGACATCACAAGCTCTGACTGGCGCGATTGTTCGTCCTGCCGTTTCTTGCGGCAGTCCAATATTTTGGGAGAAAGTTATTCATGCATGAACTTGAAGAGACCGCATTCGATGCAGAGGCCTTCCTGGCCAGTGCCGGGCTCGGCCGCACTATCGTTAAACTAGATGAGAAGCAGGCTTTCTTTTCGCAGGGTGAGATTGCTGACTGCGTATTCTATCTTCAGACCGGGCGAGCCAAGCTTACCGTGGTCTCGGCAAACGGTAAGGAAGCCACGATCACTCTTCTCTCTGCCGGTGACTTTGTTGGCGAGGAGTCGCTTGCCAGCGTAGGGTCTGTTCATCTGGCGACGGCCACTGCCGTCTCCGCTTGCACGGCACTCAGGATAGAGCGAGCGGAGATGATCCGCGCCATGCATGAAGAGCCTCCCCTCTCTGAAATCTTCATCAGATATCTCCTTGGCCGCGGAATGCAGACTGAGTCCGATCTCATCGACCAGCTATTCAACTCGACCGAAAAACGCCTGGCGAGGTTATTGCTGTTAATGGCGGAGTTTGGCGAGCCAGGGGAATCGGAACGGTTGATTCCCAAGATCACAGAGGAAGGCTTGGCGGACATCGTCGGCGCCACTCCGGAAAGTATAGCGTTCTTTATGAATCGCTTCCGCGGACTTGGCCTTATCGACTACAACGGCCGCATCCGCGTACATCGAGCTCTTCTCAATGTGATTCTTCATGATCGATTTCCCGATGACAATGCCTCAAAACCGCCAATCACCGATTTTCCGCGAACATGACGAAAGCCGTCCAAACACGCCTTGGCCGGTAGCCACCAATTCTCTAAGCGGAATGCCCCGGTAGACCGCGTTAGAACTGTTCTGACGGCAAACAGCGTGGACAGTCCGATTCTTTCTTTGGAAATGAGTGGGTTAGTTACGATGGAATACTCGAAGTTCAAGTCGTTGCTTCGTCGAATGGTAATAGTACCGATAGTGGCTACGGCGGCTCTTGGAGGATTGCTCCTATGGGAGACCTTCGACTTGAATCAATCGCTGCAATCGGTTGATTTCACCGATCGGGTTATCGACGGGTCCGGGCATCTGCTGAAGGACCTGGTCGATATGGAATCCGGTACGCGTGGCTACATAGTCACCGGCGACGAAGCCTTTCTTCACCCCTTTTTGGTGGGCCAGATGAGCTTCGATTCCGAATACCGGGCTCTATATGCCCAATTGACCAACAACCCATCCCAGCAGCGCCGATTGAAGAACTTTGCCATTGCCTTTGGAGATTGGGAGGGAGATGCTACGCGCATTATCACTCTTCGTCGCGCGGGAAAAGCCGACCCTACCCTCTACGAAAATCAGCAAGACAAACAGAAGATGGATGCTCTACGCGAGCAGATCGCTGAATTTCAGAGTGTGGAACAAGGCCTGCGTATCGGATGCGTTCAGGCAGCGCACGTGCGATGGAACCTGATGGTGACGAGCTGTCTTGGTCTTGGTGTGGGATTCGGAGTCTTTCTCGCTTTCTTCACTCGATACAACGTCGAAAAACTAGGAACAAGGTTATTGCAGAGCGAGGAGCGATGGACGGCTACGCTAGGCAGCATTGGCGAGGCTGTTATAGCCACTAACAGCCAAGGTCGAATCACGTTCCTCAACCCGGTTGCCTCGGGCCTGACAGGGTGGCAATTGGAAGAGGCTCTCAACCAGCCGATCGGGAATGTACTCCGGCTCATCAACGAAAACTCGGGCATGACCGCGGACAATGAAGTCCTCCGAGTGCTCAAAGAGAAGCAAGTCTTGGCGGTCGCCAATCATGTGGACCTAGTCACGAGGGATGGCAGGGAGATCGCCGTAGAGCACAGTGCGGCGCCAATCCTCGCCGCCAAAGGAGAAGCCATAGGCGTCGTGCTGATCTTCCGCGACGTTGCCGAGAGGCGGCAGGAGCAGATCGCGACCGCGGAGCAGGCGGCGCTGCTCGAACTGACCCAGGATTCCGTATTCGTCATCGACATGGAGGGGACCGTCTTGTTTTGGAGTCGCGGGGCAGAGGCAATGTTGGGGTACTCCAAAGAACAGGCCGCCGGTAAGATCGCGCACAACTTGGTGCGCACCGAGTTTCCTGAGTCCTTTGCCGAAATAAGAGCGGAACTGTTGCGCGTGGGACACTGGGAGGGAGATCTCGTCAATACCGCACAGGATGGCAGGCGCGTTGTAGTGGCGGGGCGCTGGGCATTGCAGTGGGGCAAACGCGACCAAGCGCCACGCGTACTGGTGATAAACAGCGACATCACGGACCGCAAGCGCGGAGAAGAGACACTGCTTTTGCAAAAGGAACAACTGCGCGCGCTGGCCGAGCGTCTACAATTGGTGCGCGAAGAGGATCGCAAGCTTGTCGCTCGCGAACTCCACGATCAGATTGGCCAAATCCTAACCGCGATCAAAATGGATTTGACCTGGGTGACTCGTCATTTACCAGAGTCGGAAATCAGCGTACTCGATCGGCTGAGAGAATCGATTCAATCGATAAACGATGGTGTCAAAGCGGTTCGTACCATTTGCAGCGGGCTGCGTCCAGGGGTATTGGACGACCTTGGACTGGCAGCAGCCATTGAGTGGCAGGCCAGTGAGTTTGCTTCTCGCAACGGTGTTCAATGCCAGGTGACTGTCCCGCCTGTTGATTTACATTTGGATGGAGACCGTGCCACTGCGACTTTTCGAATCTTCCAGGAGTGCCTCACCAACGTGATTCGACACGCGCAGGCAAAATTGGTTCGCATTACGCTGCGCCAGGAAGACGAAAATATCCTCCTCGATGTGGCGGACGACGGAATTGGTTTCTGCGAACCGGATTTATCAAATTCATTGGCATCTTTGGGGCTGCTGGGAATGAAAGAACGGGCGCAGTTTTGCGGAGGAGATGTGCAGATTTCCAGTTCCCCCGGCAATGGAACCACGGTCACAGTTCGCGTCCCCGTGGATATCCCGCGCAAGGAGAGGAGCGAATCGTGCACATCCTGATAGCAGACGATCATGCCGTCGTCCGACGTGGCCTGAAAGATATCCTGGCCGATGCGCTTCCGGGGATAGACTTCTCCGAAGTGGGCAATGGCGACGAAGTGCTGAACACACTAGCGAAAAGCACAATGGCATTGTTGGTTCTGGATATCAATATGCCCGGGCGCAATGGAATGGACGTGCTGAGGGATGTAAAGCGCACATACCCCCGGCTGCCGGTTATTATCCTCAGCATTCATCCTGAAGACCAGTATGCCGTGCGCTGTTTGCGCGCCGGCGCAGCCGCATACATCAATAAAGACAGCGCTCCCGAAGAGTTGGCGATCGCGACAAGGAAGATACTGAGTGGAGGACGCTACATCAGCGCCACTCTCGCTGAAAAGCTCATCGCCACTCTGGATGAGCCCACCGATAAGCCCTTGCACGAATTGCTCTCGGACCGGGAACACGAAGTGATGAGAATGATCGCCGCCGGGGTTTCGTTAACGGAGATCGGCGAAAGGCTTCATGTCAGCGTGAAAACAATCAGCAGCTATAGAACTCGCGTGATGGAAAAAATGCACATGAAGAGCAACTCCGAATTGACCCGCTATGCAATGACGCATGGCTTGATTGATTAGTCCGGCCCGCCGGTGTAGGAAAAACCCTGCAAGACAGATGTACAAACCTTACAAAAATCACGGAACACGCTGATATAAGTTCCCCTATCGCTCCGGTATCGTAGTTTCAGGTCGATTTTGTGACCTCGTAGCAGATATAACAATGAATATTCTGATTGCAGACGATCATGCGAATGTGCGACGCGGCCTGAGAGAAATCGTGATCGATGCATTTTCTGGCGCACGATTTTCCGAAGCATCCAACGGAGCCGAGGTGCTCACGCGCTTGGTCGCGTCTCAGCATGACGTGCTGCTTCTCGATATCAATATGCCCGGACGCAGCGGGTTGGATGTGCTGAGGGACGTAGTACACCTTTACCCACTGCTCCCAGTTATCATGGTGAGCGTCCAACCTGAAAGCCAATATGCGTCAAGCTGTTTGCAGGCTGGTGCAACGGCATATATTAACAAAGACAGTGCATCTGAAGATCTGGCGCCCGCGATCAAGAAGATAATGGACATCGGCACAAAGTCTATACGTGACCCGAAAAACAACTAAGACCTGAATCATTCGTTCCTTGTGTCTCGGCACGACTTTCTCCGAGTCGAAGGGCGTGAATGTCATTGGTGTTTCACGCCTTGTGTTCGATCTTCGAGATTCACAAAAACAAATTCAAACCAAACCTGTAACCGCGATGGTGGGTAACATCTCACGCCTGCGTGATTTCATCTCGTAAGAAAAGACCTACAGGGTTTACGTCGCTAAGCCTACAGCAATAACATCCTTTGCCGATTTCTATTACCTTTCGATCCCCGTACCTTGTTTATAAGGACTTCCCAAAGGATGACGGCAATTCATACCTTTGCAGCGGTTCTGAAAGATTGAAAGGTAACGACTATGGCTACTTGTTTCGCAACTGTGACGGGCACCGCACCCAGGATCGGGTCAGGCCGCTCTTTCCCTTTGCCTCCGACCTCGGATCGCAAGCTAAAGCCGGTTCCGAGCCAGATGAGCGCTCCACCGATCAACGGAACCATGTTCGATCTTCAGATTCCTCTGAACAGGCTTGTGACCGGAAAATCGCGGTCCGAGTACCTCATCGGCGAATCGGTGTTTTCGCAAGGCGACCCTTCCAACGGGGTTTTCTACGTCCAGAGTGGCCAAGTCAAGCTCGTTGTCGTATCGATGAGCGGCAAGGAAGCTGTAATCGCCCATCTTCCCGCAGGAAGCTTTTTCGGTGAAGCCTCCCTGGCAGGCCAGGCGCAGCGTACTTCCTCCGCAAGTGCCCTTGAAGCCAGCACCATCATTCGCATTGAGAAGAAGAGTATGCAGGAACTGCTTCATCGAGAGTCGGAGTTCGCCGAGCAATTTCTCGCGCACTTGCTCTCTCGCAACATCCGTATGGAAGCCGACCTGGTCGACCACTTGTTCAATTCCAGTGAAAAGCGCCTCGCACGGCTGTTAATGCTGATGGCTAACTTCGGCCAGGAGTCAAAGCCCGTTCCTGTCATTGCGAAGATCAGCCAGGAGACGTTGGCGGAAATGATCGGTACCACCAGATCGCGCGTGAGCTTCTTCCTCAACCGGTTTCGCGAACTCGGCTACATTGACTATAACGGTGGTGGAATGCTCATCAATAGCTCCCTGGTTAATGTTGTTCTGCACGACTGAATGGAACTGCGCGCGTTGTCATGCCCCGGATTCAGACCGAATCACAAGTCCTAGGTGTATGTCAGGCAACGCGTTTTCGTCGAGGGCGATTCAGCGGTTTGCATGGCAGGGGTTCGAACTGGGGCTTGCACGCAGTAGTCCCGTTGGTGGTTTATAGCAAGCTACCTGTGCCGCTTTGGGGACAACGGGCC
>Ga0224527_1001196_pt1 | contig 13642 bp, 10 predicted proteins | sample CBST0metaG_FD_179882 | JGI IMG/M metagenome (GOLD analysis project Ga0224527, IMG submission 179882) | Peat soil microbial communities from Stordalen Mire, Sweden - C.B.S.T0 | ecosystem: Environmental > Terrestrial > Soil > Wetlands > Peat | place: Sweden: Norrbotten County, Stordalen Mire... | reverse complement strand
GTTTCGGCTACGATGTCATCCGCATCTTCACCGATCTCTACACGCAAGCCGAGGCCATGGGCGCGCGCGTCCACTACCCAGACGACGAGACTGCGTATCTCGCCGCGCCAGCCATCGAGTCGGTCGTACAGATTGCAACGCTTGCGCCTGCAAATCCGCATAAAGACGGCAATCTTCCGGCGCATCTGGAAGCGATGACGAGAGCAGTGGACGCCGTGGGCAATGAAGTCGTGGTCACTGGCGCTTTGACCGGTCCATTCACGGCTTCGTTTCTCATAGGTACTGAGACGCTGGTTCGCCTGATGCTGAAGAATCCGGCTGCCGTACATCAGCTCTGCGAACTCGCGTTGGAAAGCGCGCTCGCCTACGCCGAGGCTATTCTCGACACAGGCTGTACACCGAGCCTCACCGATGCCATGTGTTCCACTACAGTGATCAGCCCCAAACAGTTTCGCGAATTTGGCCAGCCCTACCTCACACGCCTTATCGAATTCATTCACAGCCATAATCGCTCGGTCACCTTGCATATCTGCGGAAAGACTCGCGCCATCTGGGAGCAGATGTGCGAGACCGGCACCGACTGCCTATCCATTGACAACGCTGCTGATCTCGCCGAAGCCAAAGCAATGGTGGGCAATCGGGTGCGCCTGATGGGTAACGTCTCTCCCTCGGAGATTATGTTGCAGGGCACGCCGGATGAGGTGCGCCAGGCTGTGCGCGAGTGCGTACGCAAGGCGCATGACAATCCCAAAGGCCTCATCGTTGCCTCCGGTTGCAGTCTTCCTGTAGAGACGCCATTCGTCAACATCGACGCCATGCTTAATGCGGTACGCGAGATTGGCTGGCCCATTCACGTCGAAGAAGAAATGGAGACAATATGGAGAGCCTGAGTCCAAAAGACCGTCTGCTGCGCGTCTTGCGCAAGGAACCCGTCGATCGCGCCCCGGTGATCTGCACCGGCGGCATGATGAACTCGGCCATCGTCGAGATCATGCAGAAGACCGGGCACACTCTTCCCGAAGCGCACTTTGACGCCGCGCGCATGGCGGCCCTGGCTCGCGACGTGCAGTCCTTCACTGGCTTCGAAAACGTCGGCGTCCCTTTCTGCATGACCATCGAGGCAGAGTTGCTCGGCAGCGAAATCAATCACGGTACACTCGCCTGCGAACCAAAGATTGCACGCGAAGTTTTTCCCACCGTTCGTGACGTGACCTTTGGCAACGTGGAGTTACTGGCGCGCTCAGGACGCATGAATGTTGTTGTTGATGCGGCGCATCGCATCTCGACGCAAAACCCCGACGTCCCGGTGATCGCCAGCCTTACCGGCCCGATCAGTACGGCTGCTTCGATTGTCGATCCACTCACCTTCTACAAGGCTCTTCGCAAAGATCCGGAGGGAGCGCATCAGGTGCTCGACTACGTTACGCGCCTGCTCTCGGCTTTTGCCAAGCGGCTTCTGGAGCAGGGAGCAACGGCCATTGCTGTCGGCGACCCATCAGCAACTGGCGAGATCCTCGGTCCGGCTATGTTTGAGAAATTTGCTGTGCGCTACATCAACCAGCTTGCCGACGATGTGCACGCCCTTGGCTACCCTCTTATTCTGCACATCTGCGGAGACATGAAGCGGGTGAGCCACTGCTTGCCCTTGCTGCGCTGTGATGCCCTCAGCACCGATGCGATGGTGAACCTCGTCGCACTCAAGAACGAGTACCCGCAGATCACCACCATGGGGAATCTGAGCACGTACGCCTTGGAGTGGAACGACCCAGAGAAGATCGCTGCAGTGACGCGCAACCTCGTCGCCAGCGGCATCAACATCATCTCTCCAGCCTGTGGCCTGAGCACTTCCACAAAGCTGCAAAGCATCCGCGCCATGACCGACACGGTGACGCGAGGTGAAAAGTAGTGGCCACTGTTCACTTCATGCCGGATGACATTGCGATCCCCGTTGTGGCCGGCACGCTCCTCATCGATGCCGCCCGCGCCGCTGGAATTCGTATGGAGACACCTTGCGATGGCGCAGGCACCTGCGGCAAATGCAAGGCAAAGGTCGCGGCCGACGCGGGGCTGCATCTCTCCGGCGACGCACACAAGTCACTTACTCAGGCAGAGTGCGAGGCTGGATGGGTACTCGCATGCCAGGCCACGGTGCACGGCGATCTCCGTGTAGAAATGGAAGCATTCGACTCCGATGGATTGCAGATTCTCAGCGACGGGCAAAAGCTCACTGTAGAGCTCAATCCGTGGATTTGTAAATCGTACGACGCTACAACCGACACGACGAGTGTTCTTGCCGGTAAGTCCGTGCTCACCAAAGAGCCGGGCGATACTGCCTCCAAGATGTACGGCATCGCGGTAGACATTGGAACGACAACGCTGGTCACGACTTTGCTCGACCTCCGCACGGGCGCCGAACTCGGAGTGACATCGAGCCTCAATCCTCAGGCGATTCACGCGCAAGACGTGCTCTCGCGCATCAAGATGGGTTCAAAGCCCGAAGGTTTGCACAAGCTTCATGCCGAGATCATCGAGGAGATCAGCCGACAGGCTATACAGCTCGCGGTCAAGGCAGGTGTTGCGCTGGAGAACATCTACGAAGCAGCATTCAGCGGCAACACAACCATGCTGCACCTTGCCACGCGCACGGACCCGACCTCGCTCGGGAAGTACCCATATGCTCTCTCGCTGAGCGGTGGCCAACACGTGAACGCGCGTGAAATCGATCTTGGAATCTCTCAGCATGGCATCGTCTATCTGCCACCAATCTTTTCCGCCTACGTCGGCGCGGACATCACCGCCGGTATTCTCTCTACGAGGCTGGTGCAGCAGCCCGGCGTTGTTCTACTCGTGGACATCGGAACAAACGGCGAGATGGTGCTCTCCGTCAATGGCCGTCTTACCGCCACCTCCACGGCTGCGGGGCCAGCGTTTGAAGGCATGAACATTGCTTGCGGAATGCGCGCCAGCCGCGGTGCGGTAGAACTTGTCTCCCTCGGTGAGCACGGCATTCGAGTGGAAACCATCGCAGGCAGTGACGCAGTGGGCATCTGCGGTAGCGGCCTCCTCGATGTCGTAGGCGAACTGGCCTCGCAAGGCGGTCTCGACAAAAACGGACGATTCCAGAACAACGGAGCAAGGCATGGCCAGCCTTGGCGTGATCAGTGGGAGAGCCTCGACGGAAAGCCCATCTTCCGGATCGCTGGACCGGTGTACCTAACTCAGAAAGATGTGCGTCAGGTTCAGTTGGCGAAGGGAGCGATTCGCACCGGCATCGAGATGCTGCTGAAAGCAGCCAGAATCGAGGCCGCGCAAGTGGATCGTGTCCTCATCGCCGGGTCCTTCGGTTTTCATCTGCGCACCGCAAGCCTGATCCATCTTGGACTTTTGCCGGAGGAGTTCAGTGATCGCGTTGAGTTTGTCGGCAATACCTCAAAGTCCGGTGCCGAAGCGTTTCTGTTGAATGGCGATGCACGGGAAGAGATGAAGCAGATCGTGACACAGGTCGAGGTCCTCGAACTGGCCAACGATCCTGCTTTCGAGAAGTCATTTATTCGGTCATTGCAGTTCTAAGTGGGAGATTATGTCAAAGAAGTCTGATCCAACGTGTTCCGATTGCGGATTGCTGAGCTGCTACCGCCAGGATAAGAAATTTCCGTCTTTCTGTCTCACCCAAGCGAGCGACCCCGCTCAGTTGGCAGAGGTCGTCGAAACGTATCGCGGTGAAGGCGAAGATGCACGTACCTCGCGCGCCGCTGCCGAGGTCGAAGGCACGTACTACGGCAAGTTGACCCGTGTCGAAGAGATCATCGCCTTTGCCAATCGCGTCGGAGCCCGCCGTATCGGCATCGCTACCTGCATTGGACTCATCGAGGAGACGCGCATCTTCGTCAAGGTTCTTGAGGCACATGGGCTCGAAGCCTACGCCGTGCTCTGCAAGGTCGGTTCGGTTGATAAGACCGAGGTCGGAATTCCCGATGACCTGAAGATCATGAAGGGCTGCCACGAATCCATCTGCAATCCAATTTTCCAGGCAAAGATCCTGAACGAACAAAAGACAGACCTGAACGTGATTGTCGGCCTCTGCGTGGGCCACGATTCGCTTTTCATCAAGTACTCCGATGCGCTGGTCACCACGCTGATCACGAAGGATCGCGTACTGGCGCACAACCCGGCGGCGGCGCTGTACACGTCAGGTTTCTATTACAAGCGCCTGTTGAAGCCGGAGGGCAAACTCTAAGCTCCATTGCGGTGCCATTCGACGCAAGAAGGGTAGGTCGTGACACATAAGGAAATCATCGCGAAGTTGATTGCTCTGGAGAAGACGCCGAGGCTTCCTGTCTCGCTGCTCTCCGGTGGGGCGTGGACATTGAACCGCGACGGGTTGACGATGGAGCAGGCGCTCGATGCACCTCCGGAGCGGCTCGCAGAGGTCATCGCCCGCACGAATGAACTAGTCGACTGCGACATTGTCTGGCCCGGTTCGGGATACCATAACCTGGCGCTTCGCGGCGTCGGCGGAGTTATCAAGTTCCGCACCAAAGGTACGCCGGATGTCATGGCACCGCTCATTCAGGACGTCAGCCAACTTGACGCATCGCTAGCCGGACGCATGCAAGAGGACGCAGGTATTCGTGTTCTGGTGGAGACCGCGAGACTGCTCTCCAAATCCATCGGCGAGCACACCGTGGTCGGCACAAGTCAATGGGCTCCGTTCACTCTCGGCGGCCTCGCCTTCGGAGTCGAGCGCCTTATGCGTGCTGTTTACAAGGACAAGCCCGCTGTCCACGCTGTTCTCGAGTTTGCCGCCGAGCTTTGCTTCGCTTACCTCGAACCATTTATCGATGCCGGAGTCTCAATCATCTCGCTTGCTGATCCGACCTCCTCAGGGGATCTGATCTCGCGCGAGCAGTTCCAGGAATTCTCACTTCCTTATCTGACGAAGGTTGCTACCAGGGTCAAGGCACGCGGTGTATGGCTGGTCGTACACATCTGTGGCAACACTACCAATCGTCTCGATCTGATTCCTTCTTCCGGCGCCCACATCATGTCTGTGGATTACAAGGTTGACCTCAGCGAGGCGCGCCGCTTACTCGCTAGCAAAATCGCGTTCGCCGGAAATATGAATCCTGTTGCCGTGATGCAGAAAGAGACGCCGCAAGGTGTCGCCGAGGCTTGCCGTCAAGCCATCGCTAAGGCCCGGCCTTCCGCAGGATATCTGCTCATGCCAGGCTGCGATATCCCACCCAGTGTCCCCATTGAAAACGTGAAAGCCATGGTCGAAACCGCCCATGAGTATTCGTTCGCATAGGAAATCATTCATGTCAAAAGCAGCAACACAAAAAAGCGCCATTCTGCAGCAGCCAGCACGAGGCAAAGGCACCATCTGTATTCAAGGTGGCTACGAGCCCAAGGTGGGCGAGCCGAGAGTTCTCCCCATCTTCCAGTCCACCACATATAAATATGAAGACCTTGAACAGGTCGAGCGCCTCTTCGCTCTTCAGGAAGTCGGCTACAAATACACACGTACCGGCAATCCCACGGTTGCGGCCTTCGAGCAGAAAATCACCGAGCTCGAAGGAGGCACAGCCGCCGTTGCTCTCGCCTCCGGACAGGCCGCGAATCTGCTGGCGATCACGAACATTGCCAGCGCGGGCGACCACGTCATCTCCGCCTCAACGGTTTACGGAGGCACCTACACGCTCCTTCATCGCACACTGAAGCGCTACGGCATTACAACCACATTTATCGATCCCGAGTCGCCAGAGAAGGAACTCCAACAGGCTTTCCAGCCGAATACCAAGCTGATTCTCGCCGAGACCATCGGCAACCCAGGTCTCGGTATCCTGGACTTCGACAAGTTTGCCTCGCTCGCCCGCCGCAACGATGTTCCATTCATCGTAGATAACACGCTGGCAACGCCATGCCTCTGCAACCCCTTCCAACTCGGGGCCAACATCATCACCCACTCAGCAACCAAGTACATTGATGGTCACGCAACAAGCCTTGGAGGCGTCGTCATTGATGGTGGCAACTACAACTGGGCCAATGGAAAGTTCCCCGACCTCACTGAAGCCGATGACACTTACGCAGGCACTCGCTACGTCGAGAAGTTTCCAGCGTTCGCCTTCGTCGCCAAAGCCCGTGCACAGTATCTCCGCGACTTTGGTGCCTGTCTCAGCCCGTTTAATGCTTTCCTCTTCAATCTTGGATTGGAGACACTGCATCTGCGCATTGAGCGGCACAGTCAGAATGCGCTCGCCCTTGCCGAATACCTGAGCACGCATCCCAAGGTGAACTGGGTTGTCTATCCCGGACTTAAAGGCAATCTCAATCGCGCCCGCATCAAGAAGTACTTCCTGCTAAACCAAGCCAGCGGCATCCTCACCTTTGGCATCAAGGGCAACGCCCAGGCTGCCCGCACCTTCGTGCGTAATCTCAAGGTTGCCGCGCTGGTCGTACACATCGGAGATGCTCGCACTAGTGTGTTGCATCCCGGCACCAGCACCCACTCCCAGATGAATGCCGAGCAGCAGCGCAGCGCCGGAATCACACCGGACATGATCCGTGTTTCGGTGGGCATCGAAGATGCGGCCGACATCCTTGCTGACTTCGATCAGGCTCTACGCAGCATTGGCTGAGAAGGAAATACTTAAGATGACCAACACATGCACGGAGCAAACCTTGAGCAACTCTATTCTTGTCGATGCGTCGCGCTATTTGCAGATAAATCGCCCGCAGCGTATCCAGCCGCAGCTCTCAGTGGACATCACCGGCCACTGCTTTCAACCGAACATTGAGGATCTCGAAAGCGACTGGGTCGCTCATGTTGCCGCGCCAGGCTTCAAGGTCTATCGCCAGCGACGCGGAGCAGATGTCGAGTCCTTCTGCTCCATCGGCACTGGCTCGGGACTTGACGTGCTCTCGGCTATCGAGATCCTCGGCGCAACCAGAGTGGGCCTTACAGACGTGCATGAGGACGTAGTCGCAGCAGCGGCAGCCAACATCGCGCGCAACCAGCTCGCCGCGTATCCCGTGACAATCCAGTCCGGCTTCGGTGACCTGCTAACGCCCCTGGCCCCCTATGCCGCCCGCTATGACGTCATATATGAGAACCTTCCTAACATCTTGTCCCAAGACGCAGAGACAGTTGCCGAAGAGAAGAACAGTTCCGCCTACGTTCCGCCTCGCGCAGAGGAGGTGCCGCAATTGATAAAGCAGCAGATGCTTGATCTTCACTACCTGGCGCTTCTCCAAGCCAAAGACTTTCTAAAGTCGGATGGCGCCGTTCTCTCCTGCCTCGGTGCACGCGTTCCACTTGATGTTTTTCTCTCGCTTGGAAAACGAGCGGGCTATACGCCGTCAATCCTGGCCTACGGCTGGAAAGTGCAAGGCGATCCTGAGTTGATCAGAGACTATGCCCACAACCAGGCCAGCGGCTTTGGTCCGTTCTACTTCTATCGCGCGGAGGTACTTCAGAAAGCCTTCGCTGGTCTCGATGCCGCTGATACTGGCCGGAACGCTCTGGATATTGAACGCAGCCTGCAGACACGCCGGATGGATCCCCTCACAGCGTATGCGGCGTTCGAAGATGGCGAGCGCATTGCGCACACTGTGGCCGTACTGCAATGCGAGACGAAGTAACAATGGTCGATAGCGCTTCCATTCTGCAGTTCATCGAAGCTATGAAGCTCCGGTTGAATCAGCGTGCTGTCACGCTGGACGACGTGGGACTGGAGGCCGCCCGCGTTCTTGCACTCCTAAATCCTCTTCCGGTGTTGGCGGGCACATTTCCAAAGAGCCAGCACCCTTCCACTCGCCACCTTGACACTGCCCTCGCGTCAGGTGACGATGCAACCGCCACACTCCTCACCTCCATCAGGCCCGTCGCCTCCCATCTTCCTTGGCGCTACAGCTACACAGAACGCAGCGACGCTCCCGGTCTCGAAGACAACATGGCTTTCGCCGAGATCATCGGCCCAGAGGCACCATATGTGAGTGAGAGAGTATGCCTCGGTCTCACGCTGATCGGTGCGAATACGTTCTATCCTCCGCATCGGCATCCTGCGATCGAACTCTATTACGTCGTCGCCGGAGAGGCGACATGGACGGCGAATGGAACATCGAGACGCAATCCTCCCGGGGCCTTCATTCTTCATGACTCGCAGGTTGTTCATGCTATGCAGACCTACCGGCAACCATTGTTTGCGGTCTATACATGGAGTGGTAAAGACATACGCAGTTCTTCGGTCTTTGCGTGATCCGGGAAAGCACAATCAGTATCGGGCTTTGAAATCGCCATTCGCGCGCCCGCATCAGTTCCTTGTGATCGGCACGGCACATTCCTTTTGGTCCGCATGAGCCCCAATACAACTCAAGCCGCAACCGCATCACTTTGCGGTTGCAACTCATTGTCAGGAGAAAGCATGGAATCAGTGGAAGAGTTTCTCGTCAACTTCCGCAATCAACAAACCTCAGAACGTTCAAATGCTAGGGCATCGGCTTCCGAATCCATGCTGGACAATCTGGACTCGACTCTAACCAAGTACAGAAATCGACATGTGTCGATATATGCAAGATTCATTGGAATCGCAACACGCTGAAAATAATTGAGTTGTTGGTACCGGGAGGGGGACTTGAACCCCCACAACCATCTCTGGTCTGCGGATTTTAAGTCCGCTGCGTCTGCCAGTTTCGCCATGATAATAAACGACTTATATATCATACCCGAATAACTGTGTAAGTTTTTGTGTAAATTACGTCCGTTCTCGAAGGCCTCGCGGTAACTCAGTGGTGCTGTTTTTCCCTGCCTTCCCCGGAATAGCTGGCTGATTTTGACCCAACTTGTCCGTGTGTAAAGGCTGCCGAAGGCACCGCGTAGCGGCTGCGGCCTTGACACACGGACAGGTCGGGCTACGCTCTCATTATCCGGGGCAGGTAGGATTAGGTTAGAGGCCATGCCCCATGCCTCCGTGTTCGATTACTGGCGCGATCTCCTGCTGCTGCGACGTGATGGATTGTTCCGGCTTCATCGCCGGTGTGTGGGCGCTTTCGTGGGATACGTCGTGCCCTAATGCTTCGGGAAGCTTTGCGCGATCATTGGTGTAGAGCTGCGCGTCTTCTGCGCCGCGCGAGACGGCTACATATGCCATGCGGCTGTTGAGCAGGTCTTTCGCGGCCAGTTCGGTATCGATGTGGATCAATACACGTTCGGCAGTCTGTCCCTGGCTGGAATGGCTCGTCACCGCATAGCCGTGATCGAGATGGGGATGCTCGCGTGGATCGAGCTGCACGTCGCGGCCTCCATCCATCTTCAAGCGCATCTGCCCGTCCTGGCCGATGGCTTCGACCGTTCCTAGTTCGCGGTTCGCAACCTTCAAGTCATTCGCCGGTGCGGTGAACTGGATGCGGTCGCCCACGGCGAAGCTGCGCGGTTCTTCCCGATAGACGGATACTCCCTGCTGCCTGCGTGGATCATAGGTCAGCTCTGAGCCATCGGCCCGCACCACCGTCAACAGATTTTTCTCCGTATCAACGCTCTTGACCCGCGCGTATTCGCCGCGCTCCATGCCCGTTTCTTTCGAGGCGCGAGCGTAGCGCACTACATCGTTGAACTCATACCGCGCGGCCCATGTACGCTCCGGCCCGGTGAGGTCCTGGCGCGGCACAAGAGCCTCCATGCGATGCTCGTCTCTGCTGACTAAGCCGCGCTCCTGCATCTCGGCATGAATCGCCAAGTTAATTTCCACGCGGGAACGGTTATCAGGCGAGACAACCAGCGTACGCTCCGGCGACTTCGCATATTCCTTCGCTATGGCAGCGATGCGTTCCTCGCGGCCCGCAATCTCATGGACGCGGCCTTGCCGCTCCAAACCCTGCACGGCCTCGCGCACCTCGCCCCGCGCAAGCTGCTCGACCACCTGTTTTAGCTCCGGGGTCTTCTGTCGGACGATCTCTTCGAGCTTCACCGTTTTCATGCCCGCGTCCTGGAGCTGCGCAAAGGGACGCCCGGCCTCGACCGCTTCATGCTGCCTCCGGTCGCCTACCAGCAACACGCGATCATTGGGATGAAGGCGACTCACAAACTCGTGCATCTGTTTGGTGGACGTGAGCGAAGATTCATCGAGCACATACAGGCGGCGCTCTCCGGTGTCCGGCTGCTGCCCACGTGCAAGATGCTTTTGCAGCGTGGATGTTTCCATGTCTGCATCGGCCAGCTTTTGCGCCGCGCGGGACGTGGGCGCGAAGCCTTCGACCTTGTACCCTTGTGCCTCCGCGCCCTCACGGATGACGGCCAGTGTCGTTGTCTTGCCAGCCCCGGCGACTCCATCCAATCCCACCATCTTTTCGCGGGAAAGAAACACTTGGTCAACGGCTTGGCGCTGCGAGGCATTCAGCTCCGGGTGGCGGTCTTCGGTCGCAACGCGAATGTGCGAATCAACCAGCATCGGGTCATTCGCTCCACGCTGATTGCCTTCCTGCATCCGTGCGACGATCTCGCGTTCCATCCGAAGCATCGCGGCGGTGGTGTACTGCTGTCCTGCTCCGGCATGATCGACCGTGCGAAACTCGCCTCGCGCGGCTCGCTGCTCGAACTCCTGCCGAATTTGGGCATACGTCGTCTCTCCCATGCCACGACTAAGCGCCGCTTCCAGAAGGTCGCGCCGGTCCAGAACAGCGGAACGCTCGAAGAGATGATCGCGGGCATAGGTGACAGCCTGTTGCGCGATTCGGTCAGGTTCGTAAACGTGGCGATGGCTATGTGCTCGCGCCTCGGCCACAACCCGGTCGGCCTGGTGTCCATATTGCGCAGCTAGCTCGCGGTGCCGCTCCAATACCTCTTCCGGCGATAGCAGTTCCTTGCTGTCCCGCGTCCGGTGTGCCGCGACCTGCGCGGCTCCGGCTCCATCCAATCCCTGTTCGCGGAGATGCTCTTTGATCTGCTCCCGGCGTGGGCTGCTGGCCGCCAGATACTCTTTCGTATAACCCTTGATCTCCGGCTGCCCATGTTTGCCACGCTCCAGCTCGTAACCCAAACCCTGCAACCGCATCGACAGCTCGGAACGGTAAAGGCTGGTGGCATAGCGTTGCGAAGCGAATAGCTCCTGCGGCTGCAAGGCACGCGTCTGTCCGTTATCGCGCTCGGTGACGTTGAAGATCACAGCATGGGTGTGGAGCTGCGGCGCGGCGTAGCCCTCAACAGGCCGCGCGGTGTCGTGCTCGAAGGTGGCCGCAACGAATTTGCCGGTCGTCTCCGGCGCATGGACGTTGCCGATGCGGGCCTGCGTGTACTTTTCCAGCTCGGCCAGGGCGACACGCACGCTCTCCCGATGTGCCTCTCGCACGCGCTCATCCCCGCCCACAAGTGCGGTGAGAGAAACAGACTTCGGCGCGGAGAACGTAGCATCCCAACCGGCGCGGTGCTCCACGCTCGTCACTTCCTTGCCGAATTTGCCCTCATAGGTTTTAGAAACCTGATGGCGAACGAGCTGATCTTCCGTGTGCGGGTGCTGGCCTTCGGTCAGCCTGGCGAAGTGCTCGTTGCCAACCGGACCCGCCAAACTCCATTGCTCGGCCAGCTTTCCTTGCCACTCGCTATGTCCCTGCTGGTCGCGGCTCCAATAGTTCTGCCGCTCTGAGGCAAACTCCCGCTCATGGTACGTTCGCACCTGTGAAGCTGACAGCGGTTTGGAAATGGTCAGCATAGGGAGATTCTAATCCGCATCTCAACAGAAGCCGATCAGGGCCTACTCACATGTTGCTAGAGGTGGTTGCCACCCCAAGACGGGGCCGACATGCACGGCAATGCCACACGCGAACGATTCCTGTTTATACGGTGCGCCTCGATAAAGGATGACGGTACATTTTTCTGCGAGCATCTGGTAGAGTCCGTTAGCTGTTCCACAACTGTACAACAGTGCCACGCCGAAACGCTTCTCTCCGTTAGACGCCACAACCGTCATATAAAGAGCTTCCTCATCGGGTTCGTTTACTTCTACGCTCCAACCCGCATCGCGCAGCGGTCGGACGAGGTCACGCATACATTCCTCTGACAAAATGGCGTGGCGAAGTGTTACCCCGTTGTCGGTTGGCATTTCAGGAACAAGTCGACCATGTTTTTGGTACCGATCCTGCTCGATTATCTTGAGCGTCATCTGCGCTTCGGCCTGGAATTGGGCCTGCTGCCACAGAAGCGTGCTGTCATCGTTCATCTCGGGCAGCATAAATGACACTTGATGACTTTCGTCGTACCAGGACTCGATTGCGGCCAGTGTAGTGAGTGCAACTATCAACCGAGTGAAGTTGGTTGACTGCTGCCAAGAGTATGCTGTCCCGTGCGCAAACATATGCCTATTGAGCCAGGTGATGCCTCTGTAATCTCTTGTAGGGCAGAAGAAATAGTTTTTGAGCCACCGGCGAAATGTTTCAAAGGCAAATACACGTTCATCTTGCCCAAAAAGATAGTCCACTGTCTTGTACTCCGCAGGAACCCACATTCCCTCGTAATGGAGCTGCGCGGCAGTTTGAATGGCGCGGTTGATGGCGTGATCGATCTTCTCTGCGGCTGTGGCCTGAGAACCCAGATCTGAAACAATTCGGGTCAGTCCCCCTTCAATAGCCGGAATAAGCGCAGCGATACTTGATGCTCTGGAACCGCTGTAGAAGCCCAAATACGCCTCTCGGGCTAAAGGGATAATTTCGCTTAGGCTTCTAGCCTTAGGCATGAGTTGCGCGATACATACGGCCTGGAAGGCAAGCGTATAGAGCGTCGATGTGTGATAGTCGAAGAGCTCTATCGCTCTCTCTCTTGTGCAGTGTTTGACGGCGGCCAGTATTTTTCCAATCTCGCCCATTGGCAGCCATAACGGGAGAAACCACTCCATTTTCTCCCATAGCAGCGCCTCGTCATTTTTTGCTCTTCGCCGAATGTTCCAGGATTCATCCCCTGTCGGAGGGATTTTTGGAAAGCACGCTTTTTCGCCGCCAGCTTCTAGCACAATGCTCGGCGTCGGCTGAAAAACCCCAACCTCACGCGTGATTGCTACGGGATGGGAGAACCCCTTATCGCTCGCCCATTCCGCTATCAATTCGGGCGTTAAGTCCCCGAGGGATCGTTCGTTTAACGCTCTCAGCCAAATACCTTTGAATTTGCTCCTGAAGTCAGATAGAGACATTAGCCCAGCCTTCCTTTATGTGTTGAATCAGGAATACGTCCTCGGAAATACCCTTCCGGTCATTCAATCCCCTTGGATTCATCCCACACAAACGCCTCTTTGTGTTTGTCGGCGGGCTTGTCAGCGGGCGCATCGAAAAGTGGAAGCGTGCCCTGGGCCGCTGCTGGCGTCTTGGGTTGCTCTGTGCGAACTACCGGCGTCGGCGGTGACGGCCGGGGTGCGACCTCTGGCATTTTACGCTCGATGAAATCTGGTTGCCCGCTGCGTTTCTTTGAGAACTGGAAGTGAACCGGCACAACTTTGTTCTCCTGCTTGATGAAGCCGTGCAACGGCTCCAAGCCGGAGATTTCCGAAGCCAGGAGAAGCGGCTTAGTGGCAATCTCCATCGCATAAGACTTGCGGCTGAGTAGCCGGCCCACGCTGCGCGATTCCTTCAACCGTTCGACCTCGATCTCTCCAATGGCGTCGGA
>Ga0224527_1001191_pt1 | contig 13694 bp, 21 predicted proteins | sample CBST0metaG_FD_179882 | JGI IMG/M metagenome (GOLD analysis project Ga0224527, IMG submission 179882) | Peat soil microbial communities from Stordalen Mire, Sweden - C.B.S.T0 | ecosystem: Environmental > Terrestrial > Soil > Wetlands > Peat | place: Sweden: Norrbotten County, Stordalen Mire... | reverse complement strand
GTCGAAACCCTCTTCCCATCGAGCCAGTCCAGCACGCGCCGGGGATTCCTGTGCGCGGACGCCTTGCCAACTGATAACCTTTATCCCGGCTGCGATTATCCGATCGACTATCTGAACCTTTATCGGTTCGTGTTTCAGTTCGAACGTGCAAAACCGCGCCTTGGTCGACGGAAACCGGCCTTTCCACATACATAGGTCCAGAAACGGGATGCCTGTGGGATGTAGAATCGAAAGAGCGCGCTCAATAATTTCAGCGGCGCGGCCCGGTGTGAACCCACATTCAGCCACCAACGAAACCGGCCACGCGGCGGCAATGAATCTGCGTTTGCCTTCAATCCGCGCCGTAAAATCCGCTTTGACGCGCCGAATTTTCCCCAAGCGGGTTTCCAGATAATCCAGGTATTCCATAGTTTGCGGGTGTTCGTGGCCGGTATCAGCAAACGCTGGGATATGCTCTACACCGGCTTCAACAGCCAGCAGCCATTGCGCCAGGCTGTCTTTACCGCCTGATACGCTGATAACATTCATCTTGCCCGGTACCACGCAGCGGCTATCAATCTTCATGCGTAGCTCATTAGCTGCGCTGCTGCGTTTTCGGCGGCCTGCTGTGATTTGAAGGTTTTTGAAAGGATGAACGTCCAGAGTGTATCGAGGGTGGCGCGGTATAAATCGTTGAATTCGAGATCATCCATTTTCGCGAAGGAGATAGAGCGCGGGGATTTTAAGACGGAACCATCAGGCATTTTGTAGGCATCGTAATACCCGGCCTCGACAATGGCCCAGTGGCGGAATGCCTCAAAAGATTTGACACCTGAAATATTTGCCGAGCGTTTCTTGCTTACCGATGCCAGATATTCATCAGCCGCGGCGGTTAGGGCGTCTTCACCACCGGCATAATAGGCAAGAAACTGGATATAGCCACGCACAAGCCGGCGTTCGACAGGCGATATGGCACCGCCTGACGGTTCCCAGTATTCGAAGCCAAGATTGAGGAGCGAAAAATACTTTCGATGAAAGGCAGGATTGCGGACTTTCTTGAATTCACCGCTCAGGACATCGCCGACTTTCAGACGCAACAAAAACGCCTTCGTGTCAGGCGTTGCAGGGAGAAGGAATCCGCCCTGTGCGGTGATAAATGAATGCTGTGCCATAGGTTAACCCTTGTTAGCACAGCAGTTGTTCAGTGTTGGGTGTTCAGCCCAGGCACGTATTATACATCTTTTTCATCTGGATTTTGGACTGTATAACCTGCCATTTTCACTAACTCGATAAACGTTTTTAACGATGCAATATGCTCCTCTTCGCGGATGACCCTATAGCTAACTATCTCTCCATTTTTGCAATGAATCACAACGCGGCCATTTTGCGGTAGACAATTAGCTAACTTATTATTATCAATCATATAATCAGTCCAGATTATCAATTATTTTCATAGTACATGCCCACCGCTGCCGCACCGGTTAAGCTGAAAGCTTTATACTGTAATTATATACAGCATTAATCATTTTGCCTTGGATCAACTTAACCGGAAAATGTGCATATAATATTGATTATACTGGACTTATAATTTTACCTCTTGCCACCCAAACGTAACCCAGCATTCACAATCCCCGTTATGGCAGCATCCCGCCACTGGCAATCTATCGCCGCATTTAGTGCATTTTCGGCCACTCATAGCCGCTATTTGCTCCCTTAATGCGGTATCATCACGCTGGATCAACGTAGCGATGTATTCATCTGCTGAATACGGCTCACGGCCTGGGCGCCGTAAGGCGCAATTCCGGGTTAATATTTCTATTTCGGCAATATCCAGATTTACTTCAACTTTTGTATAACCTGACTCTTTTTTCCGCTGGCGCTGCGCGGCTTTACGCTCTGCCGCAGACATTGCCATCAGGCCCGCTCCAAAAGCTCGGCCGGCACATCGACTTCAGCACCAATCAGATTCCCCACCACCGCCCTGCATATGGCAATTTCAGGCGTTTCACCGAGCCAGCCGACCTGATACGCCCGGTTGATATACGTTACAAAACCGGCAACCCAATGCAAAACCCTCTCGGTTTGTATGTCCAGTGATGGGGAAACCATAATGCGGTATTTTTTTATATAGCGACCGCTTTGGTTCCAGTCTGTTGAAGGTCGACAAACACCCAGAAAATGCTCATCATTCAAGAAAATCATGCCTTCCTCGGTCACTTCTGGATTTCTGCCTTCAGCAACGAGTACCGCCCAATCAAGGGCGGCTCCAGACATTTCCACAGTTTTAATTGTTGGCATTGCTGGCATCCTCCGGGCTGGATGACGGAGTAGCGGCGAGCATATTGCGATAGCCTTTATGGAATCCACCTGAAATAACACCTTCGAAATGTGCGTCAACCATTTCCTGGGTCGGTTCAACCGGCACAAGCTGCCAACCATCCGGTACCGGGATTGCTGCGGGCTTGTCGCTAACGGGCTGCTTGACGAGCATGGCAGCTCGACAGGCGTTCCAGCCTTCATTGAATGCCTTGCTTAGTGGTTTATATGCATAATCAATATCGGTAGATTTCTCTTCCGGTACGGCTGGCGCTGGCGGTGCGGCGTAGATTTCGTGAATTCCTTCCGTGAGGGCGTATGCTACGTAGGTAGATAGCACCATGCTGTAGCCTTCATGCGTCACGCGAACTGTACCAATGGATTTACCTGCCTGCGCATCAATCCGGTCTAGTTTGGCCTCGGCTTTTTCTAAACGCTCATACAGAGACGCCTCAGACTGTTGCATGCTCCTAGCAATTTCACCTTCGAGAATTGCGCGCGCTCCCGTTCTATTAAGTTTATCTGCTAGCATTTCAATATAGTCCGTTAATTTTTTAACGGTTTGGCAATCAAATTTACCGCTGCCGTGCTTAGCGATAAACGCAATTCTTTTCAACTCTTCCGGCGTTAATAATTTATCGTTCATTTGGTCTTGCCTCTATTTAATTTATACTCACGCCAATAATTCAGGCGTGTCTTGAAAAATTCTCTGTACCCTTCATCTACTTTTTCAATCTCCAGCTCAATTACTCGCCGGGTTTTCTTTCCGGCAAATAATTCTCGAATCAATCCACACGCACGCATATCCAGATATTGCTTATCTTGATATTCCTGTGGCCATAGCCCGATGTTTAAAGGTAAGTCGGGTGGAAGATAATCAGTTTGTCCAGCCATGTCACACCGCCCGCGCAGCAGTGAGGTAGTGGGTGATCTTTTGCAATCTAATTGCCGCTAACTGTTCGCGTGGCTCGAACGGTGGCCGCTTATCCCGAGTGAGCTTTATTCTCTTAGCCTGCCTGGAACAGCCCGTGAAAAACTTTTCACCAACGGAGTTAAGTTTATATAAACTCAGTTTCCCTTTAACTGATATAACCTCGATATCAACATACGGGGAATGCGTTAATGAATCGACGCGGCTACGAACAATTTTAGAGTTAATGTCCGCATCAGGATATTTTGCTGACAACATTTCTCTTAGCGTTTTTGTTGTTAACTTTTTTCCCATCATCACGTCGATGACGTCTTTTTGTGTTAATTGCATGGTCTTGCCTCTTTATTAAAACGCGTGTGTTGCGTATTTCTTTTCACGCTGCTTCGCTTCTTGAAACACTTTGGCCGTTTGCTCTGCTGTTATTTGGTCAACAGGCAAAAAGTGTCCGCCCTTAAATTCCTGATAAATTGTCCCAATTTCGCCATGTCGGTTTTTAGTCACAATCAACTCGGCCAGGTTCTTTGCGGGGCTTTCTGGGTTATAAATCACATCGCGATACAGCATGATGACGCGGGCAGCGTCCTGCTCGATTGAACCGGAATCACGTAAATCAGAGTTAATCGGGCGCCGGCTGTTTGCTGGCCGTTCCTCTACTTTTCGTGACAACTGACTCAAGGCAAAAACTGGTGTTGATATGCGCCCTGCCAGGCGCTTCAATCCACCGGAAATCATGGATATTGCGATGTCGTTGCGCTCTGCCTTAGGCTTGATAATCAATCCGAGGTAATCGACAGCTATCATTGCCAAATTCGGATGGCGGCGTTTATGGGTTTCAGATAACGCGCATATCTGCTCAACTGTCATATCTGACGCATCGATAATCCAGATATCCCGTTCGTTAAGTATCCCCATAGCAGCGCTTACTCGCGCCCATTCCTCATCCCCAAAATTTTGTTTGGGATCTCGCAATTGGGAAACTGATAGACGCCCAGCGCCAGCGACGGAGCGCTCTACAATTTGCAGGGCGGACATTTCCATCGAGAAAATAAGCGCGCCACCGCCGTTTCGGGTTGCCCCTTCCACAATAGAGACCAGCAATTCCGTTTTACCCATTCCTGGCCGCCCGGCTAATACCACCAAATCAGTGGGGTCGATACCACCCAGTAATTGATCCAGTGGCTCAATACCGGTCATCAAATTCAAAATATTGGCATCACCGGCAAAACGTTTCTCCAGTAGGTCCGTATAACCGGTTAATAAATCACTAATGTGAACGGGGATGATATTTCCCTGGTCTGTCGTAAGTTCAACCAATTGCGCCAGCGCGCTATCAACAATTTCATCACGCTGTTGCTGATTCCTTGCCTGGCGGATTTTGTCAGCAGTTCCCTGAAACAATCCCACTGCTTTACGGCTAAACCATGCACGGCCTACAAGCGCAGCATAGCCCTTGAGATTGCTTGCAGTCGGTAGCTTCATCGTCTCGCTGAGCTGCGCGCTACTGCCGTCTCCCATCGTTTCAGAGATTAGGGCACCGTCTATCAGACCCAGCGTTAACGCCTGTTTTTTTATTTCGATGTAAGCCTTGCGATAAAAATCGATACTGAACGCTTCTCCCGGGAGAGTTGCGATAACCTCCAGGGAATCCGGCGATGCCCCGTTAATCAGCAGACCGCCGATAACAAGCCCTTCCAATTCTTGCGGCGTCATAGGGCGCCCTCACGGGTTTTCTTAAGGACCTCGGGCTTCATCAGATAATCAAAATTTGCCCGCCACGCGGCGCCGGTAGGTCCACCGAAATAAAACTCTGGCGCCTCAGCGAACGCCTCGAAATAACCCTGAAACCCGGCCAACGTTTTCACTGCCAACCGCGGCGCCAGCATTTTCACCGCCCTCACCCGGTCCTGATCGCATGCTGCCGGCGGCAACCTATCCCCCAGGATTTCGTTATAGGCAGCAATGACGGCCTCACAATCGATATCGATGTACGTTGCGGCCCATGCGTACGCATCAGCGCAATACCCATCAAAACGGTTTATGCGACAGATATTGGCCGGCTTGGCAAATTTGCCGTTACGGGGTTTCCAAACGTTGATTACCCACCGGATAACCGTAGTGATGTCCTGTAGTGTGTATGCCTGCCGGGATTTTCGTTCTGTCAGGAGTTCGGCAAACGGAGAACTATCACGGCAACGTAAACCTGTTGCTTCGTTGTAATAATCCAGGGCTTTTTTTGCTTCAACAAGAATTCGCTCGTTTTCTTCCCCTTCAGGGGTAAGGGGTAATTTAATATCTGTAGTAATCTCTGTTGTATTCTCTGTATGAATGGTTGCGAGTTTTCCCCGCACCTGTTTGCCAGTTTTCCCCATGCCAGTATGCGAGTTTTCCGCATCCTTGTTTGCGCATATAAGTGCTTGATATAATTTATCTTCGTCGATCGAGTAAAATAGCTTTGCTGGTAAGCCTTGTTTCTTTTCGTTTAAAATTCCCAAATGCCGTAACTGCTTGCGTACACCTTCTTGCTCATAACGCGACAGGCCTGTTTCTTCTGTCCATTCATCCTGAGTTTTATAAAACCAACCGTTTTCAGCTCGGTTCATCCAATAAACCATTTGGGACAAAAATACAGCCCCAGTCACCCCAATACCCAACCGGACAAAGCTACGTTGGAACGCTATTGGCCGATCAAGTATTTTTAGAAGATCTTCCATGGCTATAACCCCAACTCTCTCGCCAGATTTCTGCATGCAAGTTGATACTGCTCAGGTGTCAAATTTGAATCGAGTAGTAACGCCTTACGTTGTTCGTATTCATCCCAAAGCTGGGTAATTCTTTTATTGAAAATTGACCGCACCTCTTCCCGTTGCGCGGGCTGGCCATCAAGCCGAAACCCGTTCACGTACGTTAATCTTTTCATGGTCTTGCCTCTGCTGCCGGTTATGCGTTGGCCCGCATTTGAATAACTGGCGCCATAGCTGCGAGTGCTGAATTAGCCATCGCTAATCGTCGTGACATGTCACAGTCGTCTAAAAGAATCGCGATAATCGCCGCCGCAAATTCGCGCAGTGCGATCGATACCAGGTACAAAATCGAAACGTCTCCGTTCAGCCGCGCCCGGCGCTCCGCTGGTAACGCTGCCGCGATGGCCGGCGCCAGTTCATCGACGCGCTGCTGAGCGGCGCGTGATGTTCCGCGTAGCCATCTAAAAATCTGCTGTCGGTTATTGTTGATAGCCCTCCAGTCGGCAATGCCGTCCTGCTCTATCGGGTGTAGCCGTGAGCTGCCGCCCATGGCGAAGAATTGGCGGCTAATTTCAATCGCCGCATGTTCTTGCCCGACATCAGCGGCCCACGCTTCGACCTCTGTTTTCAAAATCGTCATGTCCATAGCGTCTCCTAACGCAGTTGATTCGACGTAATCAGATTTAGTCTTAACCGCCGGTTAAGCTGCTCCCGTCGAATGTGACTGGTTTACATACAACGCAGGATTGTACTTAAGCGCCCCATTCGTTGAACGTTCTAGCCTAGCTGCTCGCTTTTCTGGGACCAATTTCCCCCAGCGAGATACGGCGGGTTGTGAAACCCCCGCCGCTTCGGCCAGCTTGGCCTTGGTGCCGAAAAACTTTACTGCATCGTTAGTTAACATCTTGACCCTCCACTTACCTTTTGTTGTGAAATTACAACTTAACAAAAGGCAAGTCAAATTAATTTATATTAACCAGATGAAAATGAATTCTCTAAGTGATCGCCTGAAAACACGGCGTACAGAATTGGACCTATCCCAGCAACGCCTGGCGGATGTTGTGCATGTTTCGCATGTCACCGTCTATAAGTGGGAAAATGGTGAAACAGAGCCACGTGGGAAAAACCTGTTTTTGCTTAGCAAGGCTCTGCGGTGCTCGCCAACATGGTTGATGTATGGCGATGAAACTCAAGCGCCGACGCCCGCATCTGAACTATCATCTGAACTTGATGAAAGGCAGGTAAAATTATTGGAACTATTTGATTCTCTTCCCGAATCAGAAAAAGAACGTCATCTAAAGGATCTTGAAGAAAAAGTAGATGACCTAAACGCGCTATTCGAAGAATTATTGCTCGCCCGAAAAAACTCGAAGAAAAAATAATCAAAAAATCAAGTAATTAAGCAATAGACTATAAATTTACTTAATTTATGGTAAGTTAACTATTGACCTTTTACTTACCTTTAGTTAAGGTATCTCTCATCAACACGACACACCGCAGACAGGCATGGATAACCCACGAAGTAGCCGCTCGAGGCATAGAAGATCGGGATGATTTGCGGATAGTTAAAAAGTTTATGGACCAACCCGCCGATGGCGGATACCCGAGGCAAGACCTGACAGCTCGGAAAGACGGGCATCTATTTCAGTAAAGTAAAAGGCCCACCGAAGTGGGCCAAATACCCCAGTTTAACATCATGGGGCGATGCCAGCAGGGACCAACCTACTGGAGTCGGCGAGGGGACCAACCCTCACCGGAGGCAAGACCAACGGAGCGTAAGCACCATTGACCAAGATGGTGATTATACGGCTGGGAATTATTAAAAAACAACAGCAGTTATTCAGTTTAAACGTTCTGACGGCGGGTAAAAAGCCGCACAAATTCACGTAGCCACAGCGGGAAAGTGTGGAGAGGCAAGACCTTAACGACCCGTTCGCCCCACGTTACGGGGCAACCTATACACCTGAGAGCGCAGCAGTACCGCATACATTGGCCGAGGTTTGCGGGATGTTCCAGGCCCACCCGCCGCCATTGGAGCGCGGCGCCGGACGATGGGTAACCGGCACAAATTCAATTTAGCCTCCATGCAGTAAATAGGCTTACCCGGATGATGTGGATAACGAAGGGCGGGAACACTCCCTGTAATGCAGGCCAACCGGTGGCCGAAACGAGTGATAGCCGCAAAGCTGGTACATGGGTTAGTCCCTGCAACTGGACGCGACGGCAAAGGTGACAGTCCGGAGAGACGGACATCCCGAGGACTGGCGAATTTGTTTGGGATTAAAGCAGGTTCAGTCTACCACTCTGAAAAGGGCAAAACCCTACACAGATGACAGCCGGGAAAGACCGGCACCTATCCAATGACCAAGAGGCGACCAATGAAACTTTTAATCAAAGAAGTGAAGGTTTTTAGCATCACCCGCGATGTAGCCGAAGTCACAATCAATAACGAGACGGTGGGCTTTATCTGCCGGCAGAAAGACGTTGCGTTGCCATTCGTTGCGAAGTTGAGTGGTGGTTACCAGCTCGGACAGTTTGATTGTAACCAATGCGCTATCCGTGGTTTGGTTGAGCTTGATACCCGAGTTTCTGTGCTCAATGAACAGCACCAGGAAGAATACGCTTTCCGATCCCTTGGCCCTGAGCATGGGGAGATCGTCAGGTCCATTTTGGAGGATATTTCAATTTTCCCGTCGTTCGTACACTAAATGCAAAAAAGCCCACCGAAGTGGGCTTCTTTACCCCGGGTCGCCGACCAAAGCTAACCGGGCATCGCTGCCAAGGACCAACCCAGCAGCAGAGGCAAGACCAACGCAAGCGCTGACCTTAAGCGCATTATATCGATATTGAGGTTGCTATGAAAGCACTTCCCGTGACGCTATACATTCACCATTCCGCATCTCAGGGCAAATATTACGCGCTGAATGCTGACATTTCCAAAATTAATACTGATTATACCCTTATCGATACTCGTACCGTTGAAGTCGAGTTTGATGAACCGAGTAAAATCGAATTAGTCAATCTGCAAGTTGACCATCTACGCAATGTAAAATCACGCATCGCCGCCGATGCACATATAAAACAATCCGCTATTGACGACAAAATTCAATCCCTGCTCTGTATCGAGCAGATATCTGAAATCCCCGAACCAGACGTTAATATTCCCGATTCCGGTGAATTTGACGAAATTCCGTTTTAATCCCCCAACGACCAGAGGCAAGACCATGACCGATTATTCGTTATTATTTAAACCCAAGAAAAAGGCGCTGGCTAGCGGCGCGGTTCCCCTCGCTATTGCTATTAATGCTAAGACTCAGAAGTTAGCCGTAATGCAAGCGACCATGCTTTTAGAAGACGAAATGCCCGGCGCCAGTGACAATTTTTTCAGTCCGGATATCATCGAAGATAAGATCGGCTCGCCCCGACCACCGATTGGCCGTTTTGATGAAATATTTGCCAAAGAATACAATTTGGTCGACGGTGCTTGGCAGCAAATAAATCCGCCAGTTGATGAGGGCCATACAGAAATAGATCTCGAAGCTTCAGTAGATTTCAATTCCTTGCCGTTACGTGAAAAAATAACCATCATTGTCCTGATCGGCAAATCAGAAATAAAGCAACGCGATTTGTCTATGGCTATTGATTTTCTCAATGATGATGAATCCAGCGCTCAATTAATGCCGGCCATCGACGGCATGAGCAGCGTCCCGGCGCTAAACGCGATGTACCCGGAAGCCTTGATCAAGTTGAATGATGCGGTATTCTCGACATTCGCCGCCCCGTTAGACGCTGAAAAAATACAGAAGTTTGCCGAAAAATGGGTGGAGGCACCCCGAGATCGTGATGCGCTGGCAGGCAAAAAACCAGCGCCACAAAACACCGTAACTAGGATTACGCCACCGCTCCAGACTACCGACACCCAGATCACCCCGCTGGTTATTCGCGGGCCATTTAAAGACCGGCCATTCCAGCATAATTTCGATACCCTGGATCTGGAAATAGCTGTTGCGCTGAAATTTGATGTTGACTGCTGGGACGTGGGACCGCGTCAGGTCGCAGAAGCCAGAAAGTTGATCGAACTTGACGATAAGAATTTTAAACTCTGGTCGATGGAATTCCGGATTCTTGGAAAATCAGCACTGGAAATACCACGCGAAGCAGTGTTTGAAATCGTACGGGCTGGCAGAGATTTTTTGCCATCCCCACCGCCGGAAGCGGTGCTGCGAGATTTCCTGCATCAGCAGATCGCATCTATCGAAATGACGGACGCGCCGGATGAACAGCCGACACCGGCAAATGACGCAGCAGAAACCGTCGAACAGGCATCACAACCGGCTGACATTGCAACAAAACCCGCAGAGCAGCCGGCCACCGCCGCACCGTCGATACTGGAAACATCGGTAACCAGCGAACAACCGTCAGCGCAACCCTCAATCGAGGACGAAAAACAGGAAGTGCCGGCCGCTGAGATTAAGCTGCGCACCGTTGAGCTGGAAAACGCGATCGACCGTATGCCGGCGAGCGCTCAGGAAAATTTGTCGCTCTGGCGCCAGGTCCATAAAACGGACAGCATATTCACAAAACAATTTACGAATGACGGTGGCGGCACGTCGATCAACGGCACCTACATGGTGATGCGGGCAACTGAGCTTTTCGGGCCGCAGGGCATCAACTGGGAAATCGAGATATTAGAAGAACGGTTCGACAAGGGCGCCCCGATATTTCAAAACATCCCAGACGCCGCTGGGAAACTCGTCCGTTCCGTCATCCCTGATGGGAATGGGGGCTTTATAACCGAGCTAAACCACGTCATTAAAATCCAGCTTCGTTATACCTTCGGTGGGAAACGTGGCCGCATTATCTCCTACGGCTGCACTCCTTATCTTTACAGCAGCAAATACGGGCCCATCAGCGACGGTGAAGCGCCGAAAAAATCGCTGACCGATGCCACGAAAAAGGCACTTTCTCAGCTTGGTTTCAGCGCTGATATTTTTCTTGGTCTCTACGACAACCCGCAATACCGCGAAGAAATCGGTCAGGAATTCGCTATCAAGAACGCCAGCGATAAAGCCGAAGATGTCGCCCGGCTGCGTAAAGAGCTGGACGAGAAATGGCTCCGTAATGCGATGACTATCCAGTCTGGTGTATCGCCAAACGAAATCAATGCAGTATTCGCAACAATCGCGCGCGAAGTTGAAGTACACCGTAAAGCGGCCGAAGCGAAAGGCGATGCCGAATATGCAAAATACCTGTCCGGCCGCCTGCGTCGGTTGAATGATATTAAAACCGAACGTCTGGCCCAATTAGCGGGAGAAACAGCATGAGCGTAACCGCTATTGCATTAGCCAATGACTATAAAAAACTCCAAGACCTGATCGAATCCGGAGAGGAACTCACGCCGGAAATGATTGCTGATACCGTCGAAGGTGTAGAGGGCGCGCTCGGTGACAAACTGGATTCGATATTCTCATTTGTCCGGAATCTTGATGGTCTGGCCGTAACGTGTGATGAAGAGGCCAAACGTCTGGCGGCGCGCAAAAAAAGCTTTGAGACACAGGCTAAAAACATTAAGCAATATATTTTGAACTGCTTGTTGGCGGCCGGACTGGATAAACATAAAACCACATACAACACGTTCACCGCGGCGAAGGGATCGGTCAGTGTGGTCATCGATAACGAAGCCCTACTACCTGATGAACTGGTCACCACCACGGTTCTCATTGCCCCAGATAAAAAGGCCATAAAGGAAGCCATAGATGCCGGCGTTGATATCAAGGGCGCCCATATCGAAATTGGTCCGCGTTCACTGCGCGTCAGATAACCACCGGCCCCGGCAACGGGGCCATGGAGGCAATATGCTTAGAACCTATTTGGCGCGTGGTGACGTCATCAACGTGACGTTTGAGAACGGCAAAACCGGCACCATTGAGGCGCAGGCCCGCAGCGAACTAACTATCGAGTTTCCGCAAGCCGTCAGGTTAAACCGCCCGCACCGGCCGCCAAAGAAGTTGATTAGACCTAATCAGAAATAAACAGCCCGCATGGTTAGCATTGTGGAAACCAACGAGGAAACCACAATGCAACCATGGCGCCCGGGCGTATGCCTGCTGACTGAATTTGACATCAAAATTGGCAAACTGTCATTCAGCGTTCGAAAAGATGTTTTAACAAGAAACCATATTGCCGCAGCCGTTGAAGCTGCCGACCAGGCAATAGCCGACATAATGAGGCAAGACCATGTCAGACGCTTTAACCAACCAGGAGCTAATAGAAATTACAGGATTTAAACAGCCAAGCAGGCAGCGCCAGGCGCTAAGAAGCGCTGGCATACCTTTTATGCCCAAGCGGGATGGTCGCCCTTCTCTAACGTGGACGTCTTACAGTGCTGCGCTAAGCGGCAACAAGATGCAAGCTGCTGACAAAGATAATGAAATCCAACCTAATTTCGACGCAATATAATGGCCAGAAACAGAAAAAATCCCGCAGATAACGCATTACCTCCCAGGGTTTACCGTGGAAAAAGTCAATACGAATTCCATCCTATTGGGGGTGGTTCAGTAACACTTTGCCCCCTTGATTCTCCGCTTCATATTGTATGGGATAAATACAACGATTCGAATAATTATAAGGAAGCACGATTTACGGTTAGCTCTATGATCGAGCGTTTTCTCTGTTCGGCAGACTTCACTGGTCTGGCTACCGAAACACAAAAAGACTACAGAAAATATTCTTTGAAGATCATTTCAGTTTTCGGCGAAGTTTCTCCTAATTTAGTGAAACCCGAGCATGTAAGGCAGTATATGGACAAACGCGGGCTAAAAAGCAAAACTCAGGCAAACCGGGAAAAAGCTTTTTTCTCCCGTGTGTACCGGTGGGCCTATGAGCGGGGATTAGCAAAAATAAATCCCTGTAAAGGCGTTCGGCAATATAAAGAAGTAGCCCGCGATCGCTACATCACCGATGCTGAATATGCAGCGGTTTTTTCCGTTGCCCCTATCCTCGTCCGAGCGGCGATGGAAATTGCCTATTTATGCCTGGCTCGCCAAAGTGATGTGATTGCCCTCACCCGCGGTCAGCTACTTGAAGATGGTATTTTCATCCGTCAGGGCAAAACAGGTAAAAAGCAAATCAAAGCATGGACCGACCGGCTAAAATCCGCTATCGATCTTGCGGCAACGCTACCGCTAAAAAATGGCCTATCCAGTCTTTACGTCCTACATCAGCCTAATGGTTCACGCTACTTACGGGATGGATTTAATAGCCGTTGGGCAAAGGCAAAACAAGACGCCGCCGAAAAATTCCCAGAGCTAAGTTTTGATTTTACATTCCATGATTTGAAGGCAAAGGGAGTTTCCGATTTAGATGGGAGCTTACAGGAAAAACAGAGAATTTCAGGGCATATGACCATCAGCCAGACGGCAAGATACGATCGGAAAACGCCCATCGTTCCAGTCGTAGGTGGTCAGAGAAAATGAATTGTTATGCAACACGCAAAAATCATATTAGGAAAGATATTAGGAAGGGGCGATTTTCAGGCATAAAAAAACCGTCTCTCGACGGCATCAACTTACTCGTAACACTTTGTTTTAGTTAGATAAACCAGATTGGTACCCGGGACGGGAATTGAACCCGTACAGCCTTACAGCCGAGGGATTTTAAATCCCTTGTGTCTACCGATTCCACCACCCGGGCATCGAAAATCTAAATCTGGAGGCGCGTCCCGGAGT
>Ga0224527_1001190_pt1 | contig 13708 bp, 15 predicted proteins | sample CBST0metaG_FD_179882 | JGI IMG/M metagenome (GOLD analysis project Ga0224527, IMG submission 179882) | Peat soil microbial communities from Stordalen Mire, Sweden - C.B.S.T0 | ecosystem: Environmental > Terrestrial > Soil > Wetlands > Peat | place: Sweden: Norrbotten County, Stordalen Mire... | reverse complement strand
ATGCAGAAAGCGAGAAACTAGTTCAGGAAGCAGTGGATAAATTGATGGTGGGACGCACTTCCTTTGTCATTGCCCACCGTTTGTCAACGGTAAAACGGGCTGATGTCATTGTGGTGATGGAACGTGGTCGCCTTGTGGAACAAGGTAATCATGATGAGCTGTTGAAATTAGGCGGTTTGTATAGTAAGTTGTATCAGGTCCAGTTTCAAAAATAGGCAAGGGTGAAGCCCCAAAAAGAGGTATCTAACATGCATTTTATTTATAATATATTGGCAATGGTTCTTGGTGTGCTAGCTATCCCCGTCTTTATCATGCGCCTAATCAGAGAAAAGGGCTTTGGTCAGCGACTGAAACAAAGTTTTGGCTTTCTACCTTATGAAGATCTGATACCAGTCATGCACAAGGATTGCATTTGGTTACATGCAGCTTCAGTTGGTGAGATTGTTGCAGCTAGCCCTATTATAAAAGAAATACGCTGCCAGTTTCCAGGTAAACCTATTTTAGTATCCGTAGTGACTGCCAATGGATATGCCATGGCAAAACGAATTATTACCGATGCCGATAGTATCATCTTCTTTCCTATAGACTTACCAGGAATTAGTTATTATGTGGTAAAACGGATTCGTCCTAGTGTGTTTTTAATGGTGGAGACAGAGCTATGGCCTAATTTTTTAAAGGCTGCCCGGCATTTTTCCATACCCGTTATGATGGTCAATGGCAGGATTAGTGATAAAAGCGTAGGACGTTACCGCTATTTGTATACGGTACTTCAAGATATGTTAAATACAGTGAATATATTTTGTATGCAATCAACAATTGATGCTCAATATATTGTACATTTAGGCGCAGATCCCAAGCGAGTCGTTGTGACTGGCAATACGAAATTCGACCAGAATTATACGAATGTTAGCCAAGTAGAACAACAGGTTATTGTTGAACAAATGGGCTTTACCCATGATGCCCTCATTTTGGTGGCTGGTAGCACTCATAAAGGTGAAGAGGAGATTCTTTTTGCAGCATTTAAAAAGGTGCGTGAAAGTTTTCCACAAGTAAAATTAATCATTGCTCCTCGAGATATTATGCGTGTTGAGGAATTGACTTATTTAGCTGCTAGCTTTGGTTTGGTGGCAAAGAGCCGAACACTATTATTGGAAAAATTGAGTAATCAGCACGATGTTGTATTGCTTGATACCATTGGTGAACTAGGAAAAATCTACAGTGTAGGTACCATTATTTATGTAGGTGGCAGTCTAGTAGCACAAGGTGGGCATAATATTCTAGAACCAGCTGCCCATGGTAAACCTATTTTAGTGGGACCTCACATGTTTAATTTTAAAGATACGTATGCTCTGTTTAATAACCGCAAAGCTTGCATAACTGTCGATAACGCAAAAACTCTGGCTGAAAATACTTTATATATCCTAAATAATGAATTGGTTCAGCAGCGCATGTCTCAAGAAACGCTGGCAATCATTAATGAAAATCGTGGGGCCGCTTATAAGAGCATGGCCTATTTGCAAGAAATTTTAGATGGACAAATCTAACAAAAGGCGGAATTAATATGCGCCAACGTGAGGCATTAGAAATTTACTTATATAAACTAGTACATGGTGAAGAGCCTGGCATCCTAGCAGTATTTCTGCTGGGATTATTGCGCATTTTTTCAGTCGTTTATGGGTTGATGGTTAAGAGTACACTGTATTTATATAAAACTGGCGTTTTAAAACAACATAAATTAGATTGCCAGGTTATTAGTTTAGGGAATATCACTGTGGGTGGCACTGGCAAAACCCCTACTGCCCAGCGACTAGCTACCGCTATTAGGGACATGGGTTACCGTGTAGTGATTCTAAATCGTGGTTATCGTGCGGGTTGGGCGGGACAGGTTGGTTTAGTTTCTGATGGATACAGGAGTTACATGACCGTGACCGAGGCTGGTGACGAAGCTTATTTGTTAGCGAAAAGCTTGCCAGGAATACCCGTAGTCATCGGAAAAAATCGGATTCTTACCGGGCAATATGCTGTAGACAAACTCAAGGCGGAAGTTATTATCATGGATGATGGCTATCAACATTGGCAATTAGCGCGAGATTTGGATATTGTGCTGATTGATTCTTTAAACATATTTGGTAATAATTTTTTGTTGCCCCGCGGAACGTTGCGAGAACCTTTATCCAATTTAGGCCGTGCTCAAGCTTTTTTATTAACTAAGGTTGATCAATCTAAGGATGATGCGAAAGATATTATACATGGGGCGTTAGCTCGTTATAATGACAAAGCTCATGTGGTAGAAAGTATTCATCAGCCTAAGTGCTTTGTAGAAATCGAGGAATGGTATAAAGGGGTACGGATTACGAATGTGGCGTTAAGCACGATTTGTAATCAGAAGGTAGTAGCCTTATCGGCAATCGGCAACCCTACGTCTTTTGAACAAACCATCATGGATATTGGTGCGGCTGAGGTGTGTGGTATGCGTTATACCGATCATCATGATTATACGATGTCTGAAATGCAGTATATTATGCAAAGGGCTGTGGATGAGAAAGCCTATGCTTTGATTACTACGGAAAAAGATGCTGTTAAAATTCCAGCAGAGTTTATTCATTCTGAGCGCCCGTTACCGTTATATGTATTAAGTATTGCTGTGCATTTTACGGAGGGGTATGAAGAGTTTATGGAACTGATTAAGGATGTTACAGCGGGTAAGAAGAAATAGGTATGAGGTGCTTTATAGGAGGTTTCTGTATGAATATATTATGTATAATTCCAGCGCGCTATTCTTCGACGCGCTTGCCGGGTAAGCCCTTGGCGCAAATTGCTGGTAAACCTATGATTCAGCATGTGTATGAGCGGGCGGTGCTGGCTAAGCGTCCTAGTGAAGTGATTATAGCGACGGATCATCCATTAGTGTATGAAAGTGTTGTGAATTTTGGTGGGCACGTGATGATGACTTCACCAGATCACCCTACAGGTACAGACCGATTGGCAGAAGTTGCTGAGCGATTTGGGAATGTGGATCTGATTATCAATGTACAGGGGGATGAACCGCTAGTTCCACCAGAAATCATTGATCAGTTGGCCGCTGCCTTTGATGGTAACCCGGATTTGCAGATGGCCACTTTAATGACGAAGATGGATGAAAGTGAGTATCATACGCCTGGTGCTGTGAAGGTTGCTACTGATTTACAGGGTTATGCAATGTATTTCTCCCGTTCTTTGCTTCCTTTCCCCCGTAACGATGCAGGTGTGCCGGTATATAAACATATCGGAATTTACGCTTATCGCCGGGATTTTTTACTAAGATATGCCAAATTAGCGCCTACGCCGTTAGAAAAGACGGAATCATTAGAACAATTACGAGCTTTGGAACATGGCTATAAGATTAAAGTATTGGAAACGGATTTTAAATCCATTGGTGTAGATACCATGGAAGATTTGGAAAAAGTAAATTTATTACTGAAAAACTGCTAAGTAGTTACTATTATTTTTGAGGAGGTTTTTTTATGAATACAGTTAATATTGGTTCCATTACGGTTGGTGGTCAACATCCTATTGCTTTACTAGCGGGACCTTGTGTGATTGAAGGACTAGAGCGCACCTTGAAAATTGGCCGTGGGATTAAGGAAATTACGGATCGTTTAGGTATTCCATATATCTTTAAAGCATCCTTTGATAAAGCAAATCGTTCTTCCTATTCCTCCTTTCGTGGGCCAGGTTTAGTAGAAGGATTAAAAATTATTAGTGAGATTAAACGTGAACTAGGAGTGCCAGTAGTGAGTGATATCCACTGCGTGACCCAAATTGATGCCGCCGCTGAGGTATTAGATATTTTGCAAATCCCCGCCTTCTTAAGTCGCCAGACCGATTTGTTATATAAGGCTGGTTGTACAGGCAAGGTTATTAATGTAAAAAAAGGCCAGTTTTTGGCGCCCAATGACATGAAACATGTGATTGCTAAAATTCGCGAAGCCGGTAATGAAAATATCCTGTTAACGGAACGGGGCGCAAGTTTTGGTTATAATAATCTAGTTACGGATATGCGATCCCTGCCGATTATGCGCTCTTTTGGCTATCCAATCGTTTTTGATGCCACCCATAGTGTGCAATTACCAGGTGGTGCCGGTGCCACATCTAGCGGACAACGAGAATTTGTTCCTTATCTGACCCGGGCAGCAGTGGCTACTGGGGTTGATATGCTATTTATGGAGGTTCATGATAACCCAGCGGAAGCTTTATCCGATGGCCCCAATATGCTCTATCTTGATCAATTAGAAGCTTTACTGAAAGATGTGCAGGCGATTGATAACGTAACAAGAAAACATAAGTAAGGGAAGCGAGTGACAATGATTATTAACAACGCTAGAGAAGTACTGGCCATTGAGGCGGCAGCTATTGAGAGCCTTATTCCGCGCATTAATGGTCAATTTTCAAAAACGGTACAAATGATCCTGGCATGTAAAGGTCGGGTAATTGTTACAGGAATGGGAAAATCTGGACTTGTTGGCAAAAAAATTGCCGCAACGTTAGCTAGTACTGGTACACCAGCATTTTTCCTTCATCCGGCAGAAGGCATTCATGGTGATTTAGGGATGGTAACTGGGGATGATATTGTATTATCCTTGTCAAATAGTGGAGAAACCACAGAAGTGGTGCGTATCATTCCTGCTATCAAACGGATTGGTGCTAAGATTATTGCCATGTGTGGCTGCGAACAGTCAACAATGGTTAAAAATGCAGATGCCTTTTTAGATGTAGCAGTAGAGAAGGAAGCGTGTCCCTTAGGATTAGCACCTACTGCCAGTACCACCGTTGCGCTAGCGATGGGAGATGCTTTGGCAGTGGCCTTACTATCAGAACGAAAATTTACGCCGGCAGATTTTGCTGTCTTTCATCCTGGTGGTGCATTAGGGCGAAAACTACTGTTAACCGTAGAAAACGTGATGCACTCAGGTGCAGACAACCCGGTAGTCACGATGGATAAAACCGTGCAAGAAGCGTTGTTTGTCATGACGGGGAAAGGGCTTGGTGTGACCAATGTTGTAGATGCCGAGGGTTATTTATTAGGAATTATAACAGATGGTGATATTCGCCGTGGTTTAGAACGTGGTCATGAATTTTTGGATAAAAGCGTAGATAGTCTCATGACGAGAACACCTCGTACCATTACTGCTGATAAATTGGCAGCTGAGGCTTTGAATATGATGGAAAAAAATCATCCACACCCCATTACCGTGCTCCCAGTAGTTGATGAACAGCATCATTCGATTGGTATTATCCACCTTACTGACTTATTGCGTCAAGGGGTGGTATAATGGGGAGTGAAAGCTCTGGGCAAAAGATAAAGCTTCTCATTTTAGATGTAGATGGCGTACTGACCAGTGGGCAGGTTATCATGGGCCACGATGGTGAGCTTATGAAAAAATTTAATGCCCAAGATGGGTTAGGTATTACAGTTGCACAAAAGGTGGGGCTTAACATCGCCATCATTACCGGGCGAAATAGTGAAATGGTAACCCGGCGTAGCGCAGAGCTAAGCATCATGGATGTCTATCAAGGGGTTATGAGTAAAACTGCAGCACTAGCTGAGTTGATGGCAAAATATAGTCTAACTGCTGAGCAAGTTGCCTATGTGGGGGATGACCTTAATGATTTGCCGGTGATGGTGCGCGTAGGCTTGCCCTGCGCTGTCGCCAATGCCGCTGCTGAAGTAAAGGAGCATGCCAAGTTGGTAACGAAATGTTCAGGTGGGCATGGTGCAGTCCGGGAAGTAATTGAGTATATCTTAAAATCACAAGATAAATGGGCAGGTATCATTACTGGATACCTACAAGGCGGGTATATAGAAACAAAACAATGAAAGGAGGCCCCTTATGTCCAACGCTTGGCAATATTATGCATTAAAAATGATCAGCCGCATGGTTTGCTTATTGCCCTATCGTGGGGTATTATGTTTAGGCAATCATATCGGTAAATTATATTATCATATTGCTGCTCGGCAGCGGAAACGGGCCTTGGGTCAGATTCAAGAGTGCTTAGGGTTATCAGTGGAAGCCGCTGAAGAGATTATCGGTAGTTTATTTCGGAAATTGGGACAGACTTTTTTAGAAGTAATGTATATTCCAGCTCTAACGCCTGAAAAAATGCAGGATTATGTTACGATTGAAAATCGCCATTATCTTGATAATGTGATGACAGAGGGACAAGGGGTAGTATTACTGGCTGCTCATATTGGTAATTGGGAATGGTTGGGGGCTGCTATGGCCATGGCTGGATTTCCAGTAGCCAGTGTCATCAAAACCCAGCCTAATGCCCAGCATACTAGACTCATCAATGAATACCGAGAAATGACCGGAATTGAAATTTTTACTCGGGGTACGACTGAGGTCATTAGTGCCGCGCGTGCGTTAAAGGAAGGCCGGCTGATTGGTCTGTTAGCAGATCAAGATGCGGGTCCCAATGGTTTATTTATTAAATTTCTTGGTAAGATGTCATCAACACCCACTGGGCCAACAATTTTTGCAAAAAAATTTAAAGTTCCGGTTGTGCCCATCTTTATTGTCCGTAAACCAGAAGGTGGTCATCGGGTGATTATGCATCCTCCTTTGTATTACCAGGATACGGGTCAAACTGATGATGACATCTATAATTTTACAGTGAAGATTACGAATGTGATTGAAGATACCATCAGGCAATATCCTGATGAATGGGTATGGTTTCAAAAACGCTGGAATACCAGTGCGCCAAAAGAGAGGATGGGTGAACAGGCATGAAAAAAGCTACATACCTAATGGGGGCTTGTTTCATGATTGTATTGGTAGGTTGTTGCTATTATTTTTTTAAAGAGGAACCACTAGAACCCCAGCAAGCGGCAGGAACTCCCAAAGAGGAAGAGGCAGCGACCTTGTCGTATGCTGGCAATTCCATTACGGAGGAAAAAGATGGTAAAATTCTCTGGCAACTTGGCGCTGAGACCATTGCAATTGATATGAATACCAAAAATACCACACTCAAAAATATTAAAGGTACCCTCTATCAGGACAATGGTGGTAAAATTGATATTACAGCCCCAGAGGCATTTATAGATAGTAAGACCAAAGATATCGTTATGAAGGGAACTGTCCATGCTCTCGCTAGTGATGGTGCTACTTTTACAGCTCAGGGAACTCGCTGGTCAGATCAAGAACAGCTATTTTATGGTTCAGGAGATGTTGTGGTAACCAAGGATGACACCGTCATGTCAGGAGATAACGTTGAGAGTGATAAGAATATGGAAAAAATAAAAGTATATGGTCATGCTAAGATTGTAAAAGGAGGGGTGACTAATGAAAAATAGAATAGTTCCAGTGATTGTTGCTTTGCTACTATCGTGTAGTGCAGTAAACCATTTGGAAGCAGCACCAAACCAACCCATCGAACTTTTGGCTGATTCCATTCAATACGACTCGGTCAGTGGTACTATGGTTGCCCAGGGCAATGTCCGCATGACCCAAGATAATGGAGTAATGACTGGTAATACTGGTCAGTACAATACCAAAACCAAAGAGGCTCATATGACAGGTGGCGTACAGGTAGTAAAAGACGATGCCACGTTACAGGCAGAGGATGTACGTTCCTATGAGAATACCCATGTAATAGCAACAGGTAATCCTGTATTAACCAAAGGTGAAGACAAATTGGTTGGTCCACAGATTGATTATTATTCAGATAAGCAGTATGCCATCGCCATCGGCGGAGCAAAGTTGACCATGCCAGATGGTGTGATGACCGGCACACAAATTGAAGCTTTTTTTCCTGAAAATCGGGCAGTAGCCCAAGGCAATGTCCATATTGTGAGTCCACAACGCAATCTAGATGCAGTTTCTGATCAGGCCGTTTACTATGGTGACAAAGATAAACAAGGTAAAACCGTACTCACTGGCAATGTTAAGGCCGTGCAAGATGGCAATGTGTTAACAGGTAACACCATGACCCTATATCTTGACAACAAAGTCGTCGATGTGGAAGGACGTAGCAAGCTAGTGATTATTCCGCAATAAACAAAGGCTAGCCCCCTACAGTAAGGAGTGCAATATGTATATTGAAACCAAAAATCTTGTAAAGACCTATAAAGACCGAAATGTAGTGGATGGTGTGAGTCTACGTGTGGAGCAGGGGCAAGTGGTTGGACTACTTGGCCCCAATGGGGCAGGCAAAACAACCACCTTTTATATGATTGTGGGCTTAGAACGCCCCAATCAGGGGGCGATTATCATTAATGGTACCGATGTGACAGACATGCCCATGTACCGCCGTGCTGCATTTGGTGTGGGGTATTTGCCTCAGGAAGCTTCGGTATTTCGCAAACTGACGGTGGAAGAAAATTTAATGGCAATTTTAGAAGTGACGCAATTAACAACCGCTCAGCGCCACGACAAAATGGAAACACTGCTAGAAGAGTTTGGTGTTACTCATATTCGTAAACGGAAAGGGTCTCAGTTGTCAGGTGGTGAGCGGCGGCGGGTAGAGATTGCCCGTTCTTTAGCCATTGATCCTTCTTTTATTTTATTGGATGAGCCATTTGCTGGTGTTGACCCCATTGCGGTGGCCGATATTCAGGCAGTCATTGGCTACCTAAAGAAGCGGGGGATTGGAGTACTGATTACCGACCATAGTGTGCGGGAAACATTAAGTATCGTAGATCAAGCCTATATTCTGAATGAAGGGAAAATCCTTATCGCAGGCGATGCTGATACGATTGCTAGTAGTGATATCGCCAAGAAATTTTACTTGGGCGAGAATTTTAGTTTGTAATAATGGAGAGAAGATCATGCGTATACTTGACAAATATATTATCAAAGAACTACTAGGTCCTTTTATTTTTGGTATTGCTTCCTTTACAAGTGTATTTATTGGTACTGGTACCCTCATGCGAATTGCCCAGTATGTAACTCAATATGGTGCGTCCATGAGTTCGGTAGTTAAGTTATTTATCTACAGCCTACCGCCCATTGTAGTGTTGACCTTCCCCATGTCAATGCTCCTGGCCGCCCTATTAGCTTTTGGTCGTTTGTCAGGTTCTAGTGAAATCATTGCCATGCGTTCCGGGGGCATTAGTTTTTATCGATTAGCAATGCCAGTTATTGTTGTGGCGTTATTGGTAAGTCTTTTTTCGGTAGTGTTTAATGAACTGGTAGTGCCTCAATCTACAGTGGCTTATAATCGGGTTGTCCGTGATGAGGTCAAGAAAGAGACTACTACCAAAGCCCAGGAACACATTATATTCAAGGATATTAATCCCGATGGTAGCCTAGAGCGGCTAACCTATGCTCGTAAATTTGAAAATAATACCATGTACGCTGTAGATATACAAGAGTTTGAAAATGGTGGCTTAGCCCGCGTGGAAAGTGCAGAAAAAGCCGTATACCAAGATAGCCATTGGATTATGTATAATGGAATTATTCATGATTTGACGACGGAGGCAAGCAATGAGCGTACCATGCACTTCCAGCAACAAGACATGCCAGTGGTGAAAACCCCTACGGATATTTCCAATGAACAAAAAAAACCAGAAGAAATGACCATTAAGGAATTAAAACAACACATAAAAGTGTTGCACGACGAATATGTAAAAGCAAGTGAATATGAAGTGGAACTGCAAGAACGGATTGCCATCCCTGTGGCCAGTTTAGTCTTTGCCCTGATTGGTACGCCACTTGGTTTGCAGCCCAATCGTTCCAGTTCTTCCATTGGTCTCGGTATTAGTATTATTATCATCTTCATTTATTATGCGATTATGGCCGTAACTACGGCCTTTGGACAAGGTGGTGCCATTCCGGCCGTTTTGGCTGCGTGGCTACCGAATGTGCTAGGTATTCTTGTAGGTTTTCTACTGGTACGTAAAGCCGCAAGGTAAAGGATTTTTATAGTAAGGAGGTGTAGTTGATTATGTTCGGTGTTGCCCTTATTGCTATTCTGGCCATTACAGGTGGACTTATTGCTTATATTGGTGACAAATTGGGGACGAAAGTAGGTAAAAAAAAGCTGACAATCTTTGGTCTTCGTCCCAAGCATACCTCCATCGTAGTGACGATTATTACGGGCACTCTCATCACTGTGTCGACCATTGGCATATTGGCTATCGTATCCCGAGATGTTCGTACGGCCTTATTTGGTATGGAAGCATTAAAAACTGAACTAACTACTCTTTCTCACGATGTAGATGATAAAAATAAGGAATTAGATGATAGTCGTAGTGCCTTAGATGCTAAAACGGCTGAATATACAGCCCTTGATAGTAAGGTACAAGATACGGCAGAAAAACTGGCAACCATCAGTAGTGAATTAAATGACGTGATTGCTCAGCGGGATCAGACTGCCCGGCAGTTAGCACAAACTCAGGCTGACTATGCAGCAGCCCGCGGGGATTTGAGTACTGCTCAGACGGCCATCGCCACCCTACAACATACGAAGGCTGAGCTTGATTTGCGCGTGACTAGCTTAACGGATGCTAAGACCACCTTGCAGGCCGATGTAGATCATTTGAATACTTTTACAAATAAACTGAAAAAAGGTATCCAAGTTGTGCGGGAAGGTTCCATCATCTACCGGGCTGGGGAAATCTTGACCACGGCGATCCTCTCTGGTGGTGGCAACCAAAATGATACTGTCAAAGAACTAGCCGACGTTATTTATCGGACCAACCAAGGTATTGTTGATAAATTAGGGATTGAAGATAAAAACTATGAAGTCCTATGGATTGGACAGTCTGAATTTGATAAGATGGTTGCCGAGGTAAGAGCAAGTCAGCAACATGTAATTTTGCGTATTACAGCAGGTGGGAATACAGTATATGGTGAGCCTATATTGGGGCATCTCGGTATTTTCCCTAATACCCATGTATATAGGCAAGGACAAACCATTCATATGGAGACGGTGGATTTGAAAACCGATGGTGCCCAAGCGGAACAAATTGTGATGTTGTTTTTAGAAAAAGTAAATGATGCAGCTGTGAAACAAGGTGTATTGCCTGATCCGCTGCAAGGGACTGTCGGTTCTATTAGTGGCACGGAATTTTATGAAGCTGTTAACGCTGTAAAACGCTCTAATGGCAAAATCACGTTGGTGGCCACGGCGAAAGATAATATCTATGCGGCAGGGCCTCTGAAAATTAAAATACACGTGATGGAAGGGGCAATTCTTTGATACCTTGTCCCTTGTCATACCAGTGAATTCAATGTTACCATAATATACTAGGAAAGAATCTTGCATGTAAAGCAGGATTCTTTTTTTTTATGGCGAAATAGTATAGAGTAAAGAGTTATGTAAAGTTCATAATTCTTTTGAAATATAAAAGACTAACCAGTCGATCCTTATTGTAAGCGTAATTACCAATAATTACACCGAGGTAACAAGCAGGAATTTAAAAAGTTTCGTAGAATTATGTAAACAAGACCTGTAACAAGCGACAGGGGTATGAAAGTAATATTGACTATCTGGGTTATGTAAGGTGAGGAAACATAGACACTCATCAGAACCCCCTTTAGCTTACTATCACTCTCATATTGGTGGCAACACCCGCAAAATAAAAACGCAAAGGGGATCTCTATAATGAAAATGAATCAAACTATGTTAAAGGTTGCTGTGACTACTGTTCTTACTGTGGCGTGTACTGTACCTGCATTTGCAAACCCATACAGTGATGTACCTGTAAAACACTGGTGCTACCAAGCGGTAACTCAATTATCCCAAGAAGGTATTTTAGATGGTTATAGCGATGGTACTTTTAAAGGTGATAAAGTAGTGACTCGTTTTGAAATGGCACAAGTTGTTGCAAAAGCCATGAAAAAATCATTGAATCCAAATGAAAAAAATCTGGTTGATAAATTAGCGAGAGAATTTGCGACAGAATTAAATGAAATGGGCATCAAAGTGGATGGTATTCAAGATCAAATGAACAACATGGTGAAAATCTCTGGTGATGCCAATGTACGTTTCTTTGAGACGAAAAATGCACCAGACTACACTGACTACCGTGCTCGCCTTAGCTTTGATGGCAAAGTAAGCGACAATGTTAAATTCAATGCTCGCTTGTCCAGTGGTTCACCATCAACAGAAGGAGCACCTGGTACCATTTCACTTGATACTGCCAATGTATCCTTTGATACACTGGGTGTAAGCAATACAGTTGGTCGTGAAGATCTTAAACTTGGTACTGGTTTCCTGATGGATACGCAAATGAATGGTTTGATTAGTAATGTTGGCAATTTGAAATTGTTTGGTGGTATTGTTGATTCCAATAATAATGCTACTAACAACAACCCAACCACTTATGCTCATGTTTATGGTGGTGAGTATGGCATGAATGTTCTAGGCGCAAAAGTCAATGCTGACTACTTGAAAGATGTTACTGATGGTACAGAAGCGTATGGTGCAAATACTTCCTTTGGTTTATTTAATGGTGTAACTGGTAATGCTGAATATGTTAAAAACCAAACAGCTAGTGCTACTGGATTATCTTATGGTGTGAAATTCAATAAACTTGGTGTTTCTGCAACCTACAGAAATGTTGATGCTGGTGCCTTCAGCAATTATTCAACTCTTGTAAACCCTGCATTTGATACCACTACTACTGCAAATGGTTTCAAGGGTATGGAATATCAATATGATAGAGCACTTGACAAAAACGTTGACTTGACTGCAACTTATCAAGATTTTACTAACAAAACAGATGGTACTAAACTTGGTTCTCGCGCTAGTGCAGTTGTTAATCTTAAATTCTAATGAATCTTCTAAGCAGCGCCCCTTGTGGGCGCTGCTTATTTTTGCAGGTATATTGTCGGCCTGCCACGAAATCCCACATAACATTACATAAGATGTGCTTGTTGAGAGGAAAAAAAGTAGTTATAATAAGAAGGAGAACAATAGTTTTCATGGAAAAAATTGTTTAAAGTTAACAATTTATTAACAAGACAATAACAACTGTAATTGTCGTTGGCGATATAATAAAAATGTAGGAGGAACAGTGGCGATGGAACGAATGATAATGGCTGTCGATCCAGGACGGGAAAAATGCGGAATTGCGGTGGTACATGAGCAGCAGGGTGTATTGCAACACGAAGTTGTTCCTACTGTCCGCTTAGCGCCAGTTGTAGAAGAGCTACTTGTTAAGTATCAGCTTAGCAAGATCGTACTTGGTGATGGCACTTCTAGTCGGGAGGCGAAGGGGAAATTGGAACAACTATTGGTAAATGGTGAAGGCGTTGCAGTGATTCTTGTAGACGAACGTCACTCTACGGATCAGGCACGCAAACGTTATTGGCGCGAGCATCCTCCCACAGGCTTTATGAGACTGATACCTGTAACAATGCAAGTCCCCCCCAAGCCCGTTGATGACTATGTGGCAGTGATTTTGGCAGAGCGATATCTAGGCGAAATTTAATAAGAATCGTAGTATATTTTTTAAAAAGACCAAATATTTAATTTATTAAGCAGGAGTTTGTCCCTTTATGTTGAAATATATAGTGGTAAGACCACCCAACCAGACAGGAACTGAAAAACATGGTTTGGCTGGGGGGAGAATTACCTGCTGTAACGGAAAACATAAGCAAAAGGGGTGTTTAAGGACTCCCGGCGATTTTTTGTAGTGGATCATGCTTTAAGGTAAGGCGATGAAGCTAAATGGGCTATGATGGAGTGATATTGAGGAAACAAGGACACTCAACAATCAATC
>Ga0224527_1001189_pt1 | contig 13717 bp, 14 predicted proteins | sample CBST0metaG_FD_179882 | JGI IMG/M metagenome (GOLD analysis project Ga0224527, IMG submission 179882) | Peat soil microbial communities from Stordalen Mire, Sweden - C.B.S.T0 | ecosystem: Environmental > Terrestrial > Soil > Wetlands > Peat | place: Sweden: Norrbotten County, Stordalen Mire... | reverse complement strand
GTGCATAAATGCCGACTCTCACCTTGAACTCGGGAAAACGGTGTTTGACCAGTTCCAGAAGAAAAGGCGTTGAGACCGTGACCCGGCGCACGCCCATGTCGCCTAGCTTGGCCAGCAGAGCCATCACATGCTTCTGCCACGGGGTCGTCCATTCGTGGTTTCCGAAGCAGGCACCGTTCAGGAGATAATTGAACGCAATGCCATGCTGATCGAGCAGGTGGACGTAACGCCGCAGATCTCCTTCCGAGAGCGGTGTCGCCATGTAGTGCGGGCGGCCACTACTGACGCCGTCGGTGGGGAACCGGCCATAAACCTCGTCAACCGGGTACGCCGCGAGCGCGGACACCAAGTCCGGATCGTAGTTCGCGGCCAGCGAGAACTTGGTCAGTCGAGGCGGTACACGAACTTCGGTCGGATCAGAACCGGTAGTCATTCTATTGTATCTTTCGCTTGAGCGCTCTGAACGTCCGCATGGTCGTCAACGACGCCCTGCGCAGCAGATGCGGCATTCTGTTGTCTACACCATGTCGGCGTTGAGCTGGTCTTTGTGAGTGTACGCAATGCCGTGGGGGGCGTCCTCGTAGATCTTCAGGGTCGCGTTCTTGACCAACTTCGATGAGCTGAGACCCGCAGCGCCAATCGGCAAGCATCCGAAGTCAGTGTTTCGCATTCTCACCCCGCCGATTTTTCGGCTGCCGATCCCAGCGCAACAATGTCGCCATCCTTAAATAGTATCCCTTGCAATATTGTGCGCCATTTTGGTTTTGCGCGGAGCAGGAACTCTAATTCCATGCCGAAGTGCTTAAACTCCTCTTGCTGTGCGTTTCCCATGATCGCTCGCGCTATGCCATTCTTTTCAACTACCATGCGCTGCTCGTAAGAGTTGATCGCGTCTGCTTCTTCCGCCATCGACGCGATGATCCTTGCAAAAGCGCGCGTCTCTTCTGGAAGTTCGGACGCTGTTTCGTGATACTGTACAAATCCCATTTGATTTTGGCTCCTAAAATACTGGCTGGTTAGTCCAATACCTAGCAACCATAGCGAAGCAACCAGGCAGGACAGCTACTTGTAGTATGCCCGCCCCAGACGGCTGCCAAACTAACGTTCTGAGAACGGCATGCGGGCTTATAGCCGCCCCGCCCCAATTTCGCATTCTCCCAGCGGACGGCATAGACGTCCTCGCGGCCACGAAAAAGGCGGCGGAACAGAGCCAGTTTCTCGGCACTGGATATGACGGTCGAGGATAACGACACTGTTGGTACGACCGACTGAGTACAATTGGTGTTTAACTCGGCGAGTCGCGCCGGCAGCGATGCGCGTTCCGAGTCTAGGGATCGGAGGCGTTCATTGATTGTGACAATTCGCTGATTGAATGTGTTTTTCTGGCTGCTGTGCAAAATCGATCCCTCTGCGCATATGATGTCACAAAAGGGAGCGTACTGTTTCGAACGTCGCTTCTACCTATTCGCACGAAGGGGACGAACGCTATTCGAGACAGTTTTGCCACCATGTCAGCAAAGGACTTGTGCGCCGGGGGCGAAAACGTGCTCGCTTGGTTACTGTTTGAACGACAGTTCGGCAATCGACATCTGGAGTTGAAATGAGCCACGCATACAGCCATTCCGGCGTCGTAATTACGGGTATGGCTGGCACCCATTCTCGGGCAACTCGTTGAGCGGCCCCGTCATCGCTCGCAAGGTAATAATTTCGACTTACGGCAATTGCCAAGCATTGGGCTTCTCCGTCATCTACTTGACTTGCAAAGTCGATGTAGAGTTCATTTTCCTCGGAAGACAGAACGAGTGGTGTCAGAAGGCCAGCGGCAAGTAGAGGCTGCGGGGCGACGGCTTCGAGATCATTTTTATCGCCTGACTCAAATGGACGCAAATAGAGGATCTCGTCTCGCAGCAGCTTTTCCGGCACGTACGACTGTCGTTCCATGCTGGAAAGGATATCAATCGCTCGGTTTGTCGCAACAAGATTAAGGAGGCTGCATGTATCCCAGATCAGAGGCGGGCGCATTATGCTGCCTCCTTATCATCTCGCGTAGGACCGATTGACTCACCAAAGCTCAACGACAACTGGTAAGCCCCTCCGGCGTTGACATTGATTTCCTCTGTTACCGTTTCCGCGGTTTCGCGGGCCTCAACGCGACTGCAGTGAAGGAAACGAGCAAGCTGAGTTTCGGTGATCAACTCTTCGTCAAATGCCTGGACAGCCAACCTCACATATCGCTTTGGTAAGATGATCGGTCGCGACGGATTCGAAGGAAGGCCGATCTCCTTGCGCACCCTTTTGCCGCCCAATGACCGATCTTCCAATGTCTGCCATGTGCCCTGCGGCAGACAGCCAAGGCGTTCAAGGCGGCGCGTCATGGCTTCAACCGAAACTCCATATTGGTCAGCCATCAGACAAAGATCGGCAACCACAAAATCGTTCCTGCTCTGAACTATAGAATTAAAACGCCTGCGAATTCCAGGGGCAGGCATGAGGAAGCATGCTGCGAAATGATCGGCAAACTGCTCCGTTCCGGGTTTTCGTTCATACTCAACGAGAACAGTCACCTCGTTATGGTAGCGATTGGTAAGGTAATGACCGTACTCATGCGCCAACGACCATGCCTGCCGAGTTACCGGATGATTGCCGTTAACCATAATGCATCCGCCAAGTTGATCGTTGAAAACGAACATTCCCGCGACGCGAAAATCGTCAACCGGCAGCCCGAAAACCCTCACGCCTGCCTCGCCTTCCAGCGTGTCCGCAAGGTCCGATAACGGCCCCATGCCCAGGTTAAGCCGCGACCGTTCCATTTGAGCGATGTCCTCGGCGATGACCGCCGGAGCTATGTTTGAGATAGGATATTCGTCGATATCTGTCCGCTTCGGCATCGGAGCTTTGAGAGAATGTTCAAGCCAGAGATAATCGCTGCATGCTTGTTTAAATGCAGCAATGGCATCATCAATAACAATAGGTTCTGTAGTCGCAATTTGCGTTACCCGAAATTGCGGCGCAAATTCCGTGATAGTCGATCTCGGTGAAACCAAGTCATTTACGGACTTGCCAAATAGGGCGGCCAGTGCGATAATTTCCGCAGCCTTCGCGACACGACTGCCCTTTTCGATGGCAATGTACGTTGGTCGAGACACTTCCAGGCGCTTCGCCGCATCCTCTTGGGAGATATTCCTCTCTTTCCGGACGGCGGCAATTCGCTTTCCAAGTTCTACCGGCGAAATTTTGTTTGGCATGGTGACTTTCCTTTATCAATGAAGTTTTGTTGGCCAGCTATCGCAGAGCACGTATTTGATCTCATGTTCATATTTACAATATTCTACTTATTATAGATCAAAGATTTTACTTTGTGAATATATCGTCGGTCGCGAAAGTTGGATGGGGTGTCGGGGCTGAGGGAGAAAAGAACTGAGCCAGGGCGGACACGGATGGTCAACGCTTGGCGACAGAATAGGGGAGTATAGTTGGACGTCAAAAAACTGCTGTTAATTTCGGATGTGTTACGATCGAACCCAGGACCCGCTGATTAAGAGTCAGTTGCTCTACCAACTGAGCTATTATCCCAATCATGCCGCTTCGAAAAAAAAGCGATCCGGTACAACTGGATCGCTTTTCCTTATTGCTTAACGGTGCTTACGCAACGGTATTTCGTCGCTTCTTGCCGAAGAATGTCAGACCGCCGAGCGCGATGAGAGCTGCACCCATTGCAACGCCCGACGTTGCTTCTGGAGCAGGCGTTACGGCCGCAGAGTAGTTGACCGAGACCGATGGAAGACCATAGGTCGCGCTCGACTCAATGTCGGTGTCTACCGTGTGGTCACCGGCAACTGTATAGAGGGTCAGGTCGCTTAGATTGCTTGCGATGTATGATGATTGTGCAGCTGTCAGGTTCGAAAACGTATACGTATTGTCTTTGTCGGGCGTACTCAAGCCTTGCGGCGTCCATGTGCCTGATCCAAGATATTGAAAGCTGCCGGCAGTTGCGCCTGGATACTGGGAAGGGTTGAGACCGAAGCCGCCATTTGACAGGGCGGATGTGGTGTTGTTTGCTGCCGCTGTGTCGGTTAGCCCCGTCGTCGGTGCCGTCGGCCCGAGGTAGAATTCGAGAGTGCCGGCGACTTCTGTCGTAGATCCGTAATCGGGCAGGCTGAAACTGATGCTGTTTACCGTGTCGTTGGTAAGGGCTGGAGCAGCGCTGTTTGCAAAACCAAGAGCGTCATATTCGTAATAATAGGGAGCGCCGCTTTTTAGGCCGCCGGACGTTACATAGCCGGATGTGTACCCAGTATTGTCGTAAGAGCTATTGACATTGGTAATGTCTTTTGCGGGTGCGGTAAAGTTGTAGGTGTCTGCGCCTGCAGCCGGTAACAGGCTAGCCAGGCCAACTGTTAAAAGTGCGAAAGTGGTGAGCTTCGCTGCTGAAAATTTCATTGATATCTCCTTATCAGTGTTGAAAGAACCGAAATCCTTTTCAGTGGCCAATGATACAATGTGATCAGCCGACTGGAAAAGCTGCATAGCTTAGAATATGTTTCCAAAGCCACGAATATAGTAGAATCTTAGCGATTAAGGTGTAGTTAATGACGTGTTAAATTCTTCGATGTAAAATGTTAAATCTTCGAATGTCACATTAAATCTTTGTTAAGCGCGTCAAAGCTCGACGGTCACGTTTTCTCATGCGCAGGAGATATTCCGCTTGATCGCACAAGGACGAAGCTGAACTGTCCAATACGAACGCATTATCGAAATTTATAAGCGATGTGATTATTGGGAAAACTATTATTTCCTAGCCCTTGACGAAATCCGTTTCTAGCTATATAATAATCACCAAGAGCTTTGTTTTGCAAAGTAGAGGGTTTGATGTTACATACACTTGATGAAGAACCGCGGCTTGAAGAGGCCTTTGAGAATCTTCGGCTGATCCGAGAGACGATGGATCGGTCGACTAAGCATTCCAGTTTGTCTGGATTTGCTGGGCTTCTGGTTGGAGTTTGGGCGATTGCCGGTGTGCTGGTCACCCGCTTTTGCATCTTCGGAAACGATTCCCTGGTCCTACGACCCGGGCATGTGTGGCCTCTTGCTGCTGTCTGGATGGCGGTGCTGTTTGTTTCAATCCTTACCGACTTCCTGATGAACAAGCGAGCGGCAGCGGCGGTTGGAAAGCATGTTTTTTCCTCGCTTGGCGCACGTCTTGCCCAAGCTGCTGCTCCGGCCTTCACTGCCGGCCTGGCATTAACCGGTTACTTGCTGGCAAATGGCATGGTGGCGCATATTTGGGGCTACTGGATGCTGTTTTACGGGCTATCAATTTGTTCTGTCGGCCTGTTTTCAGTGAAGCCTGTCAGCTTTCTCGGCTGGGCGTTTGTTCTGGCCGGGGCGATCACTCTCTTTCTTTCTCCTATCGCCGGCCTGTGGATGATGGCGGTAACGTTTGGTGGATTTCACATTTGTTATGGCGCATTCACTGGCGCCAGCAGGGGCGAATGGTAAACAATACAAATAATGTCCGCCATTGACCTTAGCAATACAATCAGCCAAAGCCTTGACGATATCGATGAGACTATTCACCAGAAGGTGCGCCTTGGGATCATGTCGGCATTGGTTGCCCGAGGGGAGTCCGATTTTAAATTTCTGAAAGATACTTTGGGGCTTACCGACGGAAACCTGAGCATACACCTGGCTCGTCTTGAAGAGGCAAAATATGTGACTGTGCGCAAGGAATTTGTCCACAAGAAGCCGCACACGTCCTATGAAGCAACCGAAGAAGGCAAGGCCGCGTTTGATAGATATTTGAGCGCGCTCGAACGGATTGTAAAATCGGGAAGACTGGGAAAATAGTTCGCATGTTATTCCGTCCTCTTCCAAGCGTGCTTTGGAACCTTTTTCTTGCAGTTATTCCAGTTGTTTTATCAATGATGATTTTCAAAGGGATTCGTCGTGATCGGCGGGAGGGTAGGGTGCGCTGGATTGTCTGGCTGCCTGCTCTAGCTGTCTGGTTTTTATTTCTGCCGAATACCTGCTATCTGGTTACCGAATGGCGTCATTTTATGGAGCCTTTGTTAAAGACGCCGGGACTGTATTATGATGCGCGATCGAACGAAGATTTGTTTTCGAATCTTATTCTGTCGTCCATTTTCTATGCCGTCTATTCCGGTTGCGGACTGCTTTGCTTTTTTCTGGCGATTTATCCGCTGGATATTCTTTTTAAGCCGCCGTGGGTTATTCGCCCCGTCTTCTTTTTTCTTTGCTCTCTAGGGGTCTATCTTGGTTTAATTGATCGATATAATTCCTGGCAGATCCTGCGGCACATGCCGGAGATAGTGGGGTCTGCACACACAGCAATGGGGCGGCCGTTTCTGTTCACTTTGATGTGTGGCTTTGCTATTGCTTTATGGCTTATGTACTGCGTCTTTGGCCTGACTATGGAAGGGGCCCGTGCCCGTTATCGACGATTGAGGCCGGCCTGACTGTAGCTGTCGATTGGAAACTAAAATGCTCAATAAGAATCGCGCCGTTTATAACGCGCTAATCACTGGGTTGCCGCTGTCCGATCTCACTGCGCTCTACGAGCGCAGCAAAGAATACCCTCTTCTTTGCAAGGCAATAGAAGAGGAAATAGATCGAAGAATTTCGCCGATGTCAACAGCTCCGCCGGTTATGCCGGCGCTTCAGCTTGCCGCTGCCGCATAACGATATATAAATCGACTGGTCTCAGCCTGGAGGCCATGTCAGCTTGCGTCCGCCAAGGACATGGAAGTGCAGATGGTTAACCGATTGCCCGGCGTTCTCGCCGATATTGGTCACTACTCTGTAGCCATCCTCTGCAATACCTTTTGACTCGGCAATATTCGAGGCGGCCACCAGCAGGCGGCCGAGCAAGGCCTCGTCGGCTTCAGCGGCATGGTCCATATGGTCGAGATGTTTCTTGGGAATAATTAGAACATGTACCGGTGCCTGGGGATTCATATCATCGAACGCCAGACAGTCCTCATCCTCAAAGATAATGTTCGCCAGAATTTCTTTATCTACAATTTTGCAAAAAATGCAGTCTGCCATTTATTCTCCTCCATTTTCCTTATACTAGCTGTCCGAAGGCTTCTCCGTCTTCATTGACATCGTTGATTATCACTTTTAGAAGCGATCTTTTTGATTCTGCTCCGGCAGGAACATGTACGCGGATGTAATTGCCGGTGTACCCTGCCAGCCAGTTTTCTTTTATTCCTCTGCCTTCAATTAAGACTTCGACAGTCTGTCCAATGTATTGCGCTGCAAAGCGTGACTGGCTAAGCTTGGCTGCTTCAGAGAGCGCTTTGTGGCGCCGCTCTTTCACCGCATGCGGGACAGAATCCACAAAGTTATTTGCGGCATAGGTTCGCTGTCTGGGCGAGTAGCGGAAGACGTGGGTTCGTGCAAACTGCATTTCCTTGCAAAACGCCAAACTTCGGTCGAAGCAGTCTTCTGTTTCTCCGGGGAAGCCGACGATTACATCTGTGGTCAGGCCGATGGAAGGCAGGCGCTGCCGGATACTGTGGACAAGATCGCGAAAATAGGATGTGTCGTAAGGGCGCTGCATTGCACTGAGCACAAGATCGTCACCCGATTGCAAAGACAAATGGAGATGCGCAGCGGCGTTAGGACTGTCTGCCAACGCCGCGACTAATTCTGGACTTGTTTCTATCGGCTGTATCGAAGAGAGACGAACTCTGGCTATTCCGTCTAACTCCCCCAGGGCACGGATCAGTGCGGGAAGCTGCGCAGTGCCGTCATCGTAGGCGCCGACGCAAACACCTGTCACAACAAGTTCTCGCACGCCTTCATCCCTTAGCTGCTTTGCTTCATCAAGCACCGCACTCAGTTGTCTGGATGCCATTGTGTTTCGGGTATATGGAATCGAGCAAAATGCACAGAAATGCTTGCAGCCGTCCTGCACCTTGAGAGTCGCCCGTGTCCGTCTCAGCGCCTCAGGCTTTCCAAGCAAACTGGACAATTGAATGAGACCGGCGTCTTCCGGGAAAACTGCTGTTTGATTAGAAATTTGGGTTACTGCGGGTGAGAGCGCTCCCGAGTAGGCGATTAACTCTGGGAAGTTGTTGAGAGTATGCTCTGCGACTCGCATTTTTTCGCGATTAGGGATAAGAAGGGATGCCCCTTCGACTGCTTCACCGGTGTCGAGCGCCATTTGGGCATAACATCCGGTAAGCACTATTTTCGCAGCCGGGTTGAGCCTGGAGGCGCGGCGCGCCATTAATCTCGATTTTCGGTCTGCTGCTGCGGTGACAGAACATGTGTTAATAACGTAGACATCAGCAGGGGACTCAAAGTCGATAAGGTCGAACCCACGAGCGACAAACGAGTCTGCGATTTTTTCCGTTTCGTATTGGTTGACTTTGCAGCCAAGATTGGTTACGGCAGCGGTCGGCATAATGGTGTTCTTTCAAATGCGATAAGTTTACCTTAGAGGAGATTATACAGATGAGTGTTCTACATGGAAAAACCGCAATAGTCACTGGTGCTAGTCGCGGGATTGGTCGAAGCATTGCACTGAAGCTTGCCAGGGATGGAGCATCGCTGGTTTTGACAGGACGTGACACGAATCTATTGGAGTCGCTGTCCGACGAGATTGCAAGCATTGGAAGCTCTTCGGTTTTCCTGCCGGCCGACCTCAGGAACGAGGATACAGCGTCCCTTCTTGTTGATGCCGCATTGCTTGAATTCGGCTCAGTCAATATTGTTGTTAACAATGCAGGCGCGACAAAGAGAGGCGAATTTTTAGAACTGAGTGACGAGGATTGGATAGACGGGTTTACCCTCAAATTCTTTGGCGCTATGCGGCTCTGCCGCGCGGCATGGGGCTCACTCAAGGCCGCTTCCGGATCGGTGGTAAACATTGCTGGGATTGGGGGACGTACTCCCGGGGCGGAATTTTCAATTGGCGGATCGGTGAACGGTGCGCTGCTGTCCTTTACCAAGTCACTCGCCGATACCGGAATTCGCGATAGTGTCCAGGTTAACGCAATTAATCCCGGTGCCGTCAGAACCAACCGTCTGCGCACAAGAATTCAAAAAATCGCAAGTGATAGAGGTGTTTCTGTCGATGAAGCTGAGACGGCGTTTCTCGCAGAGTCAAAGTCAGCAAGGCTCGGCGACCCCGAAGATATCGCAAATCTCGTTGCCTACATTGTCGGCCCGTCCGGCCGATTCTTCCAGGGAGCTCTAATCGACATCGACGGAGGCGAAACCAAAACTGTTTAGCACTAATCTTTTATACGGTCGGACCAGCCTACTATCATTGAGCGGAAAGTGTCCCAGCCGTCTGCTGCTACCAAGATGACATGGGGGATGACGAACAATGCGAATATCCACATGATCCAGAAATGCCATAACCTTGCGTAGTCGTAGCCACCGAAGAGGGCAGCGAGCAGGGATAGCTGCGTCGGCTTGTGTATTGCCCAGCCGGTGAGTATGGAAAGCAGGCCGAATATGGGCATTGAAAAATAAGCGCTGCGCTGCAGTGCATTATATTTGGAATTGATTACAGGGTGCGGCCAGGGTTTGCGCGTTATTTTTGCCGGCAGGAGCCCGATGTAGTAGCGGATCATTTGCAGTGACTCGGCTGGATCGCTCCGCCTCGGAAGCAGGGATTTATACCCCCCGCCAAGCAGTAGGCCGATAATATAAACTGCTCCATTCGCCATAAACAAATACGCAAACAGCCAGTGAAGATTGAGCGCTACCGCGAGGTCGGCTGTGCCAAGGCCGAAATGGTCGTAAACCCAGCTGGATGGGGCCTTATAGTGATGAAGAGTCGGTATATTCCTGCAGATGAATTGTCCGATATTGGCAAGGTAATCGTTGTTGCCTGCGGGATCAGGTTGATGCGTGTAAACCGGACCTGCCCAATAGATCGCAATGCCGGATAGGCCAAGTCCGAGTAATATTGGAATGTTGAGCCAATGCGATATTCGGACAAGCAAATGGTGCTTTTTGACAACACGCGCCGTTATAGGAGGTTCCTCGATATCACTTGATATTGCTGCTGCCATCGCTTCACTTCCTTTGGATTCTGTTGCTTTTCTCGCTGCTTTGCTGCGCACTATATATCATCCATATTTACAACGAACTATGCGATATGATGCACAAAATCGGCAGGCAATATTGCAAAAATAGAAAATACGCCGCTTTGGGGATGCTGTTGGATTTAATCTGCCGCACAATATGAACAGCCAGTCGGTGTTACTCGCGGCAGCGGCAATGTGACTCCCAATGTTTTTCCGCCATGGAGGGAAGTTGCTATTGTTTAAGGAGACGTGTCATGTCGTCTATAGCATCTCTTTCGGAACATATTCCGAACAAGAGAGTTTCTCTTAACGGTGTGCGAACTTATGATGCTCTTGCCATAAGGTCGCTTGACGATTTTTACTTCGGGCATTCCCCGAACCCTGTGTCCTGCGGCCGGGGACTTACTATCGGAGCTGAAACGGTAATCCCCGAGATAAAACTTGCAGTTCCTCCCATCGACGTTACGATTGAGTCTTGGCCTGGTATTCAGAAGCAGTACCGCGAGATTATTTCCAGCGTCTGCAAGCGGGCAGTAGCACTTGATGTTCCAGGTTTACTTGTCGAGTTTGAACCACCGCTAGAGTTATCCTTGAAGCTGCGTTGGACAGCGGAGATCGTTCGGGTTATTGCTGATGAGCTCCAAACGGTCGCTGAATCATATGGATTGGCTAACGCATTGAGGCTGTCACCGCATGATCTCCGAGGTCATGGAAGCCATCCTAAGATGCGCAAAGGCAGACACTGGGATAATCTTCTCGAAGTCTTCAATCAGGCAGCCGGTTTTGGGGCGGATTTGCTGGCGATTGAGTCGATAGGTGGGAAAGAAGTGTTTGACGGCGCTCTCGCGGCGGTCGATTTGAGGCGCATGGTTTACGCTCTTGGTGTCCTGGCGCCGCGAGATATGACTCACCTTTGGCAGGAAATCGTTGATGCCGGCCAAAGAGGCAGAATTGTCGCAAGCGGAGATTCGGCATGTGCCTTTGCAAATACGGCAATGGCGATGACATTGAATCATACATTGCCTAAGACATTTGCGGCCGTTGTACGAGTGGCATCGATCCCGCATGGTTTAGTGGCCTATGCTATGGGAGCTCAAGGGCCGAGTAAAGCCTGCGCCTACGAGGGGCCGTACATAAAGGCCATAACTGGAGTACCTATTTCAATGGAGGGCCGCAGTTCGGCATGCGACCACCTTAGCTCTGTCGGCAATATCTCCAAGGCGGTCTGTGACTGCTGGTCTAGCGAGCCAATTTCTGAAACACAGATACCTGCCGCCCTATCGTCAATCCTGTCACTCGAAAATATGGCCTACGATTGCAGACTGATGAACATTGCTTCGCAGACAAAAATTGGGGCCCAGAGACTGCGTGACTGGCTGGTGGAGTCCGATGCTGGGAAAGATCCTCAAGCGTATGTTTTGCGTCCCGATGTTGTGCTGCGGCTGTCACGCGAGATAATCACGCAGCGATCTGCTTATCGACAGGTTAGACACGGTGTACTCGCGACTATTGCTGAACTGCGGCGGGCATACGGGGCCAAGGAGCTATTGCTGGGGGCGCACGATATCGGATGTCTTGATACTATGTGGCGACAGGCCGACACGCTTCCTGAAAGTGAAGACGATTTCATTTGCAGCATGGCAGGTGAACTTAGCAGCGTATCTTATTTGCCTGAAGAATACGGGCTATGAAAGAAGACTGAGATGAGCAGTGCCCTCCACCTTAAGGTGATAGGTTGTGACGTTTTCCGCCGGGAGCTTTATGCATTGGCATCGACTGCTCCGCACACTATAGATATAGAGTTCTTACCGGAAGCTCTGCATGATGTTAGCGTCGAACGTATGAATCTTGCGCTGCAATCAGCGATAGATCGATCTGGTGATGGATATGACGCTATCTTACTGGCATATGGATTATGCAAAAACGGAGTAGTTGGATTAGCGTCAAGATCAGTGCCATTAGTTGTCCCTCGCGCGCAGAACTGCGTGGATATTCTGATGGGCAATCGTTATAAATATAATAAATATACTGAGGATAATCCTACAGCATATTTTCAGACGACCGGGCTGATTGAGCGGGGGCAAAAAGGGCAGGACCTCATACAGATTTGCGGACGCAATGGGGCCTTTACCAAAATTTCGTTTGTTGATACCGGCATTGAAAGCAATGGACGCTGGGAAGAGATTGCTTTGGACAAGGCGGTTGAAAAGGGATGGAAGTTTGAAAAGGTAAAAGGGGAGATGGGGATGCTTCAAAGACTGCTTGACGGCTACTGGGATCACTCCGAATTTCTCGTCGTTCCCCCAGGCAGCCGTATCGCGCTTTCCGATCAAGAAATTGTTGATTCGGAAAAAGTATTCAATTAAGGGATACTCATTCCAAGCGCTTTAGTCAGAAACGCAAGTTTTTCACTTTGCTGATCAATAATCTTGGTGAGCGGCTTTCCTGCACCATGTCCTGCTTTGGTTTCAACACGGATAAGCGTAGGCGCGTCTCCGCCCTGGGCCGCTTGGAGCGCCGCGGTAAACTTGAAGCTGTGTGCCGGAACCACTCGGTCGTCATGATCGCCCGTTAGAACGAGCGTCGCCGGGTACTTTGTGCCTGGCTTCAAATTATGCAAAGGTGAGTATGCCAGCAGATATTTGAAGTTGTCGGGGTCGTCAGGGTTGCCATAATCGGAAACCCAGGCCCATCCAATGGTGAATTTGTTATAGCGAAGCATGTCCAGGACTCCGACTTCCGGTACGGCGGCGCCGAACAAGTCGGGACGTTGTACCAGGCAGGTGCCGACAAGCAGGCCGCCGTTACTGCCGCCATTTATTGCGAGCTTCGGGCTCGAAGTGTATTTTTCGGCAATCAGGTATTCCGCCGCGGCGATAAAATCGTCGAAGACGTTTTGCTTGTTTTCTTTTGTTCCGGATAGGTGCCAGGTTTCTCCATATTCTCCGCCCCCGCGTATGTTCGCGACCGCGTAAATGCCGCCCATTTTAAGCCATATCGCCACTGTCGGGGAAAAGAACGGGGTTATGGATGCGCTAAATCCGCCATAGCCATACAGAATAGCCGGATTGCTGCCGTCAAGCTTAATATCCTTTCGGCACGTGATGAACATCGGAACAGAAGTGCCGTCTTTGCTTTTGTAGAATATCTGCCTCGTAGAATAATCTGTCGAGTCAAAATCCACTTTTGGCGCGCGGAAGATAGTACTTGATGCAGCGAGAATGTCGTAATGGTAAATTGCCGGTGGCGAAGTAAATGACGTGTACACATAAAAGGTTTCTGTGTTGGTGCGCTTCCCGCCGAAGCCGCCGGCCGAACCAAGCCCCGGAAGATCAAGTGTCCTCACATAATGGCCGCCAAGGCTGTACTCTTTTACATTGGTATGCGCATCATGCAGTGCCTGGACAATCAGCTTCTCGCCGAATAGCGATACCGATGTGATTGTGTCCTTTGATTCTGGGATGATAACCTTAGGTGTCTGATTCTCGTCTTTTGTGATGTCTAAAGCCAGAATAACGCCCTGCGGAGCTTCACGGTTGCTTTGGAAGTAAAATTTGGTGCCGTCATTTCCAATATACTCGTAACTCGCATCGAACTTGGTGAGCCACTGGGTTATGCCGCTGCCCGGTGTGGTTAAGTCTTTATAGTAA
>Ga0224527_1001188_pt1 | contig 13718 bp, 14 predicted proteins | sample CBST0metaG_FD_179882 | JGI IMG/M metagenome (GOLD analysis project Ga0224527, IMG submission 179882) | Peat soil microbial communities from Stordalen Mire, Sweden - C.B.S.T0 | ecosystem: Environmental > Terrestrial > Soil > Wetlands > Peat | place: Sweden: Norrbotten County, Stordalen Mire... | reverse complement strand
GATCCAATGATTGCAACAGCGTTGATGCTGACGGAAAGTAATTTTTCAAATACTGCTTATTCACCAGGAGTTGGGGCTTTGGGAATTGGACAGATGATGCCCGAAACAGCAGAAGAAATGGGGTACGATCCTTCTGCCGTATTTGGCTATGCACCTGGTGCTATAGAGAACAACGTGGATGGTTCTGTACATTATTTACAGCAACGAATTGCGGATTGTGGAGTTTATGGTGGGTATGCGGTTACTTTTGCTATTGCATCTTATAATGCGGGTCTTGGAGCTGTTCAAAAATATGGAGGAATCCCGCCTTATACAGAAACAATCAATTATGTTAATAAGATAGCAGGATTGTACGCTGAATTTACGGGAACGAACTTAGATAATGCACCAACTGCGATGATACCCTTTCATATCGGCAACAGTTCTCTTCTTAAATTGGATTTTGATTTTGCAAAACCGCTTAGGGATGCAATTAATACTTTTTCGCAACAATGTACGGCAGGAATAAAATTAGTACAGGACGATGTTAAATGGTTGTTTTTTTCACTAATTGTAATAGATTTAGCTTTGTCGGCGATGTTTAATTTGTTTGAAGATGACTGGGAACCATTAAGTTGGTTTTTAAAAAGATTTTTGAAGTATGGGTTTATTCTATTTTTGATTTTGCATTGGGGAGATATGCTTGCAAATAGTCTAAAAGATTACTTTGTGTATATGGGGGCTGCGGCAACGGGAGCTACTGTTGATTTTAATGGAAATCTTGCCGATTCTGCGACTATTGGAGGGCAGGCATTATCTGACCCTACTTTTATCGTACAAAAAGGTGCTAGTATCGTTGGACCAGCATTTACTTATATCAACAAATTTTCACTGGCTAAATTGATACCAGGGGTTGGAGCAATGCTCAATTTATCGGCGTTGTTATTAGCGCTTGCGATTCTGTTTTGTTATTTTATTGTGGGGTACCAAATTGTACTTGCGTACCTAGAATTTTATATTATTGCTAGTTTGAGCGTGGTTACGCTAGGGTTTGGTGGATTAAGACAAACAAAATTCTTGGCTGAAAAGGGTTTGGGCGCATTAGTAGCAGTTAGTATAAAATTGATGATATTTAGTTTTCTAGCGATTTTTATGAGCGAGACAGTTAAAAACATTGAAAGCATACCGTTCGAGTTTAGCAACTATTTAAGGATATTGCTTGTGTCTATGTTATTTGTTTTGTTAGGAAGTAGGGTTACTAGGACAGCAGGAAAATTTTTCGCGGGGGCTAGTCCAAAATTGTAGTAAATACTGAGAGGAGAGGATTTACAATGAAAAAAAGTATTATTTGCTTGGTGATGATGATTAATTTAACTATCGGCAACGTTACTGCTTTTGCAGATGCTGTACCTGGCGTTACGGAGCCATACGATCCTTCAGATTACTATGATCCTCTTACTGTAAGTGTACCTGATAGTGTGCCTAGTCCTTTTACTGTGACAGACTTGGCGGGAAATGGGTATCAAGTATATGATGCTCCGAGGGAAAAGCAATCAATAATTGCCAGTATTAAATCCATAACCGAAATGGTAAATCAGATGACACGACTAGCGAATCAGATTAAAGATTTAGCCAGTATGTCACCTGAAGGTTTGTTGGCACATTACACAGGAGTTTCTAACGTACTTGGAGATGTTGTTGGAACTTGGCAAGCATACAACGGATTATTATCAGCGACATCTACAGCAAATAACGCTTGGAGTTCAGCTTTTACACAAGTACACAGTTTTATAACCGGACAAACTAGTGCAACTGCTCATATAAAGAACCAACAAGATTTACTACAAGCATTAGAGAATACATATAGAGATTCTATGTCAGCAGCTCAAATGGCTAGTAATCAAGAAGCGGAAGTTGCATTACTAAAAAACAGTTTAACTAATTTACAAAATGCCGATGGAGGTGTAGAAACTGAACAAATCGCAGCTCAAATAGAAAGTATTAATACAACCTTACTAATTAAAAGAAATTTTTTAATCAGTAATTTAATAACAGTACGAACAACGAGAAATCAAGATAAATTGACTCAAAAGAAAAACAGTATGAATGAAGTTACCAATGGATTGACGTTCGGGACCCCTGATCCTTACCATCCTGATGCTTATCAGCAGCAAGTGTTTACTAGACCGCAAGGACAAGGGATGATCAATTTTTAATCAAATTTTGAAAGGAGAGGATTGGTGTGTGGAAAAGAAGATTGGCTTGGGGAAGTTTGACGTTTGTGTTGTTCTTTGTGTTTACATTGGTGATTGGGATTAGGGAGAACTTGAAGCCTGCGGGGGCTGCAGTGTTGGTAAATGATACACCGAATACTTTGCAGAATACAACCACAGCAATTAATACAGCGACTACGGCAATTAATACGGCGACGCAGGTTGCAAATCAAGTTAAAAATTTAGCGAGTATGTCGCCGGAAGGTTTATTGGCACAATATCTGGGGGTTTCAGCGGAACTTGGTCAAGTGGTCGGTGTTTGGCAAGCATATAACGGACTAATGACAGCCACACAAACCATGGATCAATCATGGAATAATGCGTTTCAACAGGTTAATACTTTTTTTTCAGGGGGGACTAGTACCATTGCTCAACGTAATAGTAACAATCAATCTACATTACAAGCCCTTGAATCAACGTATCGCGACAGTATGAACACAGCTTCCGCCATGACCAATACAACAACAGCGACACAAAATTTACAAACATCTTTGACTAATGTTGCTAACGCTGTCGGGAATAAACAAGTGGTTCAAGCGAATAGTCAAATAGCTTCTGCGGCAGTCAAAGAACAAATAAAAACCAATGCACAATTAGGTCAATTATTAACCATTGAGGCGGCCAAAGGAGAGGCGGAGGTAAACGAAAAAGCTCAAGCGTTGGCAGACAATCTAAATTCCACGGTAAATTTTTCGGCTAATGTAGCAGCAGATAACGCTGCTTTGAGCAGCAATATTTTATCCGCTGCGGATCAAGCTTATCCCGCTAGTTTGGCTGCAGCATATAATTAGAAAAGGAGGATTATATGAATATTTTTATAATGTCTATTTCGATTTTATCATTGTTATTGATATTTCATGAGCTAGGACATTTAGCAATGGCTAAATCATCAGATATGTTAGTTGAAGAATTTGCGATTGGATTAGGACCTAAGGTGTTTAGTCGCAAGTTTGGCGAAACGTTGTATTCAATAAGAATGATCCCCCTAGGAGGTTTTAATCAAATTTCAGGGATGGATAAAGGCGATGAATCCGGTGCTCGTTCATTCCAATCAAAATCATATTTATCCCGTGTTTTGGTTATTGCCAGTGGCTCTGCAATGAATTTCATTGCAGCGATCGCATTTCTTTTCCTCTCTAACATTATGTCAGATGTAAGTTTTTTAAAATCAGTATTGGGTGCTATTCAACAATTTTTATTTTTTATAAATATGATTATTTCGAATGTTGTCCAGATGTTCATTGGTAAAGCAACAGCCGATGCAACGGGACCATTGGGAATGATAAATGTAACGAGCCAAGTAATGGTGATGGGACCAATAGTACTTCTGAAATTTATGGGCATTCTAAGTGTTAATTTGGGGATCTTTAACTTATTGCCGATCCCATGCCTAGATGGTGGACAAATTGTTATGTTGGTTATTGAGGCAGTGCGTGGTAAACCATTGAAACAAAAGTTACTCGATGGTCTACAATATTGTGGAATGGCTGTGATCGGAATGGCAATGATTTGGACGACTGGAAAAGATATCTTGAAAATACTTAACTATTAAAACAGAAGACCTCACCATCAAAAGATTGGTGAGGTCTTCTGTTTTAATTCCATGGGTGATAAGGGGGGATGTGCAGGACAGAAAAAAATAATGGTATTGTAGAAGCCAGCACCCCATTGGGAATGCTGGCTTCTTGCCGTTTGTTGAAAAAACACCTTCCACTCTGATAAGAGTTTCGTTTATACCGTTATTATTATGGCCAGAGGTAGATAGCAAAACCTAGAATTACTTAGTTTAAAATCTCTTAGCGTATGAAATCCGCATTTAACTTAACTAACAAGATGGATAGACTTTATAGTATTCTATGGAGTCTTTATCTATCTTTTTTTATCGATATTTATATAATAACTTAATTGTATTATCAAAGTCGTTATAGTATATTAAATTTATCTTGTACAGGAAATTTATAGAAAATAGTTGGGTGAATATGAGAGTTGAATCAGTTATTACTTCTGATAACAAAGCAAGATATATGTTATTAGATTACGTTGGTGAGCCTGTTCAACCTGTTCTGAAGTACTTGAAGTATAAAGATAATACTGGCGCAGCAAGAAATACTCTAAGAGCATATTGCTATCATTTAAAGTTATTTTTCGAGTTTTTAGAACAAAAGCAGATGGATTATAGAGATATTGGTCTGGATGAAATGGCCACCTTTATGCGATGGCTTCAAAATCCCTATGGAAATCAAAAGATTTCTCCTATTAGTCCGGTCACTTCAACGCGGACAGCAAGAAGCATTAACATCATCATTTCTGCCGTAATAAGTTTATATGATTATCTAATGAGGCACGAGGATTACAGTCTGCAACTTTCCATGAAACTAAAAAAACAAATTCCCGGGTCACGCAGAGGTTTTAAAGATTTCCTATACCATATCAATCGGGATAAGAGTTACGATGCTAAATTTCTTAAACTCAAAGTACCTAAACAGCGGCCCAAAACGATATCTAAGGAGAAAATAGGTACATTGATGGATGCCTGTTGCAACATTCGAGATAAGTTTCTTATTCAATTGCTATGGGAGAGTTCAATACGTATTGGCGAGGCCCTCGCTCTCTGGCTTGAAGATTTTGAAATTGATGCTAGGAAAATTCATATCCGGGATCGAGGCGAACTGCCAAACTTCGCAGAAATTAAGACAGTATGCAGTCCCAGAAGCATTGATGTGTCGGCTGATTTGATGAATTTTTACATGGATTACATCGCCGAATGTCATACGGATGATGTAGATACCAACCATGTATTTATCAAACTTTCAGGAGATAACAAATATCAACCAATGGTCTATCATGATGTTGTTTCCCTTTTTGAGAGAATAAAAAATAAAACAGCAATTGATGTAACACCGCACATGTTGCGCCATACCTCTCTGACCGAATTACGTAAGGCTGGCTGGAAAGATGAACATCTTATGAAGCGTGCCGGTCACGCTCATATTCAGACAACTATGCAGATGTACATTCATCCATCTGATGAAGAAATTCGCACAGACTGGGAAAAGGCTCAAGAGAAAATGAAATTAGCAACGTTGAAGGATGATTTTAAATGAAACTAGCGACTAAACGTCTCCCACTGCCACCAGAAAGCAAATCTCATGAAATAGACCGATTTATTTCAGGATATTGGGAACAAGATATTTGGGATGCCGAAGATTCTATATTTGATAATTTTAGAAGGTCCACGTGGGGTAAGACACATCGAAAAATGAATTTTTCGGTATTTTCATCTAAATTAAAAAACGAAGTTAAATTTTTTATTGTTAATCGCATTCAAAATGACGTGATACAATTGTATTCCGCTGTCCATAATTACTGTAGGTCATTTAAACAACTTGCTATATTTCTTGATAACTATTATCCCACTATCAATAGTTTTGCAGATCTAAACATAAATAAATCCTTGATGCAATTGCGTTTGCATTTAAGTAAAAATGGTTTAAGCATACGTATTTATGAAAGAAGAAAATTATCTAATTATGAAAATTTATTAAACAAATTATATCTGTTCTATCAAACTTTCTATGATACTAGAACAGAATTCGAAAAAGACATTTGGGATGCAAGAAACATTCCTGGAGCCAGATATGCTGACCATGAATCAAGGCATACATTGAATTTTATGGATATTCCAAGTCCTTTTGTTAATTTAGCAAAAAGATATTTAAAGTTTAGAATAAGCTATTTGTCTATCGGCCAATGTACTCTAGATCTCAGAGTATTAAAGCTATTTTTGGTATTTATACATAACAAATATTCTGCATGGAACAATTTAAAAGCGTTAAGCCGTACCGACATGGAGGATTATCTATTTTGGCATAGCACTGAATTGCATGACAAAGCCATATCTAACCGATCATACCTCATAAATTTAAATGTTTTCCTTAGTAATATTGAAAAGCTTCAATTTGATGAAGCACCTGAACTTCCTGTAAATTTACTGTTGTTTAAAGAAGATATTCCTCGTCGCATACAGAAAACAGAAAATGACATTAAGTATATCCCTGAAGGAGTTCTCCAACAAATTGAGGAAAGGCTAGAATATTTAGCTCCGTCAAAACATATCGCAGTTGTTATATTGCTTCGCGCTACCGGATGGAGAATATCTGATATTCTTAATCTGCGCTATGATAATTGCTTAGAATACACTAGTCAAGGTTGCTACATATGTGCAGATATCAAGAAAACCCAAGTCTTGAACCATCGTGTACCCATTACAGATGAAATAGCTGCAGCAGTTCAAACAGTTATTAATACGGTAAAAAATCAAAGCAACGAAAATAATAATCCACAGAAATACCTATTCGCACAACTTGAAGGAATCCGTAAAGGTAGACCTTTCAATTATTATGACATTCGCAGAAGCTTAAATCGATTCGTCAAAGCGCAAAATATCGTGGACGATCAAGGAAATGTGTTTCATTTAAAAAATCATGCTTTTCGACATACAAAAGGGATCGAATTGATTAATAACGGCATGAACATTCTACATGTACAGAAATGGCTGGCCCACGCTTCACCGGAGATGACATTACACTATGCTAAGATACTCGATACTACGATGCGTAAATCATGGGAAGAAGCAACAAAACAAGGTGTCTTTCGAATTGACACTACAACCAAAAAACCTATTAAAATTGAATTATCTGAAATCGAACATGAGGATATCATTGAATGGGAATACATACGATACAACCTGGATGCCGTAAAGCTGGAGCTTGGGTATTGCATGAAGCCCATTAAGCAACCGTGCCCTACTCAAGCTAATCCATGTTTATCTTGCCGAAACTTTTGTACAACCCCTGATTTTATACCCCAATATGAATTGGAAATTAGGGAAACTAAAGCCGTTATTGATCGTGGAAGGACTTTAGGTAGACAAGTATGGGTTGATAAAAATCAAGATGTTTTAGACCGCTTAGAACCGATCCTGGAAACCCTTAAGGAAGGTAAATTGCATCATCAAGCCAGGAAAAAAGGACGTGAGTATATTGGAAAGGAACGCATTAATGGATAATACAAAATCCCCCAACGTAGATGGCCTAAAAGCTCATGCCCTACACAAGAAAGAGGCTACTTTAAAAAAGGTGAATGATATTATTCATCAACTGATGAAAGCTAAGGAACGTATCAATTTCAACAGTGTAGCGATGGAATCTGGTGTTTCGAAGGCATATCTTTACAACAATCAAGAAATTCGGGAGCGTATTGAAACCCTGCGTAGACAACAAGAAGGTTTATCATCACCCAAACAAGAGAAACGGGAAATGTCAGATGCCAGTAAAGATGTGTTACTTGCCGCCAAGAACAAACGAATTAAAGTATTAGAAGAAGAAAATAAGCGGCTTAAAGCTGAACTAGCGATACTTCGAGGTAAATTATATGATAGAGCATAATCAAGACAATGAAGGCATAGAAGCTTAGGGAAAGGAATTTGCGGGAAAAGAGCTACTTATAGTGAACGAAAGGAATTGATAAATAATGAGCAAAAGAATTAAAGTGAAGGTATCCAAAACTGCACAATTGACTTGTGGGGCGCGCGCTTTATCTTATTATTCAAAAGACAAATATTACAAAAGTGATGATTATCTAGCTCCCATCTTTATGTCTCCATTTTTTGTTTTTATAGTAAAGCATTTCCCGAACTTCGCAAGCAGATTTGCTTCGAAAGGAGGAGGATATGAGTATCTTGTTTCACGCACAAAATTGATTGATGAAATTATTAGGAATCATTCTAAAAATTTTCAACAGGTATTAATATTGGGTGCTGGATTTGATTCTCGTGCAATCCGTTTTAATAATGAATTGAGTCATGCTACTATATTTGAACTCGATGCTCCAATAACACAAAATACTAAAATAAATAAGTTCAGGGAAAAAAATATTGAATTACCTTCCAACCTAAAGTTTATTCCTGTTGATTTTACAGAAGAATCCTTACCTCAAAAATTAGACGCGGTTGGGTTCAAAAAAGGAATAACTTCTCTTTATATTCTTGAAGGCTTAACATACTATCTTGATCAAGAAGCTATTAATACTACCTTTGATCAAATAAGTGAATATTCCGAGAAAGATAGCGTGATTGTGTTTGATTATATATACTCTTCAGTAATCAGACAAGAAAATATTTATAAGGATGAGGAAAGAGTCTATCAAGGTGCTGCAAAAATAGGTGAAAAATTGACTTTTGGGATTGAAAAGGGCCAAATAAAACAATTTTTATTAAAATACAAATTCGAATTAGTTGATGAATTCGATTCCAATAGATTAAGGGAAAAATATTATAGCAATGAAAAAGGAGAAAAATTTGCTCCAGTAATCGGAATACACAGTATTGTTATAGCGAGAAAGATTTAATTCTAAGAAAAGTGTTTTATATGGCACTTGGTGACAGCTCGCTGGTATTACCCTTATTAGAGACTATTATTGATGATACAGTGTTGCTACTCACGTTGCTTGACCGTACCTTACTCAAATTCATTGTCCGTAAATTTGTCTCATGTTGCTTGGCCGAAAAACATCAGCCAAGCAACATGCAATGAATTTACGTACCAAACTCGTTCTCAATGACTTCTCTGACGAGATGATCATCAATTAACTGTTTGTTCCGCATAGCGGCGCAAAGCAGTGAGGATAAGCATACGTTATTTACTTTGCGGGCAATTCCACCTGAATATTCGAAAAGAATCTCTTGTGCACCATCCGTAAATAATGGACTAGCAATGCCTGCCACCTTGAGATGATGACGAATATAATCCGCCATTTCTTGCATATCCATAGCCACTAAGTGATAGCGCATGCCAATTCTTTGGGTAATTGCTTCGTAAATATTCAGTTGTAAAATCCGCTTCAATTCGGGTTGGCCCACCAAAATCAAACTCATGGGGTTGTAAGAGTCCATTCTGAAATTTAGTAGAAAGCGGATTTCCTCTAGCATTTCTTTACTTAATAGATGTGCTTCATCCACTAGAATAACGGGAGATCTCCCTTGATTTTCTACCAAGTTCAAGATGGCTTTGTGCATCTGGCGTTTAGCATCACCACGATAAAATTTGGGTTCACAGTCCATTTGCCGAAGTACTTCTCCATAAAAGTTACGTGGTGTTAAAGCCGAGTCGCTAACATAAAGGACTTTGTATTTGTTAGGGTTAAGCATGGAGTCTAGTCGCCGTAGTGCCGTCGATTTCCCTGCCCCGACTTCGCCAGTGATCAGGCTGAAAAAGCGCTTTTCCACCGTATATTTCAGTCGTGAAATTAGTTCTTCGTGCGCTGGCGTAGAAAACAATTCTGTCACAGGTAAATCTCGCTGAAAAGGTGTTTTTTGAAAACCAAAGAAGGGTTCAAACATGCTCATCGCCTCCTTGGTTCAATTGCCTGTAGGCAATAGCACCTATCTTGCTTGCAATTCTTATTTTTTCTTTGCTTGCTAACACTTGAAGTAATCGGGAGGGTTTAGCCTCTTGATTTTTAATAATTTCTTTAGGATTCGATGTAGCAGAATGGTTGATGCCGTTATATTCATGAAGTATCAATTGCTTGGCAATTCCTTTCTTTTCTCCTTGCACCCAAATTTCGATTTGTATGAGATCAAAAGGATCATAGCGAGCATCAACCGTCTTTTTAATCCATTCAATACCAACTTCATATTCTTTGCCTCGAAGCTTAATGCAACCAGTCTTGTCAACACGCCTTGATTCTTCCCAAAGAAAAGATTCCCTGCACTCTTCATAACGAATAAATCTTAGGCGTTTTTCATCCACATTAAAGCGCTCTGCTGGCGTCATGCCATTTAATGAACTATGTTTCTTGTGGTTATACCCTGTTTCCATCCATAAAGAAAAATATTGGTTTAGTTCTTCTAGTGTCTTGGGCTTTTCTAGTGAAATTTCGGCGAAGAATTCTTCTACTGTGCGATTTAGCCTTTCAATTTTTCCTTTTGACTCTGGAGAATATGGTTGAGCAGCCATATGACGAATATTCATACGAGCACAGGCATAGCGAAACCAGCGAGAAACAAAGATTTTGCCATTGTCTACATATACATTCTCTGGCAAACCACGTTTAAGCAACGCTTTGCGGAAACAATCTTCTAATATAGGGAGTTTCTGATCGGCATAAAATTCTCCATGACAGATCAGACGAGTTGCATCATCAATAAACACTAATAAATATGTGCGTATCTTTCGTTTTGGATCAGTTGGATGCAGGATATATGGTCCGTATTTTATGTCCGTTTGCCACAGTGTATTGCGATGTTCCTTTTGAAACCGACGACTTCTCCCAGTAGAGGATGCTGTGCGTTCGGTAAGGCCCTCTTTTGCTAAATGACGACTGAGGGTTGAGCGGGCAATTTGACCAGGTCGAATCTGCTTTTCTCCTTCTAAAATATCAAGAATGCGACTGACACTGCGCTGTGGTAGTTCTTCCTTGAGAGCAGCTGCCTGCTCATAGATTTCATCAGGTAAAGCTCGACGAACCCCGCGATCAGCTCTCAGTTTGGGGCGTAAACCTTCTAATCCCTTCATTTTATAGGCTTCTAAAAAGCGGCGTAAAGTGCGCTCTGACATAGCTCCGCCTTGTATAATGACATTTCTTCGCCGCCTTTTCTCTGCTGCCTCTAGTCCTTCCGTCAATAATGGCGAAATGATTGAATAACGCGTTAGCATGGTTTCGGTTTGTAGATCTACTTCTTTTTTCATTCGACTTTCCTCCCCGTTTTTAATGATGATTACACCATAACATGACAGGGATTGCGGTCACCATGCAAAGTATGTGGATTGTATTTAAACCCAAATTTGCGTCTGGGAGATAAGTAGCCAGAGATTAGCTTGTCCAATATGACTAGTATGATCAGTGTGCGGAAGTGCCTTGAGGATAAAACAAAATTCTTCCCAAATTGTAGGTAGTTTATTTAAAGGTAGATAGAGATTGATTGTTTGAATCAGTATACTTTGCAACATGCCACTAATATTATTAAAATCTTGCTCAAAACGTTGAACCCATCGTCTACTGGTTGACGCTTCTTGCGGACCTTCTGCTGTTTCTGCAGTTGCTCTTCCTTCCAGAATATCTGCGGTTGCTTTAGCTATATGTTGTGCAGCAATATGACGATAAGGAGCAATGAAATCTGGTAAAATGGCATGGGTTCTGCCACAACTAGTACACAAAACACGAACAATGGGCAAGCAATCGCTGTTTTCATCAAAGCGAAACTTGCGCTGATAGGAGCCATGCATTACCAGAGTATGCTCCTGACAAATTGGGCAGAGCAATATGGTAATATTAATTTTTCTCAAAAACTCGTGCAAATACTCATTTACAGAGCGACCTAAATACGCTACAATCATAGTGTGTTTTTGGAAAGAAAGGTCTTTAGTAAAGGGTGAGTTGCAGCTCATATACCTTTTACTGAAGACCTTTCTTATTCCTTTTTCCTCCGTCTGAAGTTTCCTATACTTTTCGACGGGTATCATCTTAAATCCTATTTGGCCAACGAAGTTAAGCAATGAGGGGTTATATATTGGGGGCAGAAACAGCTAATGGCGTTGAATTTACCAGGTCAGATGTAGCAACTCTTAGTCCATATCTAACTAGGCACATAAAACGCTTTGGTGATTATATAATTAACTTAAAAAATATTCCAAAGGCAATAGATATGAATATTTCCATACCCATGAAACAAGATATTGCTACATGATGGATGCTGTTTCCAGCATGTGGCCGGTTTTTACACGTATGTCGGCTGTACCCGATGTTGAAATGTAGTTATGGCTGTTTCCCTAGTATGCATACGAGCATGGCAACAGCAATGACAATTGTAGCGTGGAAAGAAAAAGATACTTGGTTTCGATGGAGCTGGATTGGATATTGTTCGCTAGTGGTTTTTAGTACTGTGTACTTTCCGGTTCATTGGGTACTTGATTTGGTGGGAGGGGTGATACTCGGCACAGTAAGTGCTTTGGTTGGAGGAAAGTTAGCTGAGAAGGTTACTGGACATATTACTGTGTTTTTCAGTGCAGTAAAAATAAAAAAAAGACCGCGATTTTGCGTGGTCTTAAAGAAAAAGGAGAATGATTGATATGAAAAAGATGTTTAAAAAAGGTTTTGAAAACACGAAAGAATTTGTACGAGAAAATAGAAAAGATATTTTGCAAATTGCGGTTATGGCAGCGGTTATAGTGGTTCCAAATTTAATAGATATGAATATTTGTGGAGCAACAATTCTTGATAAAAGTGGTAGTGCTGGTACTTCAATGCCGTGGTCAACTGGTTTAAATAATTTACAAGCTGAAATATCAGGGCCTATTCCTAAAGTTGCTGGGGTTCTGGCTGTGGCAGCGACAGGAATGATGATGGCTTTTGGTGAAATGCAAGGTATGGCTAAAAAAGGGTGCCAAATCGTATTTGGATTAGGTATTGCTATAAGTGCTGCAAGTTTAGTTTCTATTGTTTCTAATAGCGGTACAGTTAGTGGTCTTCTATTTTAATTTTGTTGGGTAAACAGGCTAATTATGTTTTGATTTCGAGTCTGAATAGCATAATCAATTGCTTGTTTTCCACTAATATCAGTGGTTTTAATGTTAGTATTTTTTATAAAATACTCAATTGTTTTAGGATTAAGATTTTCTACCTTAAGAGCACGTATTAGTGGTGTTTCTCCTTTATTGTTGATCTGATTTAAGTTTACGCCTTTGGATGCATAATATGAAAGGTCAATTGGAGAGTCTTGACGATAAGCACCTTTGTTAATTAAATAAAATAAAATATTTTCACTATTTCTATCTAAAGAATTAATAGTTGCTCCTGCGTTAAGTAATTTTGTTGTAATACCTTCACCATAATCACAATAAATCATTAATAACGTGGGAAAACTGCTATTTGCCAAATAGTTAAGGCGGACATTTGGATCGGCTTGTTGAGAAATAAGAAAATCAATTAATTCTAGATTCCTGTTGCTAACAGCTATACTTAATGGTGTTTTGTCATGGGTATCTGTTGTATAAATATTTACATTGGCACCACTATTTATTGCAGTTTGAGCTAAATCTATATTCCCAGTTTCAATTGCTTGAACTAAAAGACGATTCATTCTTTCGTTTCCAAAAGTAATATCAACAGTATTTATCTTTTTATGTACTAAACCATTTGATAAAGGAACTGGAGTTGTACCGTTTTGAAGTTGTCTTAAGGCGAGGTCGAGTTTTTCTGGGTAAACGGTGGCTTTAATTTTTACGTAGTAGGTTGAGGTGTCGCCAGAAGGGATTTTATGCTCGTCGAGGATGGTGATTTCCATTACGGCGGCGGCGAGAGAAGTGATTTGATCGTCTTTGACTGCGAAGTTTTGGATAGTGGTGGATGAAGTGACAAAGGTGCCGGATTCTTCGAGAGCTTTTCTTTTAGCTAAGAGGAGTGCGG
>Ga0224527_1001186_pt1 | contig 13735 bp, 9 predicted proteins | sample CBST0metaG_FD_179882 | JGI IMG/M metagenome (GOLD analysis project Ga0224527, IMG submission 179882) | Peat soil microbial communities from Stordalen Mire, Sweden - C.B.S.T0 | ecosystem: Environmental > Terrestrial > Soil > Wetlands > Peat | place: Sweden: Norrbotten County, Stordalen Mire... | reverse complement strand
ATTAGGTACATAACATTCACACCTAAAGCTTTTATACTATCCAATCGATTGATAACTCCTTGAAAGTTACGGGTTGAACTAAAACACCGCATATTTACCTGATATATAACTGCATCACGGCTATCAGAAACCCCGGTAAAGGGTGTTCCATATTGCTGGACTGTATCCTTATTAGTAACTATAGCCGAAGAAGACACTATATTATTTTTACTGCAACTAATCAATAACAATAATGTTATGAAACCAATAAATCGATTCATCTGTTTTATAGATTAAAATATTAAAAGAAAGTCACCGAAGAGTTGTATAGCAAGCTTTAATTTGAACAATATGCAATAGAATTAATAGCATCTTTAAGGTAGAATAACGTTTAGGTAATCTGAGACCTTTGCAAAACATGAAGTTTATTTTTCAATACGGGTTTTCGAAGTATTTTTGAAATTGAATTTAAGATTAAATCATTCTTAGAACCAATTTTTGCTAAATGTGCCTGTTTAGGACATGGATTACTCCTTAGTTTCTACAACTTGACATAACTATTCCGGGTGAACAGTATAAATTATAAGCAATTGCTTGCATTAGATGCTGTGTGTGCATTTTATTTACTTCCACATAACGCGCAATTCCTGCACCAAACCACCTGTTTGTCGAACCAAAGGTTCGCTCAACTTTATATCTAAACCGACTCACACCTTTGTTGAATTGAATTTCACGTTTACTTAAAGCCTTACTTTTCGTAGCTTTGAGCATGATGTGATTCTTTGGCTTTTTCTTTTTTATATACATATCAAAGCATTATCAGTCATATTGCATTGCAACGGCCTCAATAATAGAATGCCGGATTCTTTTATTTTATATTTTTAATAAATTCCTGTGAATGCCGGATTATATTGATGCGAATAGATCGGTTTAAAACCCGGGAATAAGTTATTATAGAAACTATCAAATTCACTACTGAAAGTGTACGTGATTCTGTCGCTACGAAAAGGCTTATCAGTAATTCCTTCCGGAGTAGTAAAATGAATAACTGACTGATTATTCCTTCGTACAGTTACACTAACAGAACCATTTTGCATTGGAAAATTGCTAATTTGTAATCCCTGACCTACATTAACTGAATCACCGTTAACTTTTAACTCTCCTTGAGAAGTCAGTATTGTAACCACTTGGATAGAATCTTCCCATGATTGGGAAATTACTTCTTGTTGAAAAGATACTACTGGAATATCATAAGGTACAGGAACTATATCATGACGATATTTTTTAAAAAAGGCGATGGCAACATCTCTGCCAGAATAAGGAGAAGGTAAGCCTTTCCACAAGCTTTTATAGTAATTAAGTAAAATAGAAAAACCTTCATTATGATTAATCTCAGGAGCAAGATGATGTCCTTCTGGGTAATCATTCCACGTAATGACATTCATGATGGGCACATTCTGTTTGATGTTGAATTCACACAGTTTGCGAAAATTATAAGATAAGCCAGTGATTACATGTTTACGATCAAGATTATTAATACCTGTACTTACCGCATCTTGCACATTCAAAATATCCCATGTCCCCTTTTTTAAAATTTTAGAAGTATAAAAATCTCCAAATATTGAACCTGTAAAAGTACGATGTCGGATACTACATTCGTCAGCTACCATATTTCCAATGTAATTTTGATCATCATACGGTAAAGTCCATATCCATGTTGCAGGAAAATAATCTAAAAGCGTATCAAGATTTTCACGACTGATCTCATTGTTAATGGTAAATACACAAGCGAAATGTTCTTGAACAGCATCAGCCAATCGCCTATAAGCTCTGGCAATGTAAAATGCATCAGGCAATCCTTTTTTATCGTCCGGAATATCAGCCAAAGAATCTCCCAGCCACAAATAAACGATCAATCGTCCATCAGGTGTACGTAACCAATGAGGATTATTCCGCCCGACATCATCTAATATACCATTGATACGCTGAGAAAACTCGGCAATTTTTGAAGCTTCTGTACTGCCATCAGGGTGTGATATACAAAATGTAAATTTGAAGTCAATATTTTTTTCATCAGCCACTTTGAAATAGGCCTTAATAATATCGTCCGAGCTCTGAGAACCTAATGGATAGTAGAACTGGAACCCATCAATTCCGGAACGTTTTGCAGCTCGCATTTCAAATTCTACAGCTTCTTCAAGAGAAGAATTAGACAACAAACTGTCCTCCATAGGCCATACCTGAGTATAACCTCCCAATGGAGCAGATGCATTCCCTGTTGGAGAATAATAAGCCGGATTACACCCATCCTCAAATGAATAACCGTTATAACGGATAATATGAGTCATGCAGTGTGCAATCACAAGTTTTTGACCGGTTATAGGCAAGCTGTATTCAGGCAGATTTTTTAATGAATCATTCAAAGCAACCGTTGAAATTGGTTCTATAGTTCTATTAGCACAATTAGTAGTCAAAGCTATTAACATTAGGGCAACAACAATCTTTCTCATATTGATTATCTTATTATTCAAATTCAAGACGTCACTACTATCTCTTTTCATTTATTAAGATGGAAAGCTTTACTTGTATTATCCATTGTGGGTATTTTAATATCATGGACACTATAAGAAAATGGAAATTATTTCTTCTTGAGTAACTCAAATAAAAGAGCTCCCCTTCATTAGGGGGGCTCTTTTCTATAAATTGAACATTATCAATATCCGGGATTTTGTTTGATTTTACTATTACTATTTAATTCGGTTAATGGGATAGGCCAAACGTATGACTTACTATCTTGCCAATTAATAGGCCCAGTAAGATTAAGTGCAGTGCCATAATAGGCAGCTTCCGAACTTCCTATACGCCAACGACAAACATCATACCACCAATGTCCTTCATTAAATAATTCGGCAAAACGTTCGTAATACAGAGGATTGTTTCCCAAGACAGGATCATTAATTGCAGATGTTTTATCTGTCAAAGAAACATAATCAATTGGTGAAGCAGCATTTATAGGATAACCGTAAGCACGACGTTTTACTTTGTTCAAATATTCAAGTGCAGTGGCATTATCGCTTGAATTCATGCATGCCTCTGCATATAATAAATATACATCAGCCATGCGGAGTAATAAATAATTCCATGTATCTGCAGGGCCATCAGCATTTTCATTAAAGTTTACCGGTGAATATTTCCTGAAGCTGAAGCCATACGTAGCATACTGATTAGCATAGACGCTGGGTTTTGCAGCTGGATAATCAGTTACACCATCAGGTTTTACCGTATCTATCCAAGGCTGAACGCAATTGACAAATAAACGCGGATCGCAAGTTTTATTAGCTCGAACTGCTAATGCTTCTTGTCGGTAAGCTGGATCCATTATTAGTTTTGGATTCTTGTAACTGGCCGGTTGAGAAGAATCAAAATTTGGATTGTTTACCAGATTATAATAGCCGATATTATACCCAAACCGTAATACATTTTTATCGTGAACAGTCTCATTACCATATCCATTAGCCATTGCAGATCCTTCAGTTCCATCGGCTCCTAACGCCCATGCCGGCCAGATTAATCCATTTATAGTAGTTGCATTGGGCGTATTCCCATAAACACCGTAGTCACCAAAAGAATTGCCATCAACATTTAATTCAAATAATGATTCGTTGTTAAATTCATTGGCACTATTTCCATCAAACATGTCACTATATATTGAGAAAGGCATAAGAGTTTTACCACTATTTTGAATCACATCAAGCAGTGTGGTTTTTGCATTTGCCCAATCCTGAGTAAATACATAAGCCTTACCCAACAAACCTTTGGCTGCCCATTCGCTAATACGTCCTTCATCAGTTCCTGTCCAAGTTTTGCCTTTAAGTAAAGTTGCAGATTGTTGCAGATCACTGATAATTAAATTCCAAACATCACGAGCAGAAGCACGTGCAACCTGTGTACTATCCAGGGTTGTAGGTACGCTTCTATATAATGGCACACCCATTACATCGCTACCTGTTGTTGGTGTAATGTAGCTTTCTCCAAACAAACACTCCAAATTAAAATAGTAATATGCCCGAAGAAAATACGCCTGTCCCTTTATGTAGTTTACATTTTGCTGATCTGCTGCCGTGCCATAATGAGCCATATAAAAATCGGCACCTGCCAGTGTTACATTGCAATTTTTAACGCCTATATACAAATTAGTATACGCTTCGGTAGAATATTGGTTAGTAACACTTAAATTTGTATTAGCCATTTCGTTCCATGATAAATCGCCACCATAACTTGCATTAGCGGTATGTGTGCAATTTGACAATGCTTTAGGCAAAAAATGAAATCCAAATAGACCTTCGCCACGCAAGTTGGAGTAGCATGACGCCAAAATACTATTCAGATCACTTATCGAAGCTGGATAATTGCTGGTAGAATACACTGACGGATCACTTACATTTTTAAGATCCGATTCGCAACCAACAAGAGAAACAACAGCCAGTATCAAAGATATATATATATATTTATACATAATAAAATAATTATTTGAGGTTAGTAATCATTAGAACTTCACATCTAATCCCATTGAGAATATTCTCGTTTGAGGATATTGCGTTACAACATCAATTCCCCTGGTTGTTATCCCGCTATAACCTAAATTAGAAGCAGAACTTCCAAGTTCCGGATCCAAACCACTATATTTCGTTATAACAAAAAGGTTATTTGCCATTGCAAAAACTCTTATACTATGGATTCTTAGCTTTTGCAATACTTTGTCTGAAAATGTATATCCAATCTGCAAGTTTTTCAATTTCAGATAACTTCCATTTTCAACAAAATAGCTGTTTGCCTGGGTGTAATTTCCATTAGGATCAAGCGTAAATGAGCCATTAGCATTTTTGATACCTAAACGTGGTTGTGAAGTAAGTCCATTTGAACCAAAAAATGAATCATTAAATATTTGGCTGGTAGTATTTCCATCTGAAAATGGATATTGTTCATAAGCTTTCACTCCATTGAAAAGTTGTACTCCGGCCACCCCATTAAATAATAGCGCAACATCAAATTCTTTATAGTTCAGATGGATATTAATTCCATATACCAATTTAGGATTAGGGTTACCGATCACTTGTTTGTCATTAGAGTTAATTTGCCCATCATGGTTGTAGTCTTGGAATATCAGGTCTCCTGCATGAGCAGATGGCTGAGAACTGGCAGCCGCCTGAGCATCAGTTTTAAACATGCCGGTAACTTTATACCCATAAAAACTACCAAAAGGCAGACCTACTTTTGTCACAGTAAGTTGTTGATTCGACCACATGTTATATTGATTGTCGCCATTGTTAAAATAATTATAACCATCATAAATAGCATCTGTCGCAAGACCGCTTAAATTAGTCACTTTATTTTGGTTAAAACTTCCGGTAACATTAACATCATATCCAAAATCAGAAATCTTACTACGATATCCCAACGACAAGTCAACACCTTTGTTGTTTACCGAACCTATGTTATCTAAGAAAGGTTGAGTAAATCCGGTACTAAGTGGGAGTGTAACATTATACAACATATTCACGGTATTTTTATTGTACCATTCTGCCGTAAAATATAACCGACCATTAAAGGCTTGACCATCAATGCCAATATTCGTTTCTTTAACTGTTTCCCAATGTAAGTTTGGATTAGCAATACCATTCGTTGAAGTAGCAATGAGTAACGGTCCGCCTGGTGCAAAGTTTTGTGCACCTGTAGCTCCTCCACTTGAAGATGCGAATTGACTATATGATGAGTTGAATGAATATGGAGCAATATTGCTATTTCCAAGAGTACCGTAACTGCCATATAGTTTTAACAAGTCAATTATCGATGTCAACGGCTTAAAGAAGCGTTCTTCGTTAATGTTCCAACCTGCAGATACAGATGGGAATACCCCTTTTTGTTTATTGGGGCCAAATACTTGAAAATTAGCATCCTGACGTATTGAACCTGACAAATAATAACGTCTGTCAAAATTGTAATTCAATCGGGCAAATTCTGATTTAATTAATCCATTAGTGTCATACTTGCCGGATATTGCTAATGACGAGTTTGAAGTTTGAACAAATGAATATCCGGGCATCCCAATGGAGGTTTCCGTTGCTTGTAAATTGTTATAATCATTATTTATCTGTTCATATCCTGCCATTGCATCAAAATTATGCTTCCCAAAATTATGTTTCCAGGTCAGCACTTCGTTGGTTAGAAACTGAGTGGTTTCTGTAAAGTATTTCTGTAACGAATTTGTAGTAACAGCTATAACACCATTCGTATATGCATTCTGATAATAAAGTTGATTTTCCGAGTTGTAATCGTAGCTGAAATTTGTTCTGAAACTAAATCCAAATGGCAGACTAACCTCAGCAAAAACATTGGACTGCAGGTTGTTTATAACATTTTGAATGTTCGCATTATCAATGGCAGCAACAGGATTTACACCTCCAAACTGCGACAGGTTTCCATAGCCTTTGGGGACAGCTCCAAAGCTGGTAGTATCTTTCACTGAGATAATAGGCAAAGTACGGAAAGGAGCATTATGCAAATCGGTATTTGCACCTACTCCTGTTGGCGCTGTTGTTCGTTGCGAAACATCTATCTGCTCTCCAACTTTAAGCCATTTATTCAGTTGAGAATCAGAATTTATACGAGCACCACCGATATTTGAATAATTATCCATGTAAACTCCGCTTTGTCTATTGTAAAATCCTGAAAACAGATAATTTATTTCAGACTTTGAACCTGAAATTGAAAGGTTATAGTTTTGTTCTACTCCATTACTATACAATGCTTTCACCCAATTCGTATTAGGAAGTGAACTAATCCCTGATTTAGGAGTTCCATCCGCATTTTCAAAATAAGATGGATTGATGATATTTTCTAACTTAATAAAATCATCTTTATCAAGTAGTGATACAAGTTTAGGGGCGGATATTCCATAGCGGTAATTAAAGCTTACTTGCGGTGGACCTGATTGTCCCTGCTTTGTGGTAATCAAAATGACACCGCCAGCTGCAGCAGCACCATAAATGGACGCAGCGCTTGCATCTCTTAAAACATCAATAGTAGCAATATCCTGAACATTGATATTATTGCCATCCATTACACGTACACCATCAACAATATAAAGCGGATTTGGCTGATTCAATGAGGATAATCCCCGAATGGTAATGGTTGGTGTTGCATCAGGAGCACCTGAACTTTCAACAACATTTATTCCGGCAATCCGTCCTTGTAGCGCTGCTACCGGATTAGTTATCGGCTGATTTGCAAACTGATTCCCTTTTACTGACCCAACTGAACCGGTAAGGTCTATCCGTTTTTGCGTTCCATATCCCACGACCACTATTTCATTTAAATTGGTAGCACCTTCGGTCAATGTTATATTAAGAACATTTTGATTTCCAACTCTTACTTCTTTGCTTTGCATACCAACGAAAGAGTAATCCAACGTCTCGTTAGGATACACATTGAGAAAGGAATAGTTTCCATTCGCATCCGTTATTGTTCCAGTAGTAGTTCCCTTTATCACAATCGTAACACCAGGTAACGCCTGTCCATTCTCATCCGTCACTTTACCTGATATTTTTTCTAAAATCGGATTAACAACAGGATTTCCCATTGCTTTGGCTGAAGCTAAGACAATTTGATGATCCAATACAGTGATAGTTACATCTGTGTTGGCAAAAATCCGTTTCAAAATGTCGCTAATTTTTTCATTATTAGTTGTTACATCAACTTTGCGTGTGACATCTATCAACTTGTTATTGTAAGCAAAATGATAATCGGATTTGGCTTCAATCATCTTGAGTATTTCACGCACTGTTGTATTACGTGCATTAATGGAGATTCTGGTATCTTGTGCATGAAGGTTCGTTGACATTGCACTAAATAAGAACCCAAATAACAAAAACAGAATGAACCTAAAGGTTCGATTTTTTGAATAGGAAAAAAGAATTTGTTTATCCTTTTTTCCTAAACTCATGGCTTGTTTCATAGATTTGTACATTTAAAAATTTGTGTTAAATAAACAGAGATTCAAAAAATTAATTACAAGACACAACAATGGCTATTCATTGCAAGATAACAACAAACACATTGAAGCGGAAGAACAAACTTGCAGCTATCTACTATATATAGAAAGCAGTTGTGCAAGATTTTACAAAAAAACAGTTGGATTTGTATTCTTCGTCCGTCACCTCCTCATCGAAGCGCATCGCACGAAGGAAAAGAGAAGTTAAGTAATGGTTCTCATAATCATAACATTTTAAGGTTGGATTCTAGGTTTAATAATTCATGTAGTTTAACTTGGTCGGTTTTGGCATTCTATATTCTCTTTTTCAGAACCAACGTGCGTTGTTCAAAAGCTCCGTTGGTATCTTGTTTCCCGTTGATGATTTGGAAAGAAATGGGGGACGATAAACTGATGATCTTAAGGGCGCGTTCTAATGATTCGTTGATAAAGGTTGCCGTGAAATGATATTGCAACAACTCTTTATCGGAAATCATCACATGGATATTATAAAGTTTCTCTAACTTTTCAATAACGATTTGAATCGGGTCATTGTCAAATACCGTACGACCTTCCGTCCATGCCGTGTATTTTGTAAGGTCATCCTTTTGAGCCAACATGATTTGATGATTGTTTTTATTCAATACCGCCACTTCCATTGGATGCAACCCGCTACTTACCTCAAACGTATTTGTTAGCATTTGTTTCCCCAAAAGCACCGACCCTTCAACCAAGGCTACTGTCACATCAGGTTCATCGCAATAGGCTCTGGCATTAAATGTGGTACCGGTTACCCGGATATCCATTCCGTTCATTTTAACAATAAAAGGAAATCTTTTGTCTTTATGCACTTTGAAGAATCCCTCTCCATTTAATGCGACAACACGGTAGGATTGATTCGTAAAACTCATCGGATAAGTCAATGTACTTCCTGAGTTTAGCCAAACATGCGTACCATCGGGTAATTCAAACTGGCTGGTTGCTCCAAGAGGCACACTTACCGTATTTTGTAAAGCGGAAAAGACATTTGCTCCTTGATGATTGATCACCATATAGAATGCAATCAACAATGGAATAATAATAATGGCTGCGACACGCGATAACCCGGTATATAAACGTTTCGACCATGAAGGCTTCGGGGCTCTTAAATTGATGATGTGATGAATTTCATCCAAGATACGTTGAAAACGTTCCTCTTCACCTATAAAAGAATCATCACATTCATCCCAATGCAAGAACATTGACACATCCACGGTATCTTCATGCACAGGCAATTGAAGCATGTCAATCAACTCATTCAAATCTTTCTTTGAATAGTTGCCTGCTCTGAAATTGTTTAAAAGTTGATTGATGTGTGTCATAGTTACATCCATTTTATGGGTTTATGTGATGAACAAAAACGTTCGGATCATCATTCCATCAATGGTTGTTACATACTATATAACGCATTGCTCGAATGATTCCCCTGCTCAACCTCAATTTATTTCTTATTATTTTCCAAATATTTGTTTAAGCAGCAAGATTATGGCTTTAAATGCCGTTTAAAAACCTTTTCAATGCCGTTTAATTAGCAATTAAATCGAAAACAATCCCTTGCCTTTTTATTTTGTACAAAACAAAAACGGACACCTTCATGGGTGTCCATCCATAGAATTTAATGTTTTCTTAAGCGAACTTCAGTACATCAACTATCTTCACATGCAATTATTCCACAAAAAGGAAATAAAAGAGTGCCGTCCAGATACCAAAACTTCCAAGATGCTGTTTGAAAAAAAACAGAGCTTTTGAAAGATGATCTTCCACTGTCTTTTCAGTGATTCCTCTCATAGCAGCGATCTCTTTGTTTGACATACCCTTTTCGCGACTCAATTTGAAAATTTCTCTTCGTTTAGCCGGGAGTTTTTCAATCAATTGTTCATAACGTTCTCTCAAAAATGTGTAGTCGGTTTGCTCTTCTGTTCCTTGAGTATTCGAGGTAGCGGCCTGCGCCAAATAGTCTATGTATTTCTGTTCTGTGACCCGTTTCCGGAATAATGAAAGCACTGTATTCTTTGCAACCGTAAAAAGAAAAGCATCAAAATTGGTCTCTTTTCTCAATACCAAACGATTTTCCCACATTGTAATGAAAACCTCTTGTACCACATCATACGCGTCCTCTTCATTTTTCAGATAAGCCACTGAAAAGCGAAAAATTTTAGTATGATATAATGCATAAATTTCATCAATTACGGTGCGATCGTCCATCCGTAAACGTTCGGCAAAGGTTTCTTCGTTGTAAGTCATAGTAAGTAGATTAGTTAATACACAATAGGAAACAACTACTTTAAATCAATAAATTACTGTCATTTAGTAACACGTTCACTAAAAATACAGTTTCAAGATTCGGCATTTATAAAAACAATCTCTTTCAAATTAAAGGCCAAAGATAAGCATTTAATGAGTAATTTTATGTAAGTAATAAAAACAAATTAATATCATAATTCTTTGGTAGCATGAAATAATAGTTGCACATTCATCTCACTATTAGACACAAAAACAGAAAAGGTTGAAGCTTTAGAATTGTTTTTTAAACAAGTACTGATAATGCCGTTCTCATACAGGTCAGCCACTTTACAAATCAAATCTGCTTTTTCATTATTTTCATGTCCATTGGCGTTTGGTAAAACATGGGGATTTCATACACAAATAATTTGTTTTTAAAGGACGTCTGAAACTCATCGAGGTGTTCATCCCATTGACGAACAATCGCCTTTCCCTCGATGCTCCCTCGTAACCGGTTCATAGATGCTATTAAATATAAACATAGATAACACGTATATAACACATAGATAATACATATCTATATAAATAAGTATCATATAAGTTTTATATAGGTTTTATATATGTATTATCTATGTTTTATCTTAGAACGAAAATAGACCCAATATAGAACAAGCACTGGAGGATCAAGGTCTGAAGAATGTTCCAAAACTCTTAATGAAACAAGTATTAAATCATGATAAAGCCCAAAAAAAATGAAACGAGTTTACGAGTTTAATGAGACATTGAAAAAAAACCATTTCAAGTTATTATTTTCGAGTTCCATACGTCCTTAATATAAAAGGCAAAGCCACTCCAACAAATCTTTTATTCGAAACGACTTCTTCTTCATTCTTTAGTGAGGCTAAGAGCAAACAAAAAAACTATCTCAACAAAAGTCAAGATAGTTTTTCTTTATAAACAATTAAAATTCAAAATACTCAATAGTTCACCTTTTGAATTTCAAAGTAGGCTTGAGGATGTAAACAAGCAGGGCATGTTTTAGGTGGAGTTTTACCTTTATAAATAAACCCACAGTTACGGCATTGCCATGTAACTTCATCAATACGATCAAATACTTCATTTTCCTCAACATTGTGTAATAATGCCAGATACCTTTCTTCGTGCCCTTTTTCTGCAATACTGATCATGCGATACATAACAGCAATAGCAGGAAACCCTTCCTCTTCAGCTATTCGTGCAAAGAAAGGATAAAGGTCGCTCCACTCTTCATGCTCACCACCAGCAGCAGCTTTCAGGTTTTCTTCAGTTGTACTTATAAGACCGGCAGGATAAGTTGCCGTAATTTCAACCATGCCGCCTTCCATATAAGAAAACATTCTTTTGGCATGTTCTTTTTCCTGGTTAGCTGTTTCTTCAAAAATAGCCGCAATTTGTTCGTAACCTTCTTTTTTTGCTACACTGGCAAAATAGGTGTAACGATTCCGGGCCTGTGATTCACCTGCAAACGATTTCAACAGATTTTGTTCGGTACGTGTACCTTTTACACTCTTACTCATAATAGTAACAATTTAATGTGATTAATATTAGAATTATATTCAATGAGTCAGCATAAATTAGTTATGCTTCATTTTGTCTTAGAAACCAAAGAGAAAAGTAGTGCGCAAGATAACGAATAAACCAATCAATTGCAATATCATATTCATATATTTTCCATAATGAAAGTAATGTTTTGAATATCATTCTAATTAAATCGGATCTGATTGAAATAAAAATGCAAGCAATTAAATAATAATTCATTAATCACGTCTATAAACTATTTTCTATTCGTGAGATATGTGTTTTTATATATAGACATGACAATCCCTCCCTGTCGAAATGTTTTAATTAAAGTGGTATGGTTTATGGAATCAAGTTGTGACTTCCAGTTAGGAAAATGACTATAGACAATGTATTTATTTTTCTGAAAGTTGAGGTCAGTAAAATGTCTATTGTCATTGTTAACTTCGATATATTTAATTTCCGCAGTATTAGGAAATCCAAACCCAACAGTAGAAAAATCAATGTGCCTTTCTTCAAAATACGACATAACGTCCTTTTTTAATGAATAATACGGTAAATGTACTAAAGAAGCATCCCAAGCTTGAGCTTTTTTTGCAGGATATATCCAAAAAGTTCCCGAAAGAAGTCCAATTATCAATAAAAAAACAATCAATCTAGCCTTATTAAAATTTAAGTTCTCAAATAAAATTCCTCCAATAAGCAATGTAAACAACAAAAAATGCAAAGTGAAGTACCGCTCACCGATGGGATTTTGAATTGGGATGGTTACTAACATCATAGAGAAAAAAATCGAAAATAGTATGATCCAAAGAGGATAGTTATTGGGTGTGAAAATCTTTTTATAACCGAACTTCCAAAGTAAAAACAAAGCTATGATCCAAATAAAAACTCGTCCATAATCTAAAAAAACAAAACCCAACGCTAACACATTATGAATTAAACCTTCAGGAGAAACAACGTTGGAATATTCTTTCCATGGGTTTGTTGGACTAATAAAAAAATAACCCATCAAAACTTTTTTTGAAATTATATATACAGTAAAGAGAAGTAAGATGGGAAGAAAAGGAATTAATGCATAAAATAAATTTGCAATTATTATCATCTTTCTATTGTAATAGATCAATAAATAAGCTATACCCAAACCGATTACAATATCCATCCCTCTTATGCTCACCAATCCCATACCCAACAGATATAATGCTAATAAATATCTTTTATTGGATAAAATCGCATTAATACTTAATAAAGCGAAGCATATTACTACTTCATCATTATCAATAAGGAGCTCTTGCGTCAAAAATGTAGTATCGACTAACACCAAGAAAAATATAAGCCAAAGGTTTTTCTCACTGATAAATTTCTTACATAAAATATATAGTTGAAAAATGGTTACAAGAGGAAAAATGGACATCACCATATGAGTTGTAAATAATGATTTGCCAAATATTTTCCACATTAAAGCAATATATAATTGTAGTAGAGGAGGGTCACTTACATAGTTATCGGGTAAAAATATAGTGTGAAAGTTTGTTTCATAATAAAAATATGCAGGTTTGGATAGATTAGCTATTGCATCCCAAAAAAATGTAATATAATTTGCAAATGCAAGCTTAGCTATAATAAAACCTATACATAAAAAAGTAACAAGAAGTATCTCTGATTTCTTTAAATCTCTCATTTTATTATAATTAATATTCATTATAACTATTGTTTGATTTTAGTTGATAGCGTTCAAAATGAAAAGAGATATCCTGTTTTTATATTTGACTTTATACATCGAAGTCATCTTGACTTTTTCTTTTTATTAATTTTATTAAGTAATATCACGATAAAAGCGATAAGGTTAAAGCTTTGCCAACTGGAGCAAGTAACATCAAATCTGTTCAATAGAGATCTGAAATTATC
>Ga0224527_1001183_pt1 | contig 13747 bp, 7 predicted proteins | sample CBST0metaG_FD_179882 | JGI IMG/M metagenome (GOLD analysis project Ga0224527, IMG submission 179882) | Peat soil microbial communities from Stordalen Mire, Sweden - C.B.S.T0 | ecosystem: Environmental > Terrestrial > Soil > Wetlands > Peat | place: Sweden: Norrbotten County, Stordalen Mire... | reverse complement strand
TATTTACTCAGCAGATTCGCCTGAGTCAGAAGTTCGGAATAATCCCGTTTCTTGGTGTATTCAAAAGACATCAGCCTGATAAGTTCCTGATGACGCACGCTGTAGACGGCTTTTCGCTCGCGCTTGATTACCCGGTCAATGAGCGCAACAAAGAGGGCCTGGCGACGTTGACCCAGATAATGACCAGGCTGGTCGTTGATGCCGGTGGACGCCATTATTTTGCAAAAGACAGCCAGCTCACCAAGAAGCCGACGCACCAGTATTTAGGGGAAGAAACAATCGCTAAGTTCCGGGAGCTTAAGCGCGCAGCCGATCCTGAAAACATCCTTCAATCCAATCTTTCGCGCCGCTTATTTGACGGCTTCCAAGAGGGGTAAGGGCATCAGCCCCTACCCTTTTAATCCACCTATAAATACTGTTTCTTTGCTTTTGCCTCACATCCTCGTATTCTTTCCGTGACAGTACAGCGCCGGCCTGCCGACAATGAACATGGTTGTATTCTATTAATCTTGTTCTTGTGAAGGTCCAGTAAAACCGTGATTTGCGCTGAAAATTCAAACATTAAGGCATTCCTGACGCTTATCCGATATCGTATTCTCGTTGTTGACAGCGATCTTACGAACCGGACGCTTATCGAGGCTATATTACGATCCCAGCCGGACTTTGATGTTCATTGCGTCGCACATGCCGGCGCCACCCTAGATTATCTGCAAAAGAATCTTGTAGATGCTGTGCTGATTGACACAACACTGCCGGATGCCGATGGCTATGCACTTTGCAGTCATATTAAACTTGACCTAGGACTGACACAACTGCCCATCGTTCTTTTCGCCAATTTCGTTACCCCGAGCGACCGAACAAAGGCCATGGAGTCCGGTGCGGAAGACATTGTGACCAAACCGTTCCAGCGATCTGATCTAATGCTCCGGATGCGTAATCTGCTTAAACTGAAATCTTTGCAGGATCAAGTTACTGAAGTTGAACATATAATGTATGCTCTCAGCAGCTTGATCGAAGCAAGAGACAACTACACATACGGCCACGCGGAACGTGTCGCTGGTCTGATGGAAAAGCTCGGCAGAGCAGCAGGGCTCGCCGAGGAAGAAATGCAGATGCTCCGCAGGGCGGCGTTTTTAAAAGATATCGGCAAAGCAGGAATTCCCGATGATGTCCTCAACAGTCCATCTGCCTGGACAAGACACGAGCGCGAGGTGATGACAGAACGCCTTATAATGCCGTCACAGGAGGGTCGAAGCGCTGTACTGACCCCGCGCCTTCTTCCAATCATTCGTCACTGTCATGAGTTCTACGATGGCACAGGCTATCCCGACCAACTGATTGGAGACCAAATACCTATGGGATCGCGTCTACTATCGATTGCGGATGCCTATGATGCGATGATCTCTGATCGTCCATTTAGAAGCGCCCTGTCAGAAGTCGAGGCAGTAGCAATACTGCAAGCAGGAAGCGGGAAGCAATGGGATCCCGCACTGATACAGCTATTCGTTGAATGTCTTATTCAGCAAAACCCTGTAATCGCGATGCAGGAACAATTCCCCCTGCGGGCTGCATAATGATCCTCAGTTAATTCTTTGTGAAATTTTTTCGAAACTTTTATATAAACGTAAGCCCCATTACAGATAATATCACAAAAATCTGAGAGAATAGTGCACTTCAGCCACAGCCATTGCGAAATACTGCGTTACCATTTGCTTTTCTGAAAGTTTCATTATATAAAAGAGCTGCAAAAGTTTGGAACTTCGATATATTTGGAACCGTTAAGAGTATTAAGAACGTAGATTACAAAGTACTGAGATTAAGAAGAGATTTAACTGATACCCAACGGTGGTATCGAGCCTAATAGAAAGATCAGCAATCCGCACAATTGAAGTGTAAAGTGACACTCCAAGTGAACCTGCTATTCCGGTATTAAAGATTAAAAAAACTATTTGAGCTAAAAAGGATGAATTGATGGCAAATATGGTGAAAGATAAACCGAGCAGGTCTAGAGCTATAAAGACCGAAAAGAGTTTAGATGAGGGCGAGTTTTCCCGGTCGAGCGACGGCGACGACACGCTTGATCCCGAGGAGAGACAACTTAGCATGATAGGAACGCGTAACGACTCAGTGAATAGTAAAGATGATCTTGGAACAACCATGGATGACGGAAGCCTTTTAACCCTGCGAGCGTCTGATGACGAAGATCTCGGCTCGCCTTTGACAGATCACGATGATAACGAGGATGGTGACAATGATGTTGCTCCCCTAGAGCCAGAGTCGACTGTCCCCGCTCTTCGCGAAGAAGCGCCAAAAGACGAAACCCTTCAGATGTGGATGAGAAAGACGCGCAGCACGCGACTTCTTACCGCAGACGAAGAAGTGGAGCTGGCCAAACGTGTAGGTCAAGGCGATCAAAAAGCAAAGGATGTTCTCACAGAAGCGAACCTTCGATTAGTGGTATCAATTGCTCGTCGTTATAGTGTTCCTGGGATTTCTCTGGCAGACCTTATTCAGGAAGGTAACATCGGCTTAATTCGAGCAGTCGAAAAATTCGACTACACGAAAGGCTATAGATTCAGCACGTACGCAACATGGTGGATTCGCAGAGCAATTGCTCGAGCGGTAATCAACCAGGGCCGTACGATCAGAATCCCGGTCTATGTGGCTGAAACGATCCACAAGCTTGTACGAACATCCGGTATGCTTAGACAGCAGCTCAGCCGCGAACCTACCCAAGAAGAGCTCGCTGAAGAGATGGGTGTTGGTATCGAGCGTGTCAATGAAATTATGCGCATTGCCAGCGAGCCCCTTTCGCTCGAAACGCCGGTTGGTGAAAAGGACTCAGCGCAGCTTGCCGACTTTATTCAGGCAGCCAGCACAAACCAATCGCCTAGCGATGCCGCCAATCACCTTATTCGCCGTGAGCAGCTTGATGCTATTCTTGACAAGCTGACACCGCGCGAGCGAGATGTTGTACGAATGCGATTTGGCCTGGAAGACGGCTATATGCATACTCTCGAAGAGGTCGGACAACGCTTCCAGGTAACTCGTGAGCGTGTACGACAGATCGAGCTGCGAGCAATTAAGAAGCTCAGAAGAATGAGCCCGGTAGAAGTAAAGAACTAAGGCTAGACCTTAAAACGCCCCCAGCAAATGCCGGGGGCGTTTCTGGATTTTGGCTATTTACATGCCAAAGGACAACTTTACTTAACATGGGTGCCACAGCAGGAGGCCGACCGACAGCTGTGTCCTGACGCCGCACTTCAGGAAGTAATGGGCAGTGAAAACATCGCCCAAAGAAAAGGACACGGCTTTCGTTCCTCATTCCGTGCACCCGTTTCTAATGCGCCTTTATAGCGGCGCTGGTAACGTCCTCGGTTGCTGTATACGTGCCCGTGAACGCTGGATAAGTTGGGTCCCCTGTTGTCTTGGTGGACGTCTGTACGTCGCTTACGTTGCCCGTTATCGTCGTCCCTGAAATCGTGCCGGTAATTGACGCCAGCCCGTCGTTCTGATCTAAAGGATCCTGGGAAAAAGTTCCGGAGGACGTAACGGCAGCTGTGCCGCCAATTCCTACTCCGCCGACCGACGTTCCCGTTGTAGTAGTTCCGTTTGGACCAGCAAATGAATAGGACATTTCTTCATTACTAGTCACTGTCGCCGGGGTCTCCGTAAAATTGATTGTGCCCGTAGATCCATCGTTAAAAGTAATCGTACCGGTGAAAGTAACTACTGGGACAGTCGAGGTTGAACTAGACGAACTCCCACCGCCTCCACAACCGGCCAATGCCGCAACCATAATAAATAGGGGAAAGAACCGGATAACTCGCTTTACTGCTTGCATAATCAATTTAAAGTCCTTCAGCCTCCAACATACTGTTGGAGGCTGCACAATATGTCTACCTTCATTGAAACAGCGATAAGCTTAGTTTCATTTGCTCAAGAAAGACCGTTGTTAGATGGGAGGTGTTCCCGGAACTCCCGGCTCCAATTTGGAGCTCGAAAAGCTACCTATGTTGTCGGTCGGACTGCTTAGTGTAATTGTATCTGAATCCGTCAAGCCACCAGCCGCGAACTCAAGGGTCTCAGAACCGTATGCTACATTGTAAAGTGTAAACGCACCTGTACTGCTCGTGGTCGCCGACTGACCGCTTGCGGTAACCGTCGCACCGCTAATGGCCTGGCCGGTTGCCGTGCTAAGCAGCACGCCGGAAACCGTTCCAGTACTGGTGGAAGAGGACGATGTTCCCCCGCCGCCTCCACCGCCGCCACATCCAGCCAGTCCGGCTGCCAGGGCTAGTCCGGTTGCAAGCGCCACAAGTTTCATTGCTGGTTTCATAGATAATTGTATTCCTTTGTTGAATTCCCTATTTGATTTCGATAGATTCCTAAGTTGTATCATTTTTGCTAGCATTCAGTTTGTTGGAACTGGAACGTCCAGGTCTGTGGCGCTGTAGGCAAATACCCAGTAACCTTGGTCAGCCTGCAGCGAACTAGCAGTCGAATAGCTTGTTGCGCCTGCGCCATATGAATAAAATGTGGGATCTATCAATGGACTCGTCCCTGAAGATGCCTGTGCATATGTCTCTGTTCCGTCGTTAAACTTGAGGCTTGAAATAGCAATAGTAGCGGCGAACGGATCACCAATCATATTCCAGCCGGGCTCAAGCTGAATAATGAACGGAGTATTAGTCGGAGCAGGGGTACCTGCAATCGTTACATTTACCGCCTGCGGAAAACGACCCCAATAGCCCTGCCCGGCAACAATCTGATTCGCTGGTGCGGTTGGCGTCACAGAGTAGACCGCAGTTAAAGGATTCCAAACCGCAAGTTTCACGCCGCTATAACCGAAGATGGTGTCAACATCAATTCCAGCATAAGTGTACGGAAGCGAAAAGAGCTGCAATCCTGCTGCAAGCGATTGCGTAATTGTATATGTTGCTGACGTTGGAAGGCTTTCCGTCGAGCCTGCTAGATCAGCTTTCGCAGTAATCGTTTCCGTTCCTGTTACGGATAATGGTTTCGAATATTGATACCAGGTCGGTGTCGATGAACTGGCATTCGTCGAGTAGTAGATCGTCGCCCCAGCTACAGCATCGGAAATCGTTACTGTTTGTGCGGTTGAATAATTTCCTCCTGCCGGACTGAATGTCGGGCTTGCAAGAGGAATATTGATATTGTAAAGGGCGCTTGTAGGAGCGCTTAGCAAATTGCTAGGTACGTAAGCGATCGCAGATAGCACTTCAGTCGTACCGATTGTTAATGGTCCACTATATAGCAGGGTCGTACCCGCACCGGTTCCAGAGGAAGTTATCGCAGGAGTAGAGCCATCAGTCGTATAGAAAATCGCTGCCTTTGGATTGGCGTCTGTTATCGTTACGGTCTGAGCAGTAGAGTAAGTGCCGGCTGGAACGCTGAGCACTGGAGACGCAGCTTGATTCTCAATAGTGAACGTTGCTGAAGTCGTGGTGCTAGGAACATAACCACTTTCAGATGCAACCACAGTCAAAGTAATTGTGCCTGTTCCCGGTACTGGGAAAGGGACAGTGTACGTTGTCCATGACGGAGCTGGTGACGATGCATCCGTCGTGTAAAGTATGGTCGCTCCTGCCAGCGTATCGGACAGTGTCACTGTCTGGTTGGTTGCATACGGCCCACCATCCGGAGTAATTGCCGGGGTAGGAACCGTCCCTCCGATAATATAACTGAAGGAAACCTCCGGGCTGTTATTGTAGCCCGTATAAACGGCCATTGCATTGATAGTCAATGACGAGTTAATAACGATAGGCTTGGTGTACTTCGGTGAGGTCGTTGTCGGCTTCGATCCATCTATCGTATAGTAGATAGTTGCCGACCCAAGCGAGTCGGACAGAACTACCGACTGCGCAGTAGTGTACGGCCCTGCTGCCGGATTAACGGTCGGGGACGGCACTGACTGCCCGATGACATAAGTCGCCGAAACCTCATTACTATCATTGTAGCCGGAAAAAGCAGCAATGACATTCAGCTGCGTAGTTGCTGAAGTATTACTGGTCGCTCCCGAAGCCGCAATAGCGATGGGCCCAGAGTAAAGCTGAGTAGTACCAAGCGGCCCGTTCGAATTGTATGTTGGTGTCGTTCCGTCAAGCGTGTAGTAGATACTCGTACCAACCAATGCATCCGTAACGGTTACACTCTGTGCAGCCGCATAGGCACCTGCCGGCACAGATAGCACCGGACTCGGAACAGTCAATCCAATCGTATAAGCTGCCGAGACAACCGGGCTGTCAAAATGTCCGGCCTCCGTCGCATAGGCGTTGATCGTTTCAGAACTGCTCACCGGAATAGCCGTTGTATAGACGCTTGACGCTGTAGTCGGAATCGAACCGTCAAGTGTATAGTAAATGGTCGCCCCTGGATCAGTTATCGTCACATTCTGCGTAGATGTGTACGGACCGGCGACTGGCGAAAATGTCGGTGGCGGCAGCTGTGTTCCGATGGTAAATGTGGCAGTTGCGGTTGCGCTCTGAACATCGTTCGGTGCAAATCCAATCGCCTCGACCGTTGTGTTTAGCGCCGAAAGGTCGAATGGCGCAGTATAGGGAAGCGTATCTCCTGCGCCCCTTACCGGTGTGTTTCCATCGGTGGTGTAGTAAATCGCAGCCCCGGCGTCAGTGATTGTCACCGTCTGCGCAGTAGTGAAGCGGCCGCCATTTGGTGAAATCACCGGAGTCGGACTCGGTACGTTTATGGTAAACGATGCCTGGGTAACGGCGCTCGGGAAGTACCCTGCTGCAACCGCTATTACGTTAATGCTTTCCGACGACGAGACCGTAATCGATCCCGTGTATTGAGTAGTCGTACCAAGGGGAACAAATGTCGGACTTGGTCCTACCGATGGCGTTGTCCCATCAGTAGTGTAATAAAGGCTGGCACCGGTCAGCGTATCTGAAAGTGTGACTGTCTGCGGGCTGCTAAACGTACCACCATTCGCTGTTACTGTCGGAGCTGGAACAGTCTGGCCGATAATATAATTAGCGAGCGTCGCGGTACTGTTAAGGTATCCGCTCTTGACTGCGATAGCTTCAATGTTCTCACTCGTTGAGACGGTAATTGGCCCCGTATAAAGTGTCGAATTTGCCGTCGGCGCTACACCTGTAGTTGTGTAGTAGATGCTCGCGAGAGGCAATGCATCAGTGATAGTCACTGTCTGAGCACCGGTATATGCTCCCGGTCCCGGCAGAAAAGTAGGTGCAGGGGCGGAAAATCCGAAGTTAGTACTGTAGACTGTCCCGACGTCGGCGGTGCCTCCCGCTGATGTAGTACCGTAGAAATTCCCGTCGCTGCCCAACAGGAGTCCCTGCTCCGGGTTAGATCCATCCTTCGTTCCTCCGAAAGCGTGAAGGATTGTGACAGTTCCGTTCGAAGCTATCTGATAGATCGTCCCCAGACCATTCAAACCACCAAGCACGGTTGTGCTGTAGAAGTCACCGTTTGTTGCTTGATAAAGAGCTGCAGCAGGATTCTGACCATCGTTCGTAATAGTACCATCGCCAAAATTATGTAAAATAGCTATGACACCGGTATTCGATATTCTAAAGACAGTACCATCGCCTACAGCAGTACTTGACGTCGCAGTCGTTCCACCGGCCGACGTCGTCCCGTAGAAATAACCATCGGTGCCCTGAATGAGAGCAGCATTTGGATTCGCGCCGTCGCCGGCTTTGGACCCAAACCAATGCAGAACAGTTTCGGCTCCAGCCGTCGTAATACTGTAAACAGTACCGTTATTGGCCGTGCCGCCTGCGGACGTGGTTCCGTACAAGTTTCCGTCTTTGCCCTGCACGAGGCCTGCTACGGGGTTAGAACCGTCAATCGTGGTAGATGCACCATTAAACGAGTGAAGGATCGTAACTGTACCAGCCGTCGTTATTTCGTAAACAGTGCCGTCTCCATAAGCGCCGCCCATTTGAGTGGTGCTATAAAAGTTGCCGTCATTAGCGAGCAGCAGCGAGGCGAGCGGAACATTACCGTCGCTTTGCACCGCCCCGTCACCAAACGAATGCAGCGAGGTAAAAGCTCCGGCAGTGGTGATTTCGAAAAATGTTCCGTAGCCAGCCGTGCCTCCCGTGCTTGTCGTTCCGTAAAGGTTGCCATCCGGCCCAATTGTCAGGGCAGTTTCAGGATAACTTCCGTCCGTTCCCTGAAACGAGTAAAGAATTGTTACTGTGCCCTGCGAAGTAACGGAAAAAACTGTTCCCTTCTCGTGAGCACCGCCAAATGCAGTCGTTCCGTAGAACAAACCGTTTGATGCCTGTACCAGGGCCGAATAGCTGTATGCTCCATCGTTTGCGACTGTGTTATCACCGAAATTATGCAAGACAGTATAAGTCGATGTCGCATGGGCTGCCGGTGTCATCCATGGTAAGGCGAAGAAAAATAAAACTGCGGCAAGTGCACCCAGCAGACGCAGACGAATCAGACATGTCGGTGAAATATACATATTTTGCCTCGCTAATAGTACGTGAGAACTACGTTTACGATTCAACGCACTTTCTATTTGATCAATCATTGCGCCGAACCTTCCACGTTTCAGTAAATCCGGATTTCAATCTGGTTTGAGAAAGCAAACCGGATGTGTAACCTAATAATAAATAATGCAGACAGCACACCTTGCCATTGCAGATCTTACTTGACAAGGGCCTTTAGCTAAAGGCCCTTGTCAGCGTATATGCGCATTCAGCGATCCTGCCTTATGGAACCGGAACAGTCATGTTGACGGCCTGGAAGGCGAATATCCAGTATCCTTGGTTAGGGGACAATGTGGACGTCGCTGCGTATGCGTTACCACTTGCATTGTAACCGTACACGACTGAGCCTAGCCATGAGCCGGCAGCCTGTGAATAAGGCTCTACCGTTCCGCTGTTGTTCAGAGTTGTATCCGACAATGACACGGCACTGGTGAACGGATCGCCAATCATATTCCAACCGGGCTTGAGCGAGATGACAAACGGTGCATTTGTCGGCGTCGGCATACCCGCCAACGTGACGGTCACCGCCTGTGGGAAGCGCACCCAGTAACCTTGCCCTGAGACAATCTGATCGGCCGGCGCAACCGGTGTTACCGCATAGACCGATGCAGCTGGATTCCAAACGGCAAGCTTAACTCCCGTGTATCCGAAGATAGAGTCCAGACTGACCGATGGGTAGGATTCCGGCAGCGAGATCATCTGAAGACCGGCTGGGAATGATGCAATTACCGGCGGATTATATGTATATACCTCACTAGCCGATGTACTTGCGTCGTATCCAGGAGCTACGGCAATCGCCGTAACAGTTGCTGTCTTCGATATTGTGATCGGGCCTCCGTACGTCAGTGACTTAACGGTCGGTACTGTGCCATCTAGTGTGTAGTATATGGTCGAACCGGCCAGACTGTCAGTGATTGTTACCTGCTCGGTGGCTGCAAAGGTCGTCGAGCCCGGCGTAATTACCGGTGCAGGCGTATTCGCATTAATAGCGTATGTCGCCGTAGCAACAGCACTATTCGTAAAGCCCGTTTCCACTGCAATAGCGTTGATTGTCTCACTCGCCGAAACCGAGATCGGACTACTGTAAAGCGCCGACAAGGTCGTTGGCGTCGAACCATCCAGCGTGTAATAGATCTTCACACCGGCTGTTGTGTCCGATATTGTTACCGGCTGCGTGAAAGTATATGCTCCACCAGCCGGCGAGAACGTCGGTGTCGGAAGCACAGTGGCAATTGTGTAGGTGGCAGATGCTACTGAACTGTTGGCATATCCACTAACAAAGGCAATTGCGTTTATTGTTTCAGAGCTGCCAACCGTAATCGGACCATTATAGAGCTGCGAGCTCTGCGATGGTACCGAGCCATCGGTCGTGTAGTAGATTGAAGTTCCCGCTTGAGCGTCCGCTAATGTGACCGCAACCGGGGTCGTATACTGCCCACCACTCGGCGTAAACGTCGGAGTGACAGCAGGTGCACCTACCGTATAAGCCGTGCTGGTTGATGCACTTGGAAGATAACCGGCTTCCGTAGCAATCGCCGTAACTGTTTCCGCGCCGGCAAGGGCGAAAGGAGCAGAGTATAGCGTAGTGTCGCTATTCCCAATCACAGGAAGCTGTCCATCAGTAGTGTAGTAGATCGATGTTCCCGACTGGTTCTCGGAGATCGATATCAGAGTTCCGAGGCCGAAGTCTCCCGAGGTAGGCGAAATAACCGGTGTCGGAACGGTTTGTCCAATAACGAACTGGGATGTGACAGTTGAACTGGCAGGGAATCCAGTAAACGTTGCAAACGCTGTTATTGATTCACTTGTCGAAACAGTGATTGGTCCAGTATAAGTGTTTTCTGTCTTGGAACCATTAATACTGTAGTAGATTGTCGCCCCAGGCAGCGTGTCGGTGATCGCCACTGTTTGGGCCGTTGGGTAGGCGCCCGCTGCAGGGGAAATATGCGGAGCGGGAACAGCCTGATAGACCATGAACGTTGCCGAAACAACAGGGGTCGACACAGTGTAACCAGTGGCTACAGCGATCGCATTGATCGTCTCCGGTCCGCTCACCGTAATGGGGCCGTTGTATGTCAGAACCCCATTTCCACCAACGGTTGGAGTATTGTTAAGCCCGATAGCAGCACCAGGATTATGTGCATTGGTCACTGGGGTAACCACGATCGCAGGATTAGCACCCCCGGAAACCGATACAATCGATACAGTTTCAGCAGATCCCGTCCCGGCATCAACTGTTACGAATTGTCCAGCTGTCAATCCGCTCACACTGCTGACATTGAGCGTTGTTGCTCCCGGACCCACCGCAACGGTCAGAACCGTCGCAGGATTAACTGTATAGTAAATCGTCGAGTTAGCCTGTGTATCGCCTAATGTAACGGTTTCTGAATTAAAGAATATTCCACCGTTTGGCGAAATCGTCGGTGATGTCGTTGGCTGACCGATTACGAACGTCGCAGAAACGGTCGGGCTATCGAGAGCATTGGGAGCCAATGCCATCGCAGTAATCGTTTCCGTAGCTGATACGGTAATCGGCGTACTGTAAACCAGCGTGTCTTCGTTACTACTGATAGGTGCTTGGCCATCTGTCGTATAGTAGATCACCGCTCCTGATTGCGTGTCCGCCAAGGTAACACTCGTCGATGTTAGCGATGCTCCGCCATCTGGGCTTATTGTCGGCGCTGTCGTCGGCAATGGTTCGTACACAAGCGGAATATTGACTCCCAAATACACCTCGGTCGAATTGAGAGCGCCGACACTTACCGGACCGCTCGTTTGATATTGACTCGCGCTCGCAATCTCAAAGAGTGCGGTCGTGATAGGTATGCTTCCACCAGGGAAACTGATAGAGTAGGTTCCGTCGTTCGCTGTAGTTGTACTAAATGTATATCCAGTCGGCGGTATGAGAGGAGTTCCCGCCGAATTGGTCAGCGTGACCGTTGCGCCGGAGACCGCAGTCGCCCCAGTAACAGTGGCTCCATTACTGTGCGCCAGCGTTGTTGGACCTGTTAACGTGACAGTAGGACTCGTTCCAGCCTTGACCGCTAGAACCGTCGCCGTTTCGGCTGTTGTCAAGGCCGGGTCAATTATAAGAGTCTGTCCGGCGGTAATCTGTCCAAGACCATAGACTGGCAGGGAAGACACGCCTGCGCCGATGGGCGACGTGAGCTCCGTACTGGAGAGAGTTCCCTGTACGTAAACCAAGCCGGAAACGCTTGCGGGGATCGGTGTGATCTCTACAACTGCGGAGGCCGTATTACCCTGTGCAACTTGAACATCGGTTATGCTGCCTGTCGTATAGCCCAAAGCGGTAGCCGTCACGCTGTAGATACCGGATTCGACTGGAGAGAAGCTAGCGACACCAGCGGGAGACGATGTGAGCATCGCAGCAGGCGCGACCCCTCCTTCAACTTCCGCCGGCGTTACAGTGACTCCCGGAATAGATGTCTTAACCCATTCGCCAGAAGCATGGGCATTAACGACCGCCGTGACCGAAAGGTATGGATTAGTATCGGCACCACCTGCGTTCACTCCTGTTACCTTAACGATTTCGGAATCGGCATAGCCGTAATCCAAAACTATCGATTGGCCGGCGCTGAACGGAGTCAAGCTGGATACTGGAAGCACAGTCGCACCGGCGGCAACTGCTGCAGTCAATGTGGCAGGCGTCGCCGTAACTACTTCACCCGCCTTGTGTGCATTACTTAATGCGGCGACCGTGAGCATGTCGCCGTTAACGGCTAATATCGTTGCAGTCTCAGCATCTGTTGCACCCACTCCAACTGTGATAATCTGTCCAGTCGAGAATGGTATACCGTTGATTACATAGATGCTCGTAGCCTTCGCAGCAAGGTCAACAGACAGCGCCGAAGTATCGTTCGCAATGACATAGGCGTTTATCTCACCGTTGCCCCCCAAGGATAGGTTTAACTTATACGTATTCGATTCACCGCCATGTACGTCAATACCGGTAGCGTTATGCTGGAAATCATACCCTTGTTTGTAACCGGAGATTACATAGCGACCAGGAATGACTCCCTCAATATTGTACTGTCCGTTTGCGTCAGTCGTTGCTGTATAAACGGCAGTCGCCGGAGCAAGATAGCCGTTAATGCTTTCCGGAATCGCATATACCACCGCATTAGGAATTGGTAAGGAACCTGCGGTTGAAGTCACATATCCCGTAAACGCTCCAGTTCGAAGCGTACATACAATGTCATGTATGAGGTTCGTGCGCTTGTTGCGCGAAACGTAGTTGTTACCAGGTCCAATGGTCAGGTTGGAAACTTCCTGCGAAACCGTCGCCATGCCAAAGGATGAATAGCTGACAATCGAACCATAGTATGGTTGACCGATGGTTGCAGCGCTTCTATAAAAGACTTCGCGATCACTTGCGCCGCTGCCTACGAGTTCCGTCTTTCCGTTTGTGTTAAACGTGTCTATATAAGTAAACGGTGGATCGAAGCAGTCAAGCGAAGTGTCCGTTCTTGCTGTGGTGTCGTTAAGATACAGGCTGTTGTGGCCGATTGTCGTTGGAGAACTGCCCGGAGCAGTCCAACTGTAATTACCGTTGCCGTCAGTCGGGAAAGCAAAGCCCAAATGATAAACACCAGCAGCATCATTATCGCCATTCCAATAGAAGTTTATAAAAGCGTCATTAGAAATCGAGTCAGATTGATTAAGTGATCCATTAAGGGTCGTTACGGCGCTGGTATCTCCCGCATCATCTCCGATAAAAGCAGTAAGCGGCCCGGCCCCGGCCCCAAAGTTATTAAGGTCCGTATTGTAGAACGAGTTCGTCGAAGTGCCATTTGCGGTAAGCGCAAAACCAATATCCTTACCTTCAATGTGCAGCCTGCCGCCTTGCTGCAGGAATGTATCAAGATTGTTCTGCGTCGTGGAATCAATGATCGTTCCTGGGCCGGCAAAGACATCGCCCGAGTAGGGACTTAGCCAGACGACGCAGCTTGGGGCAACTTGGTTCACTACCGGACCGTTCGTGGTTGAGTACGGATAGTGCGGCTGCACCATGGTCTTTGAGCCGTAGCTCTCCATAATCGTCAGCGGAACCGGTCCACGGCTAAGAATTCGCCACATATCATATTTCTGCGAATTGGCGAGCGGAGTTGCTTCCGGGACAATTCCGGATTGATTGATCTGCGTTTGTTCTTGATCATAATATGAGTTTACGCCCAGCCCGTTTGCGTAGGACGGGAAATAACCCGCGCCATATACAT
>Ga0224527_1001178_pt1 | contig 13785 bp, 12 predicted proteins | sample CBST0metaG_FD_179882 | JGI IMG/M metagenome (GOLD analysis project Ga0224527, IMG submission 179882) | Peat soil microbial communities from Stordalen Mire, Sweden - C.B.S.T0 | ecosystem: Environmental > Terrestrial > Soil > Wetlands > Peat | place: Sweden: Norrbotten County, Stordalen Mire... | reverse complement strand
ATGGCCGAGACTTATGGGCTTAAAATAAATCAATACTACGCCTTAACCTTTAAGCCTTTCCTTTAACCAGGAAGACCAAGGGGCTTAACAGCATCCTTACCACTTTGAGAAAACTCACCCCTGCACCAAGTACTGCAAACAGTAAATAATAGGCACCTATGCCCATATCATATTTGAAACCTTGTTTCACGCCTTCAATGACGAAGTGATCCACTTGTGCAAAGGTAAGCATATAGGCGATCACAATCCCTGATATAACTCCACCAATCATCACCCGGGAAATTCCGCCTACCACTCCCATGAGAAGGTAATATCCCAGGGTTCCAATATCAAATTTCACAATGTTTCTTATGCCAGAGATTATCGTTTGGTCTACATGAACAAAAGTCAGACCATAAGCAATAACCATCCCAATGATAAATCCAAAAATCATTATTTTCACTCCTTTTCATTGATTGTTACAAACCACATAACAACCATATCCCTCTAGTATATCTAATATGACTCAAATAGTCTACACTTTGCTTAGTCTATCCCTATTTTATCCATATTAATAAGAATATTAATACACGCCTATCTAAGATAACATAAAAAAGCCTGCCTTTGTGGTCAATTTTGAACCATAAAGGTAGGCTTTTATTTAACACAGAGAATATGTTAAAGTGACACTCGGTCATCTATAATTTTGCTAATACTTCTTCCACCTTAGCATCCTGGAATGGCTTAATTATAAAATTGCGTGCGCCGGAAATAATAGCTTCCTTAACAAAACGGTCTTGTCCCAGCGCCGTCACCATAATCACAGTTGCGGTAGCATCGATCTTCTTAATCTCTTTCAGTGCGGTTAGCCCATCCATCTCTGGCATGGTAATATCCATGAAGACAATATCAGGACGTAGTGCTGCAAATTTTTCCACAGCCTGTACCCCATTTGCAGCTTCACCCACAACTTCATAATCCAATTTTTCCATTAACATTCTCATTTTCATACGCATGAGCATCGCATCATCTACAATTAGGACACTTTTAGCTACCATTTTGCATATCCTCCTATCTTCACTCCGCATCCATTCAACATACATTAGCAAGATCATTTACTCAGGTCACAAAGTAAACGATTCAATAAAATATAACAAATTCCTCTAAGAAACCATGCTATTTCTTCTGATTAATTACACCAATTATCCCTCGTATAACGATCTGTTGTTTAATGGTCCTTTTAGACTAGCAAAAAAACTGGTTAGGGTGATTATAAACCACCCTAACCAGTTCACTCCCTAACTTTCACACATTCGCCTTATTCCTGTTTTTCCTTGTTGTCGTCCACAAAAATACCAGCGAGTAGCCTCTTTTGTACTAAAGAGCTGAGAGACTTATACCGAATGTTTTCAATATTAATATCTGCAATATCAGAAGATACAGCAACATATTCAATGCCCCAGCGCTGAAATTTTACATAATTTGAAGTAAACTCGCCAAAATATACATTGAGGGGTCTATGCTCCGCTGCGATGTTTTGTAGTTCTTTATCAAGTGCCTGCGTACAATAATAATTCCCCACAATATAAGGGTAGGAGATAATTGCAATATTAATGATAATAACACCGACCAACGTAGCCCCTAAATAACGGATCATTTTGTGCTGAGCAGACCAAGCCACGGCGGCAATCGTAATTGGTACCAGCCAAAACTGAGGTACATACCGAGCCCACCATGCTTCAGGATTAATCAGTACAGTAAGCATAATACTAGCAACTAAACCAGCAACATATTTATAGTATTCGGTTTTTGCTTTTAACATCAGTACTGCGATGATTCCTGCAATCGTCAAAATACCACTAAACCAAGGGCCAAACCCGCCAATACGAATATCCGCGCCATAGGCAAACGGTTCAAACTCTGCGGGCTTTAGGGTAAAAGGAATTTTCAGGATGGGTTTTTCTGTGTCAAATTTATTATTAGACCTAGAAAATGTGGCAACATATAACTTCTTCAGAGGATTCATTTCCATGAATCCTAATGGAGAATTACTTGTCATAATATCAAGAGGCTGGCTTCCTCCATATAACGGATAAAAAGGGTGTCCGTAATACAAAGTATTGGTGATATACGGATTATAACCGATTACACAAATCGCGATAAACAGTCCTGCAATTGCTGTTTTTATGAAATCTCTATATAAATGCTTATTTTTTAGAAACCACAACCAGGCACCTACTAGACCGACACAAGCCACCACATACACCACGCCTGTGAATTTGATATTCACGACCAAAGCGATACTCATGACAAAACTAAATAATACCAGTTTATCCTGCTCGGTAATTAGGCGATAAGCCAACGCTAATAAACATAACAAGGTAGATGCTAACTGGCCGTCAATATAAAAACTAAAGGCTTGATAGATACTAACCGGATTGAGTGCCATCAACAAACTAAATAGCAACGACTGTTTTACACTAAATCTCTCCTTATTTCTCATGGCCGATAAGGACAATAAGAAGGAAGCGATAATCAGTAAAAAATTAAACACTTTACTACGTTCCAGCTGCCCTGTGGCCGTATATAGAGCAGCTTCATAAATCCATGGGCCTTTTGCATAATGATTTAACAAGATGGCCGAATGGGCCCGTTCTGGAGTCAGATATTCATGAACAGGATTCCAGTGGTCTGCAAGCTTGCTGACGGCTTCTTGATGGTATACTTGCCCATCATAAGTTATATCGTAAAATATTCCACTGATGTACATGAAACCTACAAACAGTAGCACTGCCCCAATACACAATTTAGGGAAAATCTTAGGTGTCTCTTCTTTAAAATAAAATCGAGTCCCTATATAACCATAAATAAAAGTGCAGATGGCTGCCAACCAAATCGTTACCCCTGTCAAAGGTATACCGACGATAAACCCTAAACTAGCCAACAATAAGATAAAAAACATGAAGGCCAACAAGGTTGACCCTAATAGTAAACTAAACGGCGCTAACATCCCTTTCCCCCTCTTTACTATATATATATATCGCTTTTATATTTGATTTAGTAGGGAGGCCAAAATAAAACCTAACATGAGACCACCCAATACTTCAAATGGTTTATGCCCTTGGCGTTCTCGCAAAGCCGGCTGTCCATTATCCTGGGTTAATAAATAACGATTAATGGCACTTGCTTGCTTACCAACGGCGCGCCGGATGCCCATGGCATCAATAATGGTAATCATCAGTACTGCCACCCCTAAACCAAAAATAGGAGAACCGATTCCTTCTCCTAAACCAATTAAAAATACAGTACTACTAATTACGGTAGTATGGGTACTAGGAAAACCACCATTACCAATCAAATTGACAGCCTGACGAGAAAAGCGAATATAATTAACAATAAATTTCAAGGTACCTGCCGTAAACCAAGCGACTATGGGTACAAAAGCATACTTATAAGCCACTACAACACCTCCTTAGGACCTAGCAACCAAGCTAATACCAGCCAGAATAAATAATACTCCCACTATTCTAAGCCCACTTATTGGTTCATGGAGGAAAAAATAAGAGGCCAGCAAGATAAAAATATAATTAATGCTGAGCAGGGGATACGCATAACTAAGCTCTAATTTTTTTAGAGCCATAATCCAAATAATCGTACTAATTCCATATAAAAATAACCCTGCCACAATGGGCCATTTAATTTTTTCTAGCAATGTAACTCCTGGATTTTGTGCCATTTGCATGATACCAAATTTGAAGCCCACTTGCCCTGCTGCACCAAACGCTGCTGATATCAGAACTAATAATAAACTATTCATTATAGAACCTCACTTTCTTAATATACAAAAACTATTTCAGCATGTGACAATAAATTGTCATTCAAAATAATATAAAATAACTACGACCATCACTGCAAACAACATCACCGTGGCTAAAATATGGCTATCTTCCAATAAAACTTCTTCTGGTTTGCCACCTTTTCCCTTCATATGAATTAAATACAGATAGCGGAAAATTCCATACATCACCAGAGGGATGGTCCACATCAAATGAATGGTGTGACCTGATGTAAAAGTAAATAGAGAATAACTCATAATTGCCGCCGTAGTTACAATGCTATTTAACTGGTTGAGTAATTCTTGAGAATATTGCTCAAGAACCCTGCGGTGCTCACCTTTGTTTACACTTAACAAATATAGCTCATGCCGCCGTTTACTAATGGCTAAAAACAAGGCCAGTAACATGGTGCAAATTAAGAACCAAGGTGTAAAGGCAATGGCAATCACCAAACCGCCACCAATCGCCCTAAGTACGAAGCCAATGGCAATCACCATAATATCAACGATGACAACATGTTTTAATTTCATAGAATAAGCCACATTAATAATAAAATACCCAAGAAGCAACAAACTAAACCAAGGGTCTAAAACAAAGGCAATATCTAGTGAACTAAGTAGTAGTACACAGCCAAAAATTAACGCTCGCTTTGGTTTTAAACGACCAGAAGCAATGGGTCGATGACATTTATCTGGATGATTTCGATCGGTTTCCCGGTCAAAATAATCATTTAGGACATACACACAGCCTGATACTAAACAAAATAATATAAATCCAGCACTACAATTTAAGAGCATCTGAACCGTCACTATTTTAATCGAAAAAATTAAGGAAGCAAAGACTAATAAATTCTTAGTCCATTGTTTAGGCCTAAGTACAGCAAGATACGGGACTTGTTCTAACCGGCTCATAGCGCTACAGCCTCCACAGCAATTATCTCCCGATAAATTGCTGTTTGTTGTGATCCCCGCCTGCAAAAAAACAGGATCTTCGTTATAAAATATAGCAAATGCATCGCATACAACTCCTAATTTTTTATCAACCCATTCATTACTATACTAAAAATATACAATCGTGCAAAGTAAAACTTTTATTTTTACAAAAAAACTCCGTTATAAGTATATTCGACTTTTCTAAATCCATAAAATAGGACTGGCTATTGAATAAATTCATATAGCCAGCCCTACTATTAAAGTCTTTGAAATTCTTTTGCTATTTCTGTTGATTCCATTGCACCTTCTTCAAGCTCACCTTGATCAAGCAACATCCATTTTAAATCTATATTACATTCATTAAATCTTATATCTCCATTCCAATCCAAGATGGAAAATTCCTTCTAAATTCGGTGATCAAAATAAGTTAGTAAACTTTTTCATAGGGTCATGATTGTTCAATAATTGTTTTAATTCATCAACCTCTTTTTGTAATTTTTCAATCTGCATACTTTGAGTGACAGCCTGCTCTTGATTCTTAATTAAGGCGCGCTGAGAAACCATGATCAACAAAGCAACACCTGCTGAAACCATAAAATTTGCAAGAACAGCCAATTCATTATCATTTAGGGTATCTCCTACAATGATGCCAAAAACGGCAACTAATGTAACAATTTCCTCTGGAGTTAAGTTAGAAAATAACACATTTTCCATCATTTCCCATCCTTATTTAAAGATACAAAATATAATAAAATTCCACGCACTGAGGCATTTGGTATAAATTTTTATAACAATAGTCAAATATCAGCTTCGAGATCATGCATCAGGCCGTCCTAATTATTTTTCTGCAATAAATGGGTACTTACGAATAAAACTTTTACCATTAAATAAGAAAAATAATTTACTACAGATAATTTTACACGCGTTAGATATGAATTTAGATATATGCCTTTATATGAAAATATTCGATGAACAGGCATATGTAGAACTGAAATTTTTTCTTTAGTACAAGTTGAATCTTCAACTTGTACTAATTAGGGAACAGTAAGAGTTACCTTATATAAAGTTCAAAATAGTAATGTAAGGACATTTCCAATTAACGTTATAACTTACAAATCCTGAATAAGCAGTTCTTTAATGCCTACTATATACATTATACATTTTCAAGTTTGTAGAAAGATTGTAGTATGGTCTTATTCTTTTGCGCCAGAACCATACCTTCTCCCTAGTGGTATAACCTACTGAATTTAGGAAATACTATTTTGTAAAAAAATGGGAGGTGGATTGATTTTGGACAATAAGTTGATTACTAAAATCATAAGTTTTTTTAAAAAACTAATCCTGTATCAAGAGCCTGCTCTCCCTGATCGTTTTGTTCTTCAGGAAAACGATTGTGATGCAAAGGCATTAGATTCAGGTTTTCCCCAACAAATCACCCAAACTCTTGAGGAATTAAACACTCTTCTTCGTTACGCTTATCGCTTGGAACATCATCTTGAAACGGTAGTAGCAACGCTAAGGCAAGGAAAAAGGGTTGATCCGCAGATCATACAGGAATATCAATCATTACAAAAACAACAGCGAGAAAATGAGCCGTTACAACTTGGCTATTACGATAATAGCCATATTAGCAAAGATTATCCGGTAAGTGCCAGCCTTAAAGAAAATGCAATTGTTTTAAGCAAGCTCTATCATCTTCCCCAAAACACTGGAATTGTGATGCGCCCTTTCACCATTCCGGAAACACCTTCGCTAAAGGCGATGCTAGTGTATATGGAAGGATTAAGCGACAAAAAATATATCACCACGGTAGTGCTCAAACCATTAATGACAATCCAAAGCCAAAAATCAACTTCTAGTGATGACGCCATAGAGAGAATCATGAAAGAGAACATTCCAAATGGAAAAACCAAGAAAACAAGCAATTTCCGGGACATTCAGCAGGGAATAAATTCGGGTAGTGTGATCCTTTTCCTCGAGGGCTTTACGGAAGCTATCCAAGTGGACACAAAAGGCTGGGAACATCGAAACGTGGATCGTCCGGTATTTGAGCAGACTGTGCGAGGCCCACAAGTGGCCTTTGGTGAGGTTTTGGCTGTGAACACTAGTTTAATTCGCTCCTTGTGCCGAAGCAGCGATCTGATGTCAGAGGAGTTCCTGCTGGGTTCCCGTAGCCAACTTACTGCGGTCGTCATGTATATTGAATCCATTGCTAATCCCTCACTGGTGGCTGAGGTAAAGCGGCGAATAAAAAGTATCCAAACTGATTTTTTAGTTGATTCCGACGTTCTGCAGCAGATGATTGGCGATCACCCCAACTCGCCATTCCCTACTACCGCATCAACCGAACGTCCCGACCATGTTGCTTCCAATTTATCAGAGGGGCGTATTGCAATCCTCATGGATGGATCTCCCTTTGTTCTCGTTGCCCCAATCACCTTTTTCTCCTTGATGCATTCGCCGGAAGACTACAGTATGCAGACTCCCTATAGTTCCTTTATCCGTGTCCTGCGTTGGATTTGCATAATCATAGCGCTCATGCTGCCAGCTGTCTTTCTCTCGATAAGTACTTTTCACCAGGAAGCGATCCCTACAGACTTAGCCTTAGCAATCTCCGTTGCTCGGGATCAAGTTCCCTTTCCGACGTTCATTGAAATTTTGTTATTGGATATGGCATTCGAGTTGCTGCGGGAAGCAGGTCTTAGGATACCGGGTATCTTGGGGCCAACAATCGGCATAGTCGGCGGAATTATTCTGGGACAAGCCATTGTCGCAGCCAAGATCGTTAGCCCCATCGTGATTATTGTTATTGCGACAACTGGCTTAACCTCTTTCGTCATCCCGGACTACCGATTGTCTGCGGCAATTAGGCTGATGCGATTTCTCTTGACTACATTAGCTGCGATTCTTGGCTTGGTGGGAGTATCTGTAGGATTGCTTATCCTTCTGCTCGTGTTGTGCAATATGAAATCCTACGGTATACCCTATATGGCCCCTCTAGCTCCGAAAACCATAACGGGCTTAGATGTTGTGATTGGCGGACCGGCATATCGCCAGGAACGACGTCCTGATGTACTGCAGGCTAAGGATGTAACACGACAGCCTCACATTAGCAGGGGCTGGATAGAGGAACCACCGGAAGGCAGTGATCAATCATGAAGCATTATCATCCTCCCAACATGGGAATAATGAGCGGCGTATCCCTTGTTTTCATCGGGACAGCACCTCGTGTCTTTCTTCATCAATCTACCGAGCAGTTATCGATTAACGGTGAGGCTGCTTGGTTGGGAGTTCTAATGAACAGCTTATGTTCACTGATTATGATGCTGATCGTGCTATTCCTGATAAACAAGCTAGGTGGAGATTTTTTATCTGTTTGTAACAAACTGGTAGGAAAACGAGTATCCTGGATCATCCAATTATTCTATTCCCTGATTTTTCTCATCAGTGCTGCGCTTCTCTTGCGTGATTATGTAGAAAGTACAAAACTTAGCGCTCTTCATGATGCAAATTATCAGCTGATTACCCTGGTTTATGGATTCACCGTAATGATCGCAGCATACCTCAGAATCGAAGCGATTGCGCGGGCAGGCTGTTTCGTACTGCCTTTTATTCTGGTTGGGTCTATTTTGGTGACCATTCTCTTGTATCCCTTCTATCAGATTTATCAATTGCTTCCGCTGCTGGGCAACGGATTCAAGCCACTGCTGATCAGTGGCTTCCGCGGTGCCGGCTATAATCTGCTGGCCTTACTTATTGTTATCCTAGCTCCTTCTTATCAAAATGTACGTACTATGAAGGTATGTTTTCTTTGGGGATTGGGCGGCTCCGCTGCACTGAAGTTGCTGTATATGCTCGTCTTTCTGCTCACCTTTGGCGTCGAAGTCGGTATGGAGAAAATACTACCTTTTTTTGAAATGGCTCGGTTAGTTTTTGTCAACCATTATCTGCAGCGCATCGAGGCCCCGTTCATTATTATTTGGGTGATGTTCGGGATGTTAGCCATTGCGCTTTCGCTGTATATAGCCGTTTACCTAGCTAGGCATATCTTGAATCTGACAATACTAAGACCGCTGATTCCCCTACTATCCGTTTTGACTATAGCCATCTCCATGCTGCCGGAAAACTTCGATCAGGTTACCAAGTACGAAGGTTTATTATTAAACGCAGAGGCAATCGGTATCTATCTCATTCCACTCATGCTGCTGGTAGCCTATTTCATTAAGGGGAAAGATGAGAAATGCTCATCCGAATAGGTTTAGTCGTGATTCTTGTTATATGCAATGCCTTTTCACTTGGCTGTAACGGCTCCCATGAACCAGATTCATTGGTCTACATCGTGGCAATAGGCTTTGATAAGGCGAAAGAACCTGGAAAAATTGAAGTCAGTTTCCAAATTGCCGTGCCGCGCACTGGCTCTTCCTCTGAAGGTGGGGGCGGTGAAACGAAAAAGAACGCAATCGTTATAACTATAGAAGCAGTAACACTAGCTGAAGCCTATAATCTGCTCGATAGTGCAATTTCCTATACTCCAACCTTATCCCATACCAAGATATTGGTATTCAGTGAAGAATTGGCTCGTGAAGGTCTGCAAGATGTCATGGGGCCCATCATGCGCTTTCGTCAATACCGTGGTTCCATGCATGTAGCTATTGTCAAGGGAACCGCAGCAGATTTTTTTAAAAACAACCAGCCGGCATTTGACATAACCCTGTCGAAGTATTATGAAACCATGCTGGAATCCTACCAAGAATCCGCTTATTATCTTGATTCTAGCCTGCATACTTTTTATATGGGGTTAAAGAGCCCAAGTGGACAGGCCTATGCTACGTTGGTAGCAGTAAATCCAACCACAGGAAATGGTGCTCCCGCAGATAGTAAAGTCCCTGAAGGAAAGGCTGAAACTTATATCGCCGGAGATATGCCTCGGCAGGGAGGGAATAAAGCGGAGTTTATGGGGACGGCAATCTTTCGTGGCGATAAAATGGTTGGAGTACTTGATAATGATGAAACCCGAATGTTGAGCATGCTCCTGGGTGCTTTTGATAAAGGTTTTGTTTCTGTTGTAGATCCTCTCGAACCTAAGCGATCAGTTAACGCTTTCCTAGGTTTAGAACAAGGCCCTTCCATTAAAACTCATATTGGAAATGGTATACCTTACATTCAAGTTCAGATCAAACTAGAAGGTGAGATCACTGCGATTCCCAGCGGCATTCAGTATGAAAGAGAAGAATACCTTTCCTTGTTAGAAGAACAATTTTCTCAGGTAATTACCGAGCGGTTGGAAAAGATGTTGCAGCATACACAAGCTGTAGGTTCGGATGTTGTTAGTTTTGGGTTTTACTTTCGCCCATATTTTTTGACGCGGCTTGAGTTTAATGAATTTAACTGGAATGACCGCTATAGTGAGGCTCAAATTGAGGTACATGTGAAAACCAACTTGCGAAGATACGGATTGATGATGAAAACATCGCCAATCCAAGGAAAGTAAAGATTGTGAAAGAATGAGGGTATGTTTATGCAATTTCTATTGCTATTGTTGGCAGTATGTACCGGATTACATGCTTGGAGTTATGGCAGGCTTATCCGCACGCAGGGCAATAAAAGAGGAGCCATGGGCGTATATATACTGGTGGCGACTACCCTTTCATTGTCGCTGTACGTGATCATAAAATAATATTGTTCTTGAAAATTTCCGTGTATTTAAACTACATGCAAACATATTAATGGAATTCAAGATACTCTTCTTACTGGTTACGCATGAAAGCTTTTATTCTTAAGCCTCTCCACTAAATTTACAATGTTTACCTTCAGATATCATGTAATTTCATGATATTTTTTTGAATCAGCATCAAATTGCTCCAATCCATAAAGCACTACTGGCTGGTTCCACAAAATAAGGCTGGCTATTGAATAAATTCAAATAGCCAGCCCTACTATTATACAAACTCTACTTTATACTTCCGCAACCAGGTATCCATCTGAATTAAATATGCGAATAACTGTGGTTGGCTCATTAACTGTCCAAACCAAGGAATATTCTCACCCTCTGCCTGAGTAAGAGAGCGTAACTTTTGGACATCCACTAAATCAAGCAATGGTGAACTGGCATCATTTAATATCTCTGTAACCCAGCTCCGTACCATCTCCATATAAGAAGGGTTATGTGTTTTTGGGTAAGGGCTTTTCCGCCGCCACAAAACATCATCTGGTAATACACCAGTCAAGGCATGGCGTAATAATCCTTTTTCCCGGTTTTCATAGTTTTTCATTGCCCACGGTACATTCCATACATATTCTACTAGTCTGTGATCACAAAATGGTACCCGCACCTCTAAGCCCGAAGCCATACTCATACGATCTTTACGATCTAGCAAGGTCGGCATCCACCGCGTCAAACTTAAGTAAAAAATTTCACGCATGCGCGCCGATAATGCATCCTCTCCTGGTAATACTGATACTTCGCTTAGTGCTTCCTGGTAACGTTGTTGCATATATTCATAAGGATTAATTTGGGCCTGCAAGTCAGGTGATAACCATTCCACACGAACTTTAGATTTGATTGCCCACGGAAAAGTCTTAGCATGAATCATATTTTCCTGATAAAACCAAGGATAGCCACCAAAAACTTCATCGGCGCATTCACCTGATAACGCAACAGTGGCACCCTTTTTGATCTCACGACAAAATAAGTATAGAGAGGTATCAACATCAGCCATACCTGGTAAATCACGAGAAAAAGTTGCTTCTGGTAAACTCCCTGCCAGCTCAGGTGTATCCAGTAATATATTGTGATGACAAGTACCAAAAAATTCTGATACACGCTGCACCCATGGTGCATCAGAATTAGGTTGAAAAAGATTTGCCTTGAAATAGCGATCATTATCAACATAGTCTACTGAATACGTGTGAACTGCTCCAAGCCCTCTCTGCTGATAATGCTTACATGCTAATGCCGTCAGCGCACTAGAGTCCAGTCCACCTGACAACAACGTGCAAACCGGTACATCTGCTACCAATTGCCGCTGTACAATATCTTCTAGCAGTTCTCGGACTTTTACTACCGTAGTATCAAAATCATGAGGATGTGGCATACTCTGTAAAGCCCAGTATTGGTGTATACTGATGCCTCTATGACTATAGATCATACTGTGTCCTGGTTTTAATTCTGAGATACCACGGAAGATACCATGGCCAGGAGTGCGGGCAGGACCAATCATAAAAATTTCTGCCAATCCCTCCCGGTCAACTTGAGGTTTAACATCAGGGTGTGCAAGTAACGCCTTAAGCTCTGATCCGAATACAAAACCACCATTACACAGGGTATAAAACAAAGGTTTAACGCCGATTCGGTCACGAGCAAGGAATAATACGTCTTGTGCCTCATCCCAAATTGCAAAAGCAAAAATCCCATTCAATCTTTCGGTGCAAGCTGGCCCCCATTCTATATATGCAGTCAACAATACTTCTGTATCACAATGAGTACGGAAGGTATATCCCCGTGATTCTAATTCTTGCCGTAGTTCAGGAGTATTATAAAGTTCTCCATTATACGTGATTACACAGGGATAATCCCCTTTATTCCTAGTCATAGGCTGAGCACCATTTTGAGGATCAACCACACTCAAACGACGATGACCAAGTGCCACATGATTTGACAAATACATACCTGAACCATCGGGTCCGCGGGCTGCTAGTGTTTCCACCATACTGGTTAGGATATGCCTTTCATTGGCGAGATTTCTTTCCCAATTAATCCATCCTGTAATTCCGCACATGATTTCATTCATCTCCTTTAGAAGAGTACATAGAACCTACAAAGCTAGCTATCATCAGCCTTGCAGGACTGTTGCCTCCTAGCATCCATCACATGATAGTATATGACTAGTAATGCAATCTGACACCCGCAGAATTAAACTATTTGTGATTAAAGTCACAGCAATGAGCTTTAGAGAATTATACAATGTAACTAGATAAAGAATATAGGAAAGGTCGTGTACGATAATGGAAAGAAAATTTATTAAAAATATAGAATTTAGCAAAGCCTTGGCAATGGCAGACTTGGTCGAATATCAGGAAGGGCGAGTTGTCAGTCTTACTTTAGTGCAAAATGAAGGACTCACACTAACATTATTTGCTTTTGGTAAAGGCGAAGGTGTCAGCACCCACTCTGCACCTGGTGACGCCATGGTTTATATTTTAGATGGCGAAGCAGCAATTACAGTTGGTGACGAAAAATTCACTGCCCGCACTGGTCAAACTTTGGTTATGCCAAGTGACATTCCTCACGGACTTGATGCTGTAGAGAATTTCAAAATGATGTTGATTTTAGTGAAGCAATAATACGATACGTCCTAATAAGGTACTACTAAAGAAAGGCTCGGCATGTACCAAGCCTTTCTTTAGTAGTGCCCTTTATTAGTTTCCTTATTTTTCTTTATTTTTCTTTATTTTTCTTTATTTTTTATTGCCTTTTGCAAATTAATTGACTACAATATTAGTCATCATCAAAAATTTATTGTTTTCTTGATGATAACTAATCTATATATGTTGCATAAAAGATTCTACATGGCAATCGTCAGGAATGGAAGATAGGACTCCGCCCAGCCTTACGTAGGGAGCAAGCGATGCCCTATCTTCTGTTCCTGGCAGATCAGCAATATAGCTGTTAATTCTTTAATGCAACCTATTTATCTATTCTTTATCAGGAGGCCATTATGAATCCTAGTCCGACTACTAAAAACCGCATCTGGGAAATTGATTTAATCCGTGGCATTGCCATTGTTTTAATGATACTTTTTCATCTCATTGTGGATTTAAGAGATTTTTATGATTATCCCTTGGAATATCTGAATGGATTTTGGTACATAGAGGGCAAACTTTCCGCCGTGCTATTCATCCTCATTTGTGGTGCAAGTAGCACACTAACACACCGCAGCTTTCGCCATGGCATTACCGTCTTCCTATGGGCAATGGTATTGACCGTAGCGACTTATTTTTATAATGATAACTACTATATCCTCTTTGGTATTTTACAT
>Ga0224527_1001177_pt1 | contig 13793 bp, 11 predicted proteins | sample CBST0metaG_FD_179882 | JGI IMG/M metagenome (GOLD analysis project Ga0224527, IMG submission 179882) | Peat soil microbial communities from Stordalen Mire, Sweden - C.B.S.T0 | ecosystem: Environmental > Terrestrial > Soil > Wetlands > Peat | place: Sweden: Norrbotten County, Stordalen Mire... | reverse complement strand
AATTAGCGACGACGGGGCGGGCGTTGACGTGCCCAAGGTTATTGCAAAGGCGATTTCACGCGGACTCGTCACCGCCGAGCAGGCACCCCGCCTCACGGACAATGATGCGCTCGATCTCATCTTTCAAGCCGGGCTCAGTACCTCTGACCAGATCACTGAAATTAGTGGCCGTGGCGTCGGCATGGACGTGGTCAAAGCCGTCATGGATCGTTTGAAGGGCTCCATCAGCGTACGTAGCATTCCTGGCCAGGGGGCGACCTTCCGTCTCAAAGTGCCGCTCACACTCGCCATCATCAAGGCCCTGCTCTTCCGCGTCTCCGAGCGTCTCTACGCCGTACCGTTGGGCAATGTGCTGGAGATTCTGCGCGCGCGTGACACGGATGTGCACTTCATCGATGAGCAGGAGGTTCTTCAGATTCGCGAAGAGGTGGTGCCACTCATCCGCCTCAGCGCCATGCACGACGGCGCAGTGCGTCATCAGAAGCTGTTCATCATTGTCGTCAGCCTTGGCGAGCGCAAGTGCGGACTCGTGGTCGACCGCCTCATCGGGGAGCAGGAACTGGTAATCAAGGCGCTCGACGAAGCCATGGTCCACAGCGAGCTGATCAGTGGCGCCAGCATTCTAGGCGATGGACGCGTCGTACTCGTCCTCAGCATTTCAGACGTGGTGGAAAAACTCGGCCGCGGTTTTCGTCGCGGCATCGTTGAGACAAGAGAACTGGAGCCACGCTCATGATGGCTCCCAACAAGATGATCCGCGTACTCGTGGTGGATGACTCGGCGCTCATGCGCAAGCTCATCCCGCAGTTGCTGGAGCGCGATACATCCATTCATGTCGTTGGCACTGCCATGGACGGCGAATTCGCCTTGAAGAAGATTGAAGAGCTGAAGCCGGACGCCATTACCCTGGATCTCGAAATGCCGCGAATGGATGGCATTGAGACCCTGCGCCAGATCATGCGTCAACAGCAGGTTCCCGTCGTAGTCGTCAGCGCGCATACTCGCGAAGGCGCCAGCACAACCTTCAAAGCTCTGCACATGGGAGCCTTCGACTTCGTTGCCAAGCCTAAGGATGTTCTCAGCGAGAACATGAACGAAATCGCCGACGAGCTGATTCTCAAGATCAAGGCTGCGGTCAGTAGCCCCTTCATGCGCCGTCCCGCGCTTTCGTCTCCCACAGTGTCGCAGCCAAAGAAGCAGCCCAAAGGTGTGCTCGGACCAGCCTCCAAGGTGGTTGCGATCGGTATCTCCACGGGCGGTCCCAACTCTCTGGAGTACATGCTCAGCCATCTCACTGCGGACTTTCCTGCGGCTATCCTCGTCGTGCAGCACATGCCTGCCGGCTTCACGGAAACATTTGCGCGGCGTCTGAATGAGTCCTGCGCTCTTGACGTGAAAGAAGCGCAGTCCGGCGACCTGATCTCTGCCGGGCGAGTTCTGGTCTGTCCTGGCGACCGGCACATGCGGGTACGCCGCATGCCTCTGGGCGATGTGGTCGTGCTCTCCGACGATCCCAAAGTTAACGGACATCGCCCATCCGTCGATGTTCTCTTCCGTTCCGTTGCCCAGGAGTTCGGACATGACTCAGTGGGACTCATCATGACTGGAATGGGCGAGGATGGTGCCGAGGGCCTGGGAACCATGAAGGACGCTGGTGCACTTACCATCGCCCAGGATGAGGAATCTTCTATCGTATTCGGCATGCCGCGCGCCGCCATTGAGCGCGGACATGCAACCCGTGTTGTTTCACTGGAAGCTTTGGCGAATACCTTGATCGCGCATTGTGGCGTCTTGCGCAATCTGACGGTCAAGGAAACGTATTCAGTCCGCCCTGTCGGATAATTGTGAGGAGACCATGGAGCTATTTCCCGCTCTGCTGCGTGCCGATGATCGTCAACCAGTTCGCTACCTTGTAGTGGATGACTCGATTTTTGCTCGCAAGAACCTGGCGCGCATCATCGAGTCCTATGGCGGAGTGCTTGCTGCCGAAGCTGGCGACGGATGCACCGCCATCACCGAATATGATCGCATCGGCGCTGACATTGTGCTTATGGACATCACCATGCCACAGATGGAAGGCATCGAGGCCGCCGAGCGTATTGTCCGGCAGCATCCGGATGCCCGCATCATCATGGTCTCCAGCGTCGGCTACCAGGAGAACATAGTAGCCGCCCTGCAAAAAGGCGCGCGCCATTTTGTGCAGAAACCTGTAAAACCCGAGCTTCTTTATGAAGTCGTCAAGTACGTGCTGGGGGATGCCGCCATTACCGCTCCGCTCACCCAGTCAGGAGTTTAGCTCTCATGAGGATGGAGTTAATTCAGCCATTCATCAACGCAGCCGACGCGGTGCTCTCTGAGACTCTCGCCTGCCCTGTTACCGTCTCTGACATTTCGATGGATCAGGAAGCCTACCAGCGTCACGCCACAGCCGTGCAGATCGAGATCACGGGTGACATTGAGGGCCGCGTGATCTTTGATGTCGAAGACGGGGCAGCCATGAAGGTCGCCTGCACCATCTCCGGCACAACCGAACTCGATCACGACCCGCAGATCATCCGTGAGACCATCTCGGAACTGGCTAATCTCGTAATCGGCAACGCGGTCACTACGCTCAACGACCAGGGCTTCCGCTTCAAGGTTCATCCCCCTACCGAACACCCCGAGCAGCAGGGCTTCCTGGGCACAGAAGACACCGAGGCGCTGGTGATGAACTTTGCTTCCGATGCCGGCAGCGTGTTCATGAACGTAGCCGTGCGCTACAATAGCCGCCGCCGCGCTGACCTGCCGCGCATTTAACCCCACCCATAAAGAATAAGGGCGAGCCTCTTAAAGGCCCGCCCTTATTCTTTGTCCCTTGCTACTGACCTAACTCCTACCCAATAGAACAATTGGCGTCATCAGCGGACATGCCTTCGGCCCGTCCGGCAACGTCGCGTCCGGATTGCAGTAGGTTACCTGCGCGGGTGCCGGAATCGTCGTGATGTAGGTATTGATCGGCGTAGTCCCATCGGCTGCTGCTGACACTACAGCAGTACCGCTATACAAATTAGGACACGAGATTACGTTTGCGCCGGACGTGTGCGTACACGTGCTAGGCAATGTCCACTGGTAGGCGTAACCGTCTGGGTTGGCTGGCTGTTCAATTGTCGTAGGGTCAAGCGTACTCTTTCCATCCGCCGTCAGAAAATACGAGTACGTCGTGCTCGTCGTCGTGATTGCAAAAGCCTTGGCCAGATCCGCACTGTCGCCTGTGCTGGTGCTGCTGCCTTGGCGCGATACCGCAACGTAAGTCACCGTCGGAACCGTCGACTCGGACATGTAATACGTCTTCGCAGCAGGCACTTTAGTCGGATCACATGATTGATTCAGCCCCCCCATACAAACGGGCGAAACCACGTAAGGCGTCAGAGTAACCGTGCGGCTCACGCCCACTGGGATCACCGTCGTCGCGTTCAGCCCAGTGCCACCGCCCGTAGCGAGGTAGGTATTAATTGCCACTATATTGCCAGTCCCGCCCAGGCCCACATAGGCCTCGGTTCCGTCGCGCAACAGCGCCAGGTTTGTCGGATTCGATCCCGTCTTCAGTGCTGTCACATAGTTCAACGTTCCCGGGCTGCTGTTGTCATAAACGCTCACCGCACCATCAGCCTGCAGAACCCAGACATGGTTGTACTGCGTGTTCGCCGACGTATCCGTGTAGTTGGGGTCCATTGCAATATCAATAGGAAGCGCACTGCTCACACTGTTGGATGTTGAAACCGTGAGGATCACCTTCTCCGCCACTGCGTCGATCACCGAAATTGAGCCGCCACCACCACTATTCAGAGTGTAGATGTAATTCCCATCTGCGCTCTGGGCCATCTTGATCGGCGCTGTGCCGACGGCAAAACTGTTCGTCACTTTATATTTGCTGGCGCTCACCACATACACGTGTCCTGCGCTCGACGCATTGATTGCGGTGGTATTATCCAGCACAAACACCTTGGACTGATCCCGGAAGATCCAGGCCGCAACGGGGTTCGCCGGTACTGCAGGTACCGTCGGCGTACTAACCCCCGTACCGATGCATACCGTCGCCTTCACCACGCCAGCAGTTTCGGAAATCACGCCCAACGAACCCGTACCCGGACACGTTGCGGTACCCGTCCCCGAATTCACAACATAGTCCTGCGTGAAGGTGGGGCCGTAATACTGGAAGCTCATGGCAATCGGATGTGAACCAGCCGCAAGGGCAATCGTGTTGGTGCCCGCCGAAAATCCACCCGAAGTGGTGTTGAGCAAGGATTGCGTCACAGAGTCGCCTGCCGTATTAGCAGTAAAAATGCTGGTGCGGGCGCCGTCGAACGCAATCGGATTCTCTGCTGCTCCTACCGCCGCCGTGCCATCGCCTATTCCCACAATGTTGCCCAGCACTTTGTTGCCGACGTTTGTGGCGCCACTGACGTCGATAGCTGTCAGCACGCTGCTTGGCGTGGTTGTAACGGCATTGATGCTGCTCGGGTTCAGGCAGCACGAGATGACAGCCTCTGTCTCAGGCCCCGCCGGATTGCCGGTACTAGACGGCAGGGGAGTCGCCACTGGACGGTACGTATCGCCGCAGCCGATTTCAATCGTTGTTGCCGCAATTAAAAGGACTGCCGCGCACGCGGCTTTCCGTATGACTTTCATTCGCACTCCGCCCTCGGTCATCTGCTCTGTTCGGGTGCGACCATTGTAAAGGAATGAGGCGCTTCCAAGCTATTACCTTCTTGCCTCGCGCAAGGCGGGATATTCACAGCCTCCCTTTCATGCTGCCCGGCCGCGCTTCGGCTTGGCGCGTCCAGGGGCCTTCTTTGGGACGCCCGCCGTAATCTCCTGCACCTCTGACGCCTTGCGCGCCTCGCTTGCCACCTCGGAAGATTTCTTTCCATCCATCTTCGCCAGGCTCTGCCGCAGCGCATCCATCAGGTCCACCACTGGAGCCAGTTTCCCCGGACGCTCTACCGAGGACACGTCCTTCCCTTCCAGTCGAGCGTCAATCAGTTTTCGCAGATTCTCCTCGTACGTGTCGTGGAAGCGCTCCGGCTCAAACTTGTCCGCCAGCGCCGAGATCAACTGGTGCGCCACCTTCAGTTCCGCGTCTTTCACCTCTATCGACTCCGTTCCGAAGCTCTCCATCGCGCGCACTTCGTCGGCATAGTACATCGTATGCAGCGCCAAGCCGTCCTTGAATGGCCGCAGGAATACCGTGTACTCGCGGTTATGCATAGTCAACTGCGCCAGGGCCATAAATCCACTCTCACGCATCGCCCGCGCCAGCAGCGCATACGGACGCTTTCCCGCATCCTCAGCCGCCACGTAATAGCTCGACTCAAAGTAGATGGGGTCGACCTCCTCGGCCTTCACAAATTGCAGAATCTCCATCGCCTTGGCCGTCTTCGGCTCAATCTTCTTCAACTCTTCCGGCTCAATCACAAGGTACTCACCCTTGCGATACTCGTAGCCCTTCACAATCTCGTTGCGCTCCACCACCCGTCCATCTTCCGGACAAAAGAGCTGCTGCTTGATCCTCGACAGGTCCGGTTTGTGCAGCATGTGGAATGAGATCCGGCTACCCCTGGCTCCGCTGTAAAGCCGCACCGGCAGTGAGATCAACCCAAACGTCAAGTACCCGGACCATACCGATGCTGCCATACCTGCCCCTCCACACGCCGCAAAACTGCAAAAGCCTGTTCTTGGATGCGCACTCCAACCCGCTTTGCTGCCATCCTAAAGAAATACGGGCCGCCCGCCAGGGGCCAATTCGGAGTACGATTGCTTTGGGCATGACTTTCTTTCAGATCTGGCTTCCGGCCATCCCCCATCTTCTTCCCGCTTTCGGCCTCACCATGGCCTTCGCCCTGTGCGCCTGGGGACTGCGCGCCATCACCGCCGCAGCAGCCCTCACCGGAGTGCTTCTCACCTTCGTGCTCTGCCTCGCCGCCGGTCCTGGAGCTCTCTTTCCCGTCTTCGTCGTCTTCCTGCTCACCCTCTTCAGCACCCGCATCGGCCGCCGCAAGAAGGAGCGCCTCGGCACCGGAGAACGCCGCCACGGTCGAGGTTCCCTTCAGATTCTCGCCAACATCGGTGCATCCGCCCTTTGCGCCGCGCCCCTCCTCGCCACCGGCCACGCCCGCGCCATCCTGCTTGCCGGAGCCTCAGCCGCTCTCGCCGAAGCCGCCGGGGACACTGTCAGCAGCGAACTCGGCCAGGCCCTCGGAGGCATACCCCGCCTCATCACCACCCTCCGCCGCGTCTCCCCTGGTCAGGACGGCGGCATCACCACGGCGGGAACCGTCTTCTCCCTCATCGCTATCTACATCGTCTGCGCCGCCAGCGTGTGGTCCGGTCTGCTCCTGCCCCGCTACTATTGGACAGTCTTCGCCGCCGCCTTCTTCGGCACCATCGTGGACAGTCTTCTCGGAGCCACTCTCGAACGCCCCGGAAGACTCGGCAACAACAGCGTCAACTTCAGCAGCACCGTCTTTGCCGCCGCTCTCTCCATTGCAGTGCTCTTTGCCCAGCGCTGGATGTAGCGCTCTAACGAAAGCCGGACCCCCTCTACTCCGAAACCTTGTATCATAAGAACCGTATGAGCCTTACTCACGCGCAAGCTCTCGAAATGTTCCGCTCTGATGATCTGATCGGCATTGGCATGGAAGCCGACGCCGTCCGTCGCCGCCTCCATCCTGACGGCATTGTCAGCTACATCATTGACCGCAACATCAACTACACCAACATCTGCACCGAGTACTGCTCCTTCTGCGCCTTCTACGCCCCTGTCAAAGGCCCTGGCCGCGAGAAGGGCTACCTCCTCGACTTCGACAAGATTTACGAGAAGATTGCCGAGACCGTCGAAATGGGCGGCACCGGCGTACTCATGCAGGGCGGCATCAATCCCGATCTGAAGATCGACTGGTTCGAGTCGCTCTTCAGTGGCATTCGCGAGCGCTTTCCGAAAGTCCACCTGCACTGCCTCTCCGCCAGCGAGATCATCGGCATCGCCGAGTACAGCGAGATCTCGCTCGAAGAAACCATTCGCCGCCTAAAAGAAGCCGGACTGCAATCCATCCCCGGCGGCGGTGCAGAAATCCTCGACGACGAAGTTCGCTCCAAGGTAGCGCGCCTCAAATGCACCACCCAGGACTGGCTAGACGTGCATCGCATCGCTCACAAACTCGGCATGAAGACCACCGCCACCATGATGTTTGGCGTAGGCGAAACCGAGGAGCACCGAGTCAATCACTTCCAGCGCATCTACGACCTTCAGGAAGAAACCGGAGGATTCACCGCCTTCATTCCTTGGACCTTCCAGCCCAAACACACGGCCCTAGGCGGTCGCGGCTGGCCGGAAGCCACCGCTGTCGAATACCTCAAGACGCTCGCTATCTCGCGCATCTTCCTATCCAACTTTCCGAATGTGCAGGCGAGCTGGGTCACTCAAGGATTGAAGGTCTGCCAGATGGGATTGCGCTTCGGCGGCAATGACGTAGGCTCCGTGATGCTCGAAGAGAACGTGGTCAAGGCCGCAGGCACTTCCAACTGCACCACGGAAGAGGAACTTCGCCGCATCATCCGTGATGCCGGCTTCCGCCCCGTCCAGCGAGACACCCTCTACCGCACCTATTTCCTCAACTAGCCGCCCCGTGCCTCTCAAAAGGATCGCCGCCCAGCGATCCTTTTCTTGCATGCCTTCTGCTCAATCCCGCTACAGCAAAAAGATGCAACCCTTCTTCTCAATCTTCTTGAAATGTGTTTTGAAAGCTATCAGACATGCTCTGCAAGTCGCTTGCCCAGAAACACTTGTGCCCGTGATTGCACGCACTTTTACGGGTGACGCCAGTCACCGATGTCGCATGGCAAAACGCCCAGACTGTACCCGCCGCAGAAGACGCGGATTTCATATCCATACATAGCAAAGTTTCTTATACGGAAGCACGAACCGTGGAGGCAATCATATGACCATGTTGGCTCATAGACTCACCAAGCTGATTGAAACTCATGCCGACCAGCTTGTTGCAACCTTGGGAGAAAGAATCTCTCGTTCGCCTCGCTGCGACGAGTACAACCGAGTCAGTTCAGTCGAACTCAAGAAGCTCGTCTCAGGAATATACGGAGAACTAGGGGAGTGGCTCGTTAGCAGGCCCGAAGAGGATATCGAAAAACGTTATACCGCAATTGGAATGCAGCGCGCGGAAGAGGGTGTCTCCGTGAGCCAGCTTCTCTGGTGCATCATGCTGGTTAAGGAGAACCTGTGGGAGTACCTGCGCAACAACGAGAACCTTGAGAACACGGCGCAGATCTTCGGTGAACTTGTACTCACCCAGATGGTGGACCAGTTCTTTGATCGCGCCATGTACTACGCCGTCCGCGGACACGAGCACGTTCGCGAAACCCGCATGGCCAGCTAGTTCTTCCGCACATAACGGATCGAGGCGGCGCACAAGCGTCGCCTTTCTTTGCGTCGCCGCAGTCAGCGGCTCGCCTACCGTCGGAACAGATAGCTCATCTTGATGAAGAGTTGCCGTCCATCATTTGTGAACTGGCTGCGAGTACGAACAAGCCCAACGCCGTTCGGGTCGCACTCGTTCGTTCCCGGCAGATGCGCGCACAGGCCGGGGTCCACATTTTCCAGATTGGAGTTGTATCCCACGTAAATAGCCGTTCCCGGATGAAGCAGATAGGTGAGCAGAACATCGAAGTTCATATTCTTCTGCGTAGTCAGCGAGGTGTAGTTGCTGTTCGCCAGCACACCGTTGTACTGGCTAATCACGCGCAGAGAGAGTTCCCGCGTGAACTGGTAATTCACCCGCGAGCGAATAATGTGACTATTGAAAACCGCGTGATGATTCGCGCCGTTAACGATCCGCTCCAGAATGTACGTATTGTCGATCTGCAGCCGCGCGCTTGGCTTCACTCCTATCGTCTGAGTAATCGCTGTCTCGTCACCCGTGTAAGGGAATTGCCCGGTGGGAGTAACGATCACCGGTGTGCCATCGCGGATATACCGTGTGCTCCAATTCAGCCAGCGCTTGGGGTTGCCGCGAAAGCTCAGTCCGCCTCCATCCTGCACGTATTGCCGGTTACCGGGCAGTCCAGAAAAATCTACAGGACGCAGCACATCCGACTCATAGGAAAGAATGGGAGCAACGGTAATGTTGTGGCCAAACTCGAATACGTAATCAAAGCTCACAGACTGTGATAGCCCCGTACCGTTGTGATCCCAGATCAGGGTCGCGCTCTCCTCCGGGCCGTGAGCAATCAGCAGCTTGCTCTTAGGACGCCAGTAGAAGTGGCCGTATTGATTCATGGTCCGCTGATCCGTGCGCGGCACATAGCCCGTATCGGCGCGAAAGTTTGGCGTGATGTCCAGCAGCTGAATGTTGAAGTTAAAGCGAAGGCCACTGCCTACCAGCACTCCCTCGTGATGCTGACCAAAAAGATAGCCCAACGTCGGGTCCAGCGTAGAACTCATATAACCGCGATAGCTGGCATTCCAGTTCTTGTTCAGGTTGAATGTGCCATCAAGCCCGCCCGCACGATTAAAGGAGCCATTCAATTCGCGGTCGGTATACATCGCTCCAATGCTGGACTGCTTGCCAATGTCATGGCTAACCCGACCTACTCCGACGGTGGCGCAGTGGTTGTAATTCGGGTCACTCGGAGGCACCGTGTTACCCGGAGCGCAATCGTTCGCATAAAGGAAACCGATATTCCACGGCCCCTCCTTGCCGCTCAGGCGAATGCCATACTTCGGATCTGCGATCGTCCGCGTGAAGACCAACCTGGGCTGCGTGAAAACAGAGATCAGGGGCGCTTCAAAAAAATTGGCATTCTCCAAGAAGAACGGACGTTTCTCAGGGAAGTAAACCTCGAAGCGCTGATTCAACACATTCTGCGGGGTATCTGACTCCACTTGCGCAAAGTCGGGATTCACCGTGGCGTCCAATACCAGGCTGTCATGAAGAACAAACTTGCCATCCATTCCAGCCCGGCCCAGGAATGTCGCCCGACTGTAGAAGGGATTGATCGGGTCGCGGGTATCTACCGTGCGGAAGCTGCGACTCTCCATGTAGGGGATAAGTTGAATGTTGCGTCCCGGAGAAATTCCCTCGAAGCCCGCAACCGTCGCTGCCTGGTTCAAGAATCCCGAAAGCTTTGCGCTCACCGCCGGCCAGTAATCCTGCTCAGCGTTGCGGGCAACATAGCGCATCAGCGTAACGCCCCAACCGCCCACATCCTCTTTGTGAAATCGCAGACTGCGAAAAGGAATCTCAACCCAAACGAGGTATCCGTCAGGCGTAATGTGCGCACGCGAATTCCATAGAGTGTCCCAGGAGTAGTTTGTTCCCTGCCCCTCCGTGCGCAATCCATCTGCCTGCACCCCATAAGGGTTCACGTCGAAAACAAAGGCATGGCGCTGATCGTGGAAGGTATCCAGGTTGATTTCGATGTAGTCGTCGGAGTCGAACGGTGTGGACGGTTCGCGATTGCTCACTGTACCGCGAACATCCTTGTGACTGTCGTGGCAGACAAATACCACGTAGAGGTTCACATCATCGTAGCCGAGGTAAGCATCCGTGGCTTCACTAGGAGGCTTCCCATCTGCCGGATAATTCTGCGTGAACGCGCCGGTCCTGACCATTTCCAACGCCGCTCCGGTGGGCTTCAACGAATCGAAGTCTTCCAACCGGGGAGGCTTGCTCACATGCGGGATGGTCGTTGTGCTGGCACTCGCCACCACTGGCGAAAAGAGCAACACAAGGGCAATCAGTCCGAGGGAACGGACCAGAGGCTTTTGAGTGATGGCCAGCATGAACTCTGATCATACCCATAAACCCCTGAGTTGAACCCATCTTTCTTTGCAATGAGCTCACAAATTCGGCACATCGCAGATGCGGAGACCGCACCTATGCCAATTTGTAATCCAATCGGAACTGCATCTTACCGTTGGCGGTCTGCATGATGCATTCAACCGCTGATCCGTTGACGAGGGGTCGGACCCTGTAGTCATGACCGTGAATCACGGTAGGGACCGAGAGCTTGGATTGTTCGCCCATCTCGCCGACCTTGGCCTTGAAATTCCCGATCACCATGTTGCAGACTTCCCCCAGCGCGTCCCAAATCTCGGCCTTTGCCGCTTCGGCGTCTATGCCTAACATTCCGGATGCTATTCCGATCGCGGTCGGCTCGTCGCAGCGGATTGCAAACACTCCATTGATTGGCCCCGTCAGTCCAATCACTGACGTATACCCTCCGGCTTGGGCCGACGAATCTTCGGCGCATTTGTCCAGAGAAATACCAATCATCATCTGGAACACTTCCTGTGCGCCTGCGCACAATAGCGATTCCCAATCCCGAACTTCAATCGTGCCCGTGTTATTCAGCCCCACATCATTTGGCATCAGCTGTCCCTACCCAAGTTCTCTCTCTATTAGCCTTAACGGCAAGATCGCGCAAAGCCTTTAGTCCGCAAATGCAAAGCATGCGTTCATAAATGGCTCCTGCATCGCAACAACCAGCCTCACCGCGAGAGCGGCGGGTGCATCTCTGCCACATGAGCATGAAGTTCATCGGTCGAGCACGCCACGAATGCGCAGGCAGGACAAGCGAATTTGCTGCTGCTACCGGAACAACCGCACTTCGGCGGAGGCGCGGACTTGGTGCGGAACGGGAGAACGTCAGCCATACTTCCAGCATCGCCCTCTCATCCAGCGATGGCAATCGGAATAACTCCGTAACCCTTCAGTTATTAACCTGTGTAACCCGGCCTTGGCCCTGATTCCCATTGCCGGAGCAAGACGCCTTAACCATATTTGCAGCCAGCACGCTCAGGGAGTTCACTCTTCCCTGCATGCGCAGCATACGGTATGGACGGCTGCGTCCCAGCGCGAATCCACCTCCGGCCAGTAGTGCCGCAACCAGCACCAGCACTGCCAATCGCGAGGTTAGCCGCGGCGCTGGCGCAATCTTTGCAACCAACGCACCCAGCACCAGGCCGGTTGCCAGACCGCCGAGGTGGCAGGCGTTGTCAGTAAATCCTGAGAGCATGCCGAAGACCACGTTGTATCCCACGAACGCAATCAGACTTCGCATCACGCCCTGCGCCATTACTCCAGACGAGAACTCACCCAGTTTGATCGAGGCAATCACTGCTCCGGCAATCCCGAAGATCGCGCCGGAAGCGCCAATGCTAGGCACCGGAGGCATGTGCCACCAGACAGATGCCAGGCTACCGCCGATGCCACACAGGAGATAGATACATGCAAATGTAACGTGTCCGTACAGCCGCTCCGCCAACTCGCCCAGCGACCACAGGCACCACATGTTGAAACCCAGATGGATAATCCCAGCGTGCACGAAGCACGAGGTCAGCAGTCTCCACCAGTCGCCTGATAACGTGAGAGGTCCCCAGTTCGCTCCCCAATCCACCAGACTCTGGCCCGAAGGACTCATCGGCGAGACACCGGCAAGCAGCATCCCCACAAAGACAGCTACACAGATGCCGAAGATCCCCTGCGTCACGATCATCGGCATCGAGTCCTGCCGCTTCCACGGCGTCGCCATCACAGGCTGGTAGGGTGTATCTTCGCCGCGCTGCGCCGCCTCGTGCTGCTTGCACCAGGGGCAGATCTTCTTTCCAAATGTAAAACCGGAGATTGTACGTCCACAACGAATGCAGTTTGCCATGCTTGCCTATTTAGGAAGGATTCCCTCTAGAGTGTGACATGAAACCTGTAGTGCCGCTCGGCGCACAACCATATCCCACTCAGTACATCTTTGCCGGAACCAAGTTTACTGGTTCGATAATCGTTACGGCCTCTCGCAAACGAGTACCGAACTGATTACCCCGGCCCCGTTCACGATTGACTACAAGGTAAATCAACTCGCTGATTTTGCACCATTAGCTGTGCAGAATGCTCATTCCCACTCGATCGTGCCAGGAGGCTTTGACGTGATGTCATACACCACTCGATTGATTCCGGTTACCTCGTTTACGATGCGGCTTGAAATGGACTTCAGAACTTCATGCGGCAGTGGAACCCAGTCGGCAGTCATTCCGTCTTCACTGGTCACGGCCCGGATGGCGCAGGTGTACGCATAGGTGCGCTGGTCGCCCATCACGCCCACGGACATCACGGGCAGCAGAACAGCAAACGATTGCCAGATCTGTTCGTAGAGCCCGGCGCGCTTGATCTCCGTTACAACGATGTCGTCCGCTTCTTGCAGTAGCGCAACCCGCTCTGGCGTTACCTCGCCGAGAATGCGCACCGCGAGTCCGGGGCCCGGAAACGGCTGACGCTGAATCATCTCTTCCGGCATGCCGAGGTCGCGCCCAATGCGGCGCACCTCGTCTTTGAACAGATCGCGCAAAGGCTCGATGAGTTTGAGCTTCATCTTCGCAGGCAGTCCGCCCACGTTGTGATGGCTCTTGATGGTCACCGAAGGGCCGCGCACGCTGACCGATTCTATGACATCGGGATAGAGCGTTCCCTGCACCAACCACTGCACCTCGCCGTATTCGCGCTTGATGCGCTGCGACTCTTCGTCGAATACTTCGATGAATTCGTTGCCGATGATTTTGCGCTTGCGCTCGGGATCGGTAACGCCCGCGAGCTTTGAGAGGAAGCGCTCGGTCGCATCTACAGCATCAATGTTGAGCTTGAGCTTGGTGCGCAGGTTGTGCTGCACCTTGGCGTACTCGTCTTTACGCAGTACGCCGTTGTTGACGAAGACGCACGTTAGCTTGTCTCCGATGGCACGATGCACGAGCG
>Ga0224527_1001173_pt1 | contig 13822 bp, 9 predicted proteins | sample CBST0metaG_FD_179882 | JGI IMG/M metagenome (GOLD analysis project Ga0224527, IMG submission 179882) | Peat soil microbial communities from Stordalen Mire, Sweden - C.B.S.T0 | ecosystem: Environmental > Terrestrial > Soil > Wetlands > Peat | place: Sweden: Norrbotten County, Stordalen Mire... | reverse complement strand
CCCATACCCTATGTGTATGCCGAGATTGTTCGGCATCTCGCACGCGCCGCGAGGGTGGAGTTGATCGTCAACGACGCTAAGGCGGAGAGCGGGGCTCGCGAGGTATTGACGTATGCCAATATATTGCCCGCGCTTGCGGATCGCATTGGCTTCCACCAGTGGACTACGAATCGCGGATGGCTGCGCGACTCTGGTCCAATCTTTGTGAAGCACAAAGCTGGCGAAGTTGCGCTGACAAATTGGACGTTCAATGCCTGGGCCAAGTACAAGAACTGGCAACTCGATAACGAGCTTCCCGAAAAGATTGCGCAGGTGCGTGGATGCGAGGTGTTCGCTGCCAGCGTGGGAGAAGGTCGGCAAATGGTTTTGGAGGGCGGCTCGATCGACGTCAACGGACGCGGTCTGCTGCTGACTACCGAAGAGTGCCTGCTCAGCGAGACGCAGCAGCGCAATCCGGGGATGACGCTCGAAGAGATAGAGATGGCGTTGGGTCGGATGCTTGGCGTGAAGAAGGTTTTGTGGCTGGAGCGCGGTATTGTTGGCGATGACACACACGGGCACGTGGATGACATTGCCCGCTTTGTGGGTCCGCGCACGGTGCTGGCGGCATGTGAGGCTGATCCGGCAGACGAGAATCATCCGATCCTCAAGGAAAACCTGAAGCGGCTGAAGAAGATGACGGATACTGCCGGTAAGCCTCTGGAGATTGTTCCCCTGCCAATGCCCTCGCCGGTTGTATTCAAGGGGCAACGCGTACCAGCGAGCTATGCGAACTTCTACATATCGAACCGCACAGTTCTGGTGCCCACCTTCGACGATCCCAACGACCTGAAGGCACTCAACATAATTCAGCAGGTGCTACCCCGGCACAGCGTGGTGCCCATCTATTGCGGCGACCTGATCTGGGGACTTGGAGCCATTCACTGCATGACTCAGCAGGAGCCCGCCTAGCCCAATGCACGAACGAAGCACAGCCCGCGATGCCGCTCCGGATGAGCGCTGGATGGAAGAAGCCCTACGCTTGGCATGTCTGGCCGAGTTGACCGGAGAGGTTCCGGTTGGGGCGGTGGTCATCTGCGAGGGACGCATCGTAGGACGTGGATGGAACCAGGTAATTATGCTTGCCGACCCCACGGCACATGCAGAGATGCTGGCTCTGCGCGACGCTGCAAACGAACTGGGTAACTACCGGCTTAGCGGATGCGAACTCTATGTCACGCTGGAGCCGTGCGCGATGTGCGCTGGGGCCATTGTTCACGCGAGGATCGACAGACTGGTATTCGGGGCGAGGGATCCCAAGGCGGGCGCGGCGGGCAGCGCGATGAATGTGATCAACCATCCGCGGTTGAACCATCACATGGAGGTCGCTGACGGAGTGCTTGCGGGGCGCTGCATGGAGATGTTGCAGATGTTCTTCCGCGAGCGCCGTGGCTGACTGAAAAAGGGTTGCACTCCAAAGATTCAGGAGCACAACCCCTTTTGATCCAAATACAAACCGCGCTTCTTATACCAGATGAGTCAGGTAGAAGATGGCGATGATCACGAAGACGGCCGAAGTCTTGATGCAGGTCATGGCAAAGACATCCTTGTAAGACTGCCGGTGAGTGAGTCCGGTAACCATTAACAATGTGATGACCGCGCCGTTATGGGGCATCGTGTCCATGCCGCCGCTGGCCATTGCGGCTACCCTGTGCAGAACTTCCATCGGGATGTGAGCTGCGTTGGCCGCGGCGATGAACTGATTCGCCATCGCTGCCAGAGCGATGCTCATGCCGCCGGAAGCCGAGCCCGTAATGCCAGCTAGGATGTTGACGCTGATTGCTTCATTGACCAGCGGATTTGGGATGTGAGACAGAGCGTCGCGCACGAAGAGAAAGCCCGGCAGAGCTGCGATGACCGCACCAAAGCCATACTCCGAAGCCGTGTTCAGTGAGGCCAGTAGGGCTCCGGCAATGGCCGCTTTTGTGCCTTCGGCAAACTGCTTGCTGACTCTGGAGAATCCAAAGACGACCACCATGAGAATGCCTAGCAGGAGTGCGGTTTCGACGGACCAGATTCCGTTCAACTTGGTCACGTCTTGCACAATGGGCTTGGCTGTGGGATTCAACTGTATGGTTGACGCTGCTCCGTAGAGAACCGGAATCACTTTCTTCGTCATCACCCAGTTTGCGATACCGACCATAAGCAGAGGCGATACGGCGATAAGCGGATTCACCAGCTTGCCCGTGTCTTCAATTACCGTCTCATTAATGTGGCCTGTGCCATAGCCTTCGCCCGCTACATGGGCGCGACGGCGGCACCATTCGAGGTAAGACATGCCGATAATCAGGATATAGATGGCGCCCAGGGTTCCGAGGATTGGCGCGGCGTAGATGGTGGTGTGGAAGAACGTTGTAGGAATGATGTTCTGGATCTGCGGCGTACCCGGCAGGCTGTCCATGGTGAAGGTGAAAGAGCCCAGCGCAATGGTACCTGGAATTAGGCGCTTTGGAATGTTTCCCTGGCGGAACATTTCGGCTGCGAACGGGTAGACGGCGAAGACCACTACAAACAGTGAAACACCGAAGTAGGTCAATAGGGCGCAGACAACTACGATCGAGAAGATGGCGCTCTTCTCACCCAAAATGCCGATGACCGCCCTGACGATTGACTTGGCGAAGCCGGAGACCTCAATCAACTTGCCGAAGATTGCGCCCAGCATGAAGGCTGGGAAGTAGAGCTTCACGAAAACCACCATGCTCTCCATGAACAGGCCGCTATACACAGGAAGCACTGCATGAGGGCTGGTGAGCAGAACCGCTGCCAGTGCAGCAATTGGGGCAAAGAGGATTACGCTGAAGCCTCGATAGGCGACCAGCATAAGAAAGCCAAGGGCTGCAATACAGATCAGAAACGGAATCATTCGGTTTCCTCCTAAGGGTGCTGTGGCGCAAGTCTCTGTTGATCGCTATTCACTTCGTTGGTGAGCAGCTCCGAGCTAGATACGTGAGTCGCCGGTTAGCTTCTCACGAAAAGGAGAGTTGTCAAAGAGAAACGATTCAATCAACTTTTCCGGCCAAAACCTGATAAATGTCATTCCTAAACGGACCAGCAACTCTCGTGAGTCAGGAAATGCGCGCCCGCGCGTGACGGTGCGCACAAACTGTCGGCCATTTGGACGCATGAAGTATAACCATCCAGAGCCGCTGGAGACAAATAACTTTTCACGTCGCGTGCTAATGTTCATTTATAGAGGCAGATTCGAGATGGGGCCCCATAACACATCAATGGATAAGCGAGCACCGCTCTGGGCAACAGAAGATCAACAGGAACGCCTGGTCGAATTGACAGCTTCCACGGACGATAGCCGCAAAGAGCTTCCTTTGCGCCGCGACGTGCGCTCGCTTGGGATTCTGCTGGGACGCGTACTACAGGAGCAGGCGGGGAGCGAGACCTACAACTCTGTGGAACGACTGCGCACGCTGCTGATCGATCACAGGGAAAAGGTCTGCCAAGGAATGCCGGATGCGGAAGGGCTGGCAACGGCACACCGGCTTGTCTGCGGTTTTGACGTGGCCTCTGCTTACCAGGTGTGCAAGTCTTTTGCGCTCTTCTTCGAGCTCTCCAATATGGCCGAGACCAACCACCGCAAGCGCCGGAGGCGGTCAGGTCAACTGAGTGAACAGGCGCCACTTCCCGGAACGCTGCATGGAGTATTGCTGCGAATGAAGGAAACCGGTACTTCCGCTGCAGAAGCAATGCGTCTGCTATCCGCCATCCGGGTGGAACCTGTTTTTACCGCGCATCCGACGGAAATGACGCGGCAGACGATTCTGCGCAAACGGCGGAGGATTTCACATCAGCTGGAGTTGCTGGACAGCTTGCCGCTCGCCAGCTCCTTTGCCGCGAACTGCGAGGAGAGCATTCTCACCGATATCACGGCGATGTGGCAGACAGACGATGTTCGCTTGCGCAAACCGACGGTTGCGGATGAGATTCGTACTGGAGCGCGTTACTTCGAGTTATCACTTTTTGAAACGCTACCCAAACTTTATGCTGAGCTCGCTGCCGCTTTCTTGGAAGTTTACGGGGAAACGCTGGACGCTCCCGAGATGCCGATTGTACTGAGCTTCGGATCCTGGATCGGCGGGGACCGGGACGGCAATCCGTTTGTTACCGCCGAATCCACCCACCAAGCCCTGGCGTTTGGTCGGACCGTGGCACTCAAGCACTACATAGGGGAAGCCCGTTTTTTGGCTCGAAGGCTGAGTGTTTCACGTCATCAGGTGCCAGCGCTGGAGGAACTTGGAAAGCGAATCGCTGAGTTCACAAGGGAGCTTGGTATACCGGAGGACATGCAGCGCTCGCCGCAAGCCGAGTGGTATCGCACTCTGATGCTGCTGATCGCGACGCGGCTGGAGCATATGAGCCAGGGAGAAAAGGGCTACGCTTCAGCATCCGAATTTGAGGCAGACCTTCTACTGATGCGCAAGAGCCTTTGCGCGAACGGTGCAGAACGACTGGCGCGCGGCATACTGGATCCTCTGCTGCTCAAGGTGCGCACATTTGGCTTTCACCTCTACACGCTGGACATCCGCCAACATGCCAACGTACACGCCGCGGCCATGGAAGAACTGGCGGAGAAGAGTGATCCGCACGGAAATGGAATTGCGCGCGAACTCTCGGCTGTGAGCCAGTCTGTGGCTGATGCACTGCGCGCTGTTGCAGTCGAGAAAAGGGTCGCAGCGGAGTCGATTCAGCGCTATGTGATTAGCGGTGCGGAGAAGACAGCGGACGTGCTGGCGGTGGTGCGGCTGGCGTCACTTTACGGAGTGAAGGTTGCCGGAGGCAATGGGGAGACAGGGCTGATGCCGGTGCCGCTGTTTGAGTCCATTGAGGCGTTGCGAAATTCTGCGGATATCATGCGCGCGCTTTGGACCCATCCCGAGTACCGCGAACTGCTCGGCTCGTGGGATGGCTGGCAGGAGGTGATGCTGGGCTACTCCGATAGCAACAAGGATGGCGGCATGCTCACCAGCACGTGGGAGCTGCACAAGGCGCATCGCGCTCTACATCAACTGGCGCGGGAGTGCGGTGTGAAGCTGCGAATCTTCCATGGCCGAGGCGGGACCGTGGGGCGCGGGGGTGGACCTACGCACGCAGCCATCATGGCGCAACCTGTGGGCGATTTCAGCGGCGAGATACGCATCACCGAACAAGGCGAGGTGTTGAACTGGAAGTATCTTGACCCAGTGCTGGCCGAGTGGAACCTGGAGGTGATGGTAGCAGCAGCCCTCGGCGCGCTGGCCCGCCCCAATGGTGAACGTCCCGGCGACGAAGAACAGTGGCACGGGGCAATGGAGAGTATGTCTGCCGCGGCATTCGCATTTTATCGGAAGCACATCGCCGAGAATCCAGAAGTGGTGCAGTACTTCGAGGAGGCAACTCCGGTGAACGAATTGGAGTTGGCTCGGATTGGCTCTCGTCCGGCGCGGCGCAGTACAAGCCGCTCGCTGAATGATTTGCGCGCGATTCCCTGGGTCTTTGGATGGATGCAGAGCCGCCACGCGGTGCCTGGGTGGTTCGGCATTGGCCACGCACTGGAGACCTTCGCCGTGCGAGGAGATGCCGAGGCGCACGAGTTGCAGCGCATGGTTCGGGAGTTCCCTCTCTTCACGGAGATGATACGCAACGTGGAACTTGCGATGGCGAAGGCGGACCTTTCGATTGCGCGGCTCTATGCGGAGCTGGTGCGCGACCGGCAGATGGGCGAACGCGTGTTCTCCATGCTGTCTGAAGAGTTCGAGAGGGCTCGCAAATCTATTTTGTGGCTCACTGGGCAGAGCGAATTGCTGGAACGCAACCCGGTTCTGCTGCGCTCGATCAAGCTGCGGAATCCCTATGTCGATCCGATGAGTTTGATTCAGGTGGAATTGTTGCGCCGCAAGCGTGGCGGCGAAGCAAGCGAAGAGCTGAACTACGCACTGGGGGCGACTATGAACGGAATCGCCGCTGGACTGCACAACACCGGATGATCGTCCGATGTTGTGCTGTCAGCGCCTAGTTCTTTGCTTCTGCCTTGTACGCGCCTAGCAGGATGTTCACCGGATGCACTGCTTTGACTCCGGTACCATGCTCAATCTGCATCTGGCAGGTGGCGCACTCGGTCACCACCGCCTGCGGAGCGCTGGCGCGGATTCCTGAGAACAACTCCTGTCCGACCTCCATTGAGACGGGGTACTTCTCCGACTTGAAGCCGTAGGTTCCAGACATCCCGCAGCAGCCCGCGTTGAGATCTTCCATCTCGACGCCGGGAATCTGGCTCAAGAGGTTATACCAGGGACGACCGATGCCTTGCGACTTCTGGTGGCATGGAGCGTGGTAGGCGAGCTTCCTGTTAGCGGTTGCGGGCGCGAAGTTCGTGTTGAACTTACCTGCGCCCTGCTGTACTTCCAATAGCTCCGCCAGATCGAAAGTGGCTGAGGCGATGCGCGCTGCCTTGGTGGCTAGAACAGGATCACCCGCCAGCATATCTGCGAAGCCCGTCTTGATCATGTGTCCGCAACTGGAGCAGGCGGTTACAACGCGCGCTCCCGCATCCACCGCGTCGATCATGCTGTTGACGTTGTCAGCGGCACGCTTGCGGGCTTCGGCGGCATCGCCGTTGGCAATGGAAGGTACACCGCAGCAACCGGTATTCGCGACCTCAGGGGTGAAGCCATTCAACTGCAACAGTTGAATCACATGGCAGCCTAGTTCGGGTTCGTTGTACTTGATATAGCAGCCGGGGAAGAAGAGCACGCGCTCGCCAGAGTTTTCAGCCGCTCTCTTGGGAACTTCGATAGCTCCGCTGACATACGCAGGAAATTTGCGCTCTGGCGTAATTCTCATGAATGCGGACATGAGCAGTCGAACCGGCTTGAGGCCGAGTGCGAAGTTGCCGATTCCTGGTGCAATGGTCAGCAGTTTGCCGAGCAGTCCGGGGCGAGCGAACCACCAGTCCCGCAATGTGCGAATGGGAGTCTTCTTATGCGTGGCCTTAGCGCGAGCAATCAGCTCAGAAACGTTGACCTCGTTGGGGCACGCAAGATCGCAACGATGGCAGCCGAGGCAGTACTCGACCCATTCGGTATCGCACTCAATTCCTTCGCGGCGCATTCGCTCAAGCTCAGGACCGAGACGCTTGGGACCGGGATAGGCAGGATGCGCGGTCACAACCGGACAGGCCGTATTGCAGTCTGAACACTTCAAGCAGTTGTCGAGCGAGATATCATCCTTGTGCATATTGAACTCCTGCTCCTGCGGCGAGCATGCCGACTGCGTAGCCTGTGAGAATGGCCATGGCATTGCCTCCGCGCGCGCTACTGCTGCGCAGAATTGCGCCAGCGGCATATAGATTATCTGCAATCAGCGCACCTGAGGAATCCACCGGATGGAGATCGCTGTTGACGCCGAAAGAAGTGGTATCGAGGAGTTTGCCGGAGAATGGCCCAGTGGCAAGAATCAAAGTCTCCGAGGAAAGCTGTAACGGGCGGGCGGGTGTGTCCAGTAAGACCCCTGTACAACGGGTATTCTCTATTTGCAATTTCTGGATAGGGAAACCGGTAAAGAACTCCACGCCGGTTCTGCGCAGTTGCATTTCCAGCCGATTGAAAAGCCTCATGCCAGGGATGGACGGGGGCAATGTGGGCAGTTCGCAGAGCAGGCAACCGAGTTCCTTTTCCAGCTTTTCAATTTCGTCCTGTCCTGATTTTAGGCCGAAAATACCGGGCACGATGATGAGGCTCACCTTGGCTGCAATTGGTTTCAGAGCAGCCAACAGTTCCTCGCGGAAATGGGGATCGCGGTCAAAGCGATTGCCGAATTGCAGCGTGCCGGGAATCGTATCCTTTTCAATGGAGAGCTCGATCTCTCGCGCGATGTAAGTGGAGCCGCGCCCCAACTTTGCTGCGTGGTAGGCGAGGCGCTCGGCAACAAAGTTACTGTCGAAGGACGAGAGTCCCTTGATTCCGACCACAGCAACCTGCGCAGCGGCTTCGGGAGCTCCGTTCCACATGGAGAATGGCGCGAGCGAAACTGTTTGGAAGCTGCCGAGGATGGTGGGAAGGTGGCGGACTTCGCCGATGTTGCCACGAAAGCTGCATCCTGCAAGTTCGGTAAGATTGCGAAAGAAGTTCACGGCCTCATCAAGGGAATGCAGACCTCGCTCGGTGTCTTGCAATTCAACGCAGCCTGCGCCCAGCACAAAGGAGCCTGGTCCGCTGCTGACGAGCGCGACCTTGAGCCCGCGGCTTGCCGCCGCCGCCGCACTGGTGATGCCAGCGATTCCCGCTCCGGCAACAATGAGATCAAAATGATTGCGCACGTTTCTTACCTGCCTTCCTTTTCTTCGTGGAAGTTGTAGGCCACCCCGAAGAGATCGTGGCTCAGATAGAGCTGCTCGACCTGCTTGCCTTGATTGATCCAGGACTGCCCCTTCCAGCGCTCATCCAAGTAGCGTTCGAACTGCTCCGAAGCTTCGGCAGCAGTCCATCGATGTGTCTGGAAACCAGCCAGCATCGCTTTGTATCCGCAGAACGTTCCTTGGCATGGCCCAAAACCGAGCCTGGTGCGGCGTCCGACATCGGTGATCGTCTTGGCAGGAATTGAGGTCTTTGGTCCCAGAACGTACTCCAGTTCAGCGCGGGTGACGAGTTCGCATTCGCAAACCACTTCGGCGAGCTCCGGACGCGCCTCGATTGCACTGACAATTGCAGCGAGGTTTGGACCAAGACGCTTGTCTGCCTTTTCCACTACGGGCAACGGAAGCAACTTGTGCGCCTTGCGTAGTGCGGTTTCGTCGTGAGCCTGACGGAGCAGCACCTCGTGCGTGGTACAGGGTGCATCCACGCCGAGTTTGTGCGAGATGAGGTCTGCAACCGCTTTTGCCATCAGGCGGTAGGTGGTCAGCTTGCCTCCGACGATGGAGACAAAACCTCTTACGTTGTGCAGTGACTCATGATCCAGCAGGGCGAAGCCACGGCTAATCTCACGCCCGCCAGCGCCGCTCGCAGTTTTAGGAACGTAGAGCGGACGTACTCCGGAGAAGATGCGGAGGATGCGAGCATCCGCAAGGGCAGGAACGAGTTCGGCACCTAATCCCAAAAGATGCTGTATTTCCTCGGGCGAGACCGTCAAGCCCTCGGGGCCAGGCACCGTGATGGAGCTGGTACCTAGAATGCACACCGGCCCGGCAGGTACCAGGATGTCGGCGTCTCCCGGCTTGCGGCAACGGTTGATGACTCGCGTGGAGAGCCGGTGATTCATGATCAGCAGCGTGCCTTTGTCGCAGCGCAGCGGGACCTCAACACCAGCCAGTTCGGCCACTTTTTCTGCCCAACCTCCAGCAGCGTTGATGACCATCTCGCATTCGATGCGGCCTTCCTCGCCGGTCAACGTGTCCCGATAGCGCACGCCTTTGATGCGACCACCCTCAATATCAATGGCTTTCACTTCGGCGTAGGTCTTGAAAGTTGCGCCGCGCGCAACGGCAGACTCGATGTTGGAGAGCGTCAGTTGGAAGACGTCCACGTGAGCATCAGGACAAGTGAATGCGCCCAGGATGTCACCGGAAAGATTGGGCTCAAGAGCAAGCGTCTGATCGGCGCTGAGTCGCTCGGTGGGAAGTCCGATCTTCTGGCATGCCGCATACCATTGCGCGAAGAAGTCTGGGTCATCCTGACGGCACTGCACGAAGAGACCGCCTGTGTCATGCACGCAGTGAGGAGCAATGTGTTTGATGATCCTGTTCTCAGCAACGCACTCGCCAGCCGCCTCTGAGTCCTTCACTACGTAGCGCCCGCCCGAGTGCAACAGTCCATGGCAACGGCCTGTGGCTCCATTGGCCAAGTCTTTTTGTTCCAGGAGGATTGCCGGAATCCCGCGCAGCGCGAGGTCCCAAAGAACGCCAGCGCCAGTGGCGCCGCCCCCGATGATTACCACCTGTGTCTTTTCCATAAATTCCCCTCTGCCCGCAGCGCTTCCAGGTTCTATCGGAGTATCAGAACCTGAGCACCATCCTGTGACGGAGCTGAGCTCCGCAGCGTGGGTGGACGAAAGCAGGAGAGAAGAATGATGAAGTGATCTGAACTTGTAATACGCTCTGGGTGGGGGTCCGCTGTGGGGAAGCGGGTTGCAGCGCAGGGCGCCGATCGCAAGCTATCAAACTCACCCCAGAATGCCCACGGCAATCCGGAATTAATCTCTAGCGGCTTTCAGCCACCCGCACGTGCTGTCTCATATGCTCTTCACGTAGCGGTGTGGAAAATCCAACCGATGCAAGAGTGATCTTCCGCCGTGCAAAAGTCAATCGAAATAGTGAGGGGATAAGGGTTTGTGGGTACATACATCTGCCATACTTCGCTGGAGCTTCCGCCCTTCCCCGTTATTCCATTTGCGCGAATTTGGAGGTTGGAAGAAACCCCGCCACTTCCGCCCACATCCAGTAGTTCCAATGTGGCAGCTCCCGAAGAGAATTACGGGTTCAGGTGCTCGGTTTCGTATATACTCCAGCACGAGGCGACGGGCTCAGGTTCGCAGGTTAAGCCGTGTGAAACCGATTGGCAAGGGGCTGCAGTGAAATTCCATTGGTTTCGAATTTCAGGGAGAGTCCACTATGTCTACATATGCGCGAGTCCTACAGGAAAACGTAACTCGAGTTGCGGGGCGCTGTCATGGTGCGCCTGCGACACGGAAGGACATTCTACCTCTGCGAGAACTTTTGATTGAGACTCCGGTCATCCCGGCGGTTCGCAAACCGGAGAACCTTGACGCGGCCCTTGCCGCCCATGGCCGCGTAATTTACTTCCTTTGCGGCGACCCTGAAAACATCGTGGATCTTTTGCAGCGTTCACTCGACGGAGGCAAGTTGCCGATTGTGAACATGGATCTGCTGAGCGGGTTCTCACGTGACGCCAGCGCCCTCTCTTACCTGCAGAAACGGGGTCTGCGGGGAATAATTTCCACCCATCATGAGTCATTCCGCCACGCCCGCTCTTTAGGGCTATATGTGATCCAGAGAACGTTTCTACTTGATCGCGGAGCCATGGACAGCGTTGCCAACCAGCTTAAAAGCACAATTGCTGACGCAGTGGAGGTATTGCCAGCCATTGCTGCACCCAGGCTGGTAGACGTTATCAAGACGCTTCGTCCGGAGATGCCGCTGGTAGGCGGAGGACTGATTCAGTCCATGCGCGAGATTGAGAGCTTGCTGGCACAGGGCCTAACCTCAGTTTCGGTGAGCGATACGCAGTTCTGGGTTCCATAGCTGCCTGGAAATCCCGGATGCTGTGGTGCGTTGCTTTTCGGGGAACGTTCCCGCATAATTTTGTTGGAATTTCACCACACTTCCGGATGGCTCGATTGCTGAATTTACCCAATTCGATCACGCTCAGCAGAATTGGCTGTATTCCCTTTCTTATCTGGGTACTATCAACCAACATCTTTCCCCGAGGCGAACAGGAGCTGCTGGCTGCGGGGATATTCATTCTGGCCGCCATCACTGACGGACTGGATGGCTATTTGGCGCGCAAGCATGGCCAAATCAGCAGTGTGGGCATCCTGCTGGACCCTATGGCGGACAAACTGCTGGTTGCCGCCGGACTTATACTGCTGGTTCGCTTCACACCTGACCTGATGCCTCCGTGGATTGTGGTGCTCGTGCTGGGACGCGAGTTTCTGATCACTGGCTTGCGCAGCGTGGCAGCTACCGAGGGTTTTGCGATCCAAGCTCGCGACTTGGGCAAGCTGAAGATGGTGTTGCAGATTGTTGCCGTAGTGGCGGCAATCCTGGCTCACCGCTGGTACGAGTGGAACTTCTTCGGGTTCATTATCGGGGTCAAGCTGATCGCCCGCATTTCCATCTGGTTCATGCTGGTGGTCTCGCTGCTGTCGGCTGTGGACTACTTCATAGCCTTCTGGGATCGCGTGGACCGTTCAGCACGGAGCCATCAAGGGCAAGTGTCTAAGCCAGCCACCCCAAGCACAACACCTTCCGCCTGATTTAACTCTCGCTACTTCCCTTCCAGAACTTTCAACACTCCCTTCATGAACGAAGGCAGATCGTCTGGATTGCGGCTGCTCACAAAGTGACGGTCCACCACTACAGGCGAGCTCTCAAAGATGGCTCCGGCATTGACCAGATCATCCTTGATTCCTGGGCTCCCGGTTACCTTGACACCCTTGTAAACACCGCCAGAGATGGCCATCCATCCGCCGTGGCATATCGCTGCAACCAGCTTCTTGGAGCGATCAAAGGCAGCAACCAGGTTCTTCACTTCTGGATCACGTCGCAGTTTGTCTGGAGCCCATCCGCCGACGAGAACGATGCCTGCAAAATCAGGTTCCTTCATGTCGGGAATAGCCGCGTCGCTCGAACAGGGATATCCGTGCTTGCCAATGTACTTGTGCCCTGCTTTCGGACCGGCTACGACAACCTTATAACCGGCCTCCTGAAGACGATACTTCGGATACATGAGCTCCATATCCTCGTATGCGTCTTCGATAAGAATCAGTATGGATTTTTCAGACATTACTCTCACCTTCTTTCTCGAGGAAGCTGGAGGCAAGCTTGCGAACTTCCGCGCCGTTATCCAACTTCATTGCCTCAGTGGCCAGAGTCTTCAACTCCGCAGCCGAGTACCGCCGAACCTGTGCCTTGATGGCGGCAACCTGATTGGCTCTCACTGAGAGGGAACGTACACCGGCGCCCACCATGAGCGCCGCCGCTATTGGATCGGATGCTGCATCTCCACAGACGGATACATGGCAAGCTGCCGCATCAGCGTCCTCACAGATGCGATGTATGGTGCGCAACACAGCAGGATGCGCGGCATCCTGCAGAGACTCCAATTCGGCGTTGCCACGTTCAGTGGCTAGAACGTATTGCGTTAGATCGTTGGTCCCGATGCTGAAGAAATCGGCAATGCCCGCGAAGCGGTCAGCCAAGATCGCAGCAGCGGGTACTTCCACCATCATGCCTAGCTTCACCGGCCAGCGATGAGTTATTCCTTCGGAGGCGAGCGCCTCGTGAGCAGCTTCGGCAAATGCGCGTGCCTGCTGCATCTCTTCTGGACTGGTCACCATTGGGAACATGATCCACAGGTCTTTGGAGAGCCCGGCTCGCAGAATGGCGCGCAGATTCGAGCGGAAGAACTCCGGATGGCGGAAGGATAGCCGCAGTCCACGCACGCCTAGAAACGGATTGTGCTCCTCCGCCGTCGGCAAGTAGGGCAGTGGCTTGTCAGCGCCCACGTCCGGTGTGCGAATGACAACCGGCCCACCACCCAGTTCGGCCAATACGGCTGAGAGTGAGGCGGCTTGCTGGTCCTCCGTGGGCATTTTCTTCTGACCCAGGTAGACGAACTCGGTGCGCAGAAGCCCTACACCCTCTGCACCATTCTCGCGAGCCTGCGCAGCGTCCGCGGCGTTGCCGACGTTCGCCAAGACTTCGATTCGCACGCCATCACGGGTGAGCGCGGGCTCGTGCTTTCCCGCCTCCCACGCATTTCGTCGTTCAAAAAGGGCTTGCTGCCGTGCACGGATCATACCCAGTTCAGCTTCTGAAGGATCGATCCAAACCTCACCGCTTGCGCCATCGATGGCGACTACAGAATCTTTTTTCAGCGAGGCACTGCTTACCCCGCTGGCTCCCACCACCATTGGAATACCCAGTGTGCGAGCGAGGATTGCGGCGTGTGCCGTCGCGCTGCCCGCGCTGGCCAACACACCGAGCACACTCTTGGGATCACATGCCATTGCTTCACTGGGCAGCAGTTCCCTTGTAAATAGAATGGCCGGAGGTGTC
>Ga0224527_1001167_pt1 | contig 13852 bp, 15 predicted proteins | sample CBST0metaG_FD_179882 | JGI IMG/M metagenome (GOLD analysis project Ga0224527, IMG submission 179882) | Peat soil microbial communities from Stordalen Mire, Sweden - C.B.S.T0 | ecosystem: Environmental > Terrestrial > Soil > Wetlands > Peat | place: Sweden: Norrbotten County, Stordalen Mire... | reverse complement strand
AGAGCCGCATGGGTGGGCTTGAGCCGCACCCCGGCATTTCCCTCACGGAGGCCAGCATGAACAACAATAGCACGTTGTATGTCGGATTAGATGTCCACAAAGAATCGATTACTGTTGCCTATGCCATCAACTCAGAACCGGTTGAACTAATGGGCAAAATCGGTACCACCCCGACGGACATTGAGCGCCTTTGCAAGCGGCTGACATCAAAAGCAGGACAAGTTCAGGTTGTTTATGAAGCCGGCCCCTGTGGTTACGGCCTTTATCGCCGACTGATGAAGAAAGGTTTTGACTGCATGGTCTGTGCACCTTCCCTGATCCCAAAAAAGCCGGGTGAGCGTGTAAAAACTGACCGACGCGATGCCGCCAGGCTGGTGCGTTCATTACGAGCCGGAGACCTATCGGCGGTCTATGTACCCGATGTTAAAGACGAAGCTTTCAGGGACCTGGCCCGTGCCTGGGCTTCTGCCCGGGATGATTTGCGACATGCACGGCAGCGTTTGAAATCCTTTCTGTTGACTCACGGTATTCACTATGTCGGACGGGCAGACTGGAGGGCGGCACATCGACGCTGGTTAAGCAAATATTCGTTCGAAGACGCCTGGCGGCAACTGGCATTTGATGAACACCGGCGCACAATAGAAGATCGCTTGGCTCAGTGTGAACGCCTAGAGGCCGCGCTACGGGAAGCGGTTACTGAGTGGAGGCTGTATCCGGTAGTCCTCGCACTACAGGCCATGCGGGGTATCCAGTTTATCACCGCGGTGGGGTTAATTTCTGAACTCGGCGACCTGTCCCGTTTTGAACACCCTCGCCAGCTGATGGCATGGTTTGGCGTCACGCCTTCGGAGCACTCATCAGGGGGAACACGGCGTCAGGGAAGCATAACCAAAACAGGTAATAGCTATGCAAGAAAATTGCTGGTCGAGGCAGCATGGAGTTACCGGCATACTGCACGCATAAGTCCCCAGCTACAAATTCGGCAGGAGAATTTACCAAAGCCCATTATCGATCGGGCATGGGATGCGCAGGTAAGGTTATGCCGGAGATGCCACAGGCTCGTTGCAAAAGGGAAGAATGCTAATATTGCCATTGTGGCCGTCGCCCGGGAGCTGGCCGGCTTTATCTGGGATATTGGCCGGCTGGCGATGTCGCTATCGTTGGAACCCCATAACACACGGATGGCATAGGAGAATAAGAAACGAGAGAACCTGTATTATCGAAGAGAGTTTCCTGAAGGCGGCGTAGCCCGGTACAAGAGCAACCCACGGCTACGCTTCGCGACAGCAGAGCAACGCTAATTCGCGTCGTAAGAAAGTGGCAGGCTCAAATGACGGACCTCTGTAATGCGGTATCCAACCCGCGAATATCAGCGTGATTCACCGTCGGATTTACTGCTACGTCGCCCTCAGGAAATTTAGCCTATTAATAAAGAAAACAGCCAAACCAGCGATTTTGGTTTGACACGGAAAGTCATATCAGCGTACAGCCAGCGCCGTCTGTTATCTATGTCCCAAGGTGGGTAGGTTAGAGCTCCGTCTCATTTAGAAAGAGCTCTATTTGTGGAAAAGCCCACCAACTGGCGTAACGGATCACGTAACGTCTATTCCAATGAATTCAAACTGCACATGGTTGAATTAGCATCCCGGCCTGGTGCCAATGTCTCCCAAATCGCCCGTGAGAATAGTGTTGGCAGTAACCTTATCTTTAAATGGTTACGGCTTTGGCAGCATGAAGGCCGCGTATCCCGCCGCCTGCCTGCCGTAACGACGCCAACATCCTCCCCGGCACTGTTGCCGGTTGACGTCATCGCTGAATTGCCGTTACCGGACACTGCCGGTGATAAAAACCGATATTCCCCGGCGGCATTATCCGCGGGACTTATTCGCTTTTTTGCAACAGCGCACGCAAAACCGTAACCAGCTCGGTTTCGCCAATCACTCTTTTGGTTCTTGGTTCTTCAAAGCAGATCCAGCCTTCGTTAAATCCATCCAGCATCTGCATACGCGGTAACGGATGGTGATGCCCCTGGGCGCGAAACACCGCTTCCCAGGTATCGCGAGCCATCCCTTCAGCCACTACAGGGCGACCTAAAATCTGGGTAAAGGTATCGGCGATGTCATTTGGCGCAACAGGGTGCGGACCCTCCAGTTCAACGATGTGCTTACCTTTCCAGCTACCCTGCAATAACACAGCGGCAAGCTTGCCGATGTCAGCTGTCGCGATCATCGGAACGGCTTTATCAAGCGGTTGTAAATAACTTTGGATAACACCGGTATCACGGGCGGCAGCAACATCGAGTGCGCAGTTTTCCATAAACCAGGCCGGACGCAAGAAGGTCACCGGGACATCGAGTGCATTCAATTCCTCTTCCATTAAGGTCCGTTGCGTCAGCAAATTGGTTTGCTTAGCTTGCGCACCAATGGTCGAAATACAAACGACTTTATCTGGCGATGCCGCTGTTATGGCGTCTGATACGGCGCGGATCACTTTACGTGCGGCGGGGAAACCTGGAGCCGGATCGAAATCGGAAGGCGGAAGAATAAATACTGCGGTCGCACCTTTGAAAGCTTCCGTCAGTGCGCCCGCATCATCCATATTGGCAACGGCAATTTCGCATCCGAGATCTTCCCAAACCGCAGCTTTATTCACGTCACGAAGAACAGCGCGAACAGGAAGATTTTTGCTAAGCAATGCGTGCGCAACAACACCGCCGACTTTTCCGGTAATACCTGTAATTACGTACATTTGATGGGTTCCTGTTGGATGATAAATAAAAGCAGAACGTGAAGATATGGCGACTAGAGGTTCGTCAGGCCGCTATATAGTCATTGTTCGAACTGACCGTAAAATTTTACGATGGCGTCATCGTAAAATGGCAACGTTTGGGTAGCCGAAACGCCTTTAAGAATATTTCGGCGCGAGACTGATTGAGCCATAGCGACAGACTTCTTGGTGACGTTCAGACAGTGAGCATGAGTATAGAGAAGACATTGATTTGACAAAATGCACATCGGCTCATAACTTTGGTGACTTAAAATCACAAGTGAATGAGCATTGGGTAAACATCATGAGCTTTGATGGACGCCTGCTTTCCAATATCAGCGTTTTAGCCGCAATAGTGCATGGCGGCAGTTTCTCCCGCGCCGCTGAAGCACTGAATCTGTCACCTTCTGGCGTGAGCCGCGCGGTAACGCGCCTTGAAAGCAGCATCGGTGTCCGGCTGTTCGACAGAACTACCCGCGCGGTCACGCTGACGGATGATGGCCGACGACTGTATGAAGAGATAAGCCCGCTACTGGCGGGAATTGGTGATGCGGTAAGACTTGCATCAGGAGCTTCAACGGCAGTTCGTGGCCAGTTGCGGGTGAATGTTGACACCTTTTTCTCGCGCCGTATTCTCGCGCCTCACATCCATACTTTTATGGACCGCTATCCGGAAATCTCACTGGAATTGATGGTACGGGATCAACTGGGGGATATGGTTGCGGAAGGGTTCGACATCGCCGTTCGTTTTGGGCATCCTCCTTCATCTTCGCTGGTTGCCCGCAAGTTGCTGGAAACCAGCACCGTGACCGTGGCTTCGCCAGATTATCTGAGGAAATACGGTCGCCCACAAATACCGGCAGACCTGATTCATCACTCTTGCATTCAGGTCAGAAGTTCGATGACCGGCATTCCGCTGGAATGGGAATACTCGTCTGGCGGTCAGGTTATTCCGACCAAGATCGCCAGCCGGTTGATGGTTAATGATTCAGGGACGTTATTAGGCGCATGTCTTGCAGGGGCAGGTATCGCCAGGGTAAAAGCCAGAGGAATTAGCGATTTGATCGCCGCAGGCCGTTTGGTTGAATTACTCTCAGACTGGAAAGGCGAAAGTTTTCCGCTTTATGCGTTATACCCCTCACGCCATTTACCGCCAGCCAAGGTACGGGCATTTATCGACTTTGTGATGCAGATTTTGACAACTGAGGTTAACGGGTAATATAGGGGGATGGCGTACCTGCCCGGACCAGATGCGTGCTTTTTTACCGGAGTTTGGCATCGGTGTTCCAATCAGTCTTCTCAGCACTATACTTGAGGATAATCATTTACCAATCTAAATAGTTTTGCAAAATAGTAGATCACTTTGATGGAACTCAGCCCGAATTGAGCGATCTGATCAATCGCCAAATCTCACACATCACCAACCGGACTGAGCGATGCCGATCATAGCATTTATCCCTGATGAAGAACGATATCTCATGAGAAAAGAAGCCCAACAAACTCGTGATAAAAATCACGCTCGCCAGCTGATGGCGATGCTCATGTTGCACCAGGGAATGACCGTTACCGAGGTAGCCAAAATACTGTGTGCGGCTCGTTCCTCAGTAGGAAGGTGGATAAATTTATTTACTTTATATGGAGTTAATGGACTGAAAAGTCTCAAACCAGGACGTGAGCCTCAGTGGCCTATCGCTGATATCTTGCCCATCCTGCCGCTTCTTGTGCAACGTTCACCGCAGGATTTTGGTTGGCTGCGTTCCCGCTGTAGTACGGAGCTTCTGGCCCTGGTTGTTAATCGGATTTTTAACATCTCGCTTCATCCCACTACCTTATACCGCTACCTGAAACAGGCAGGCCTTGTCTGGCGCAGAGCTGGGCCGACACTGAAAATAAAAGACCCTCACTATGAGGAAAAACGGACGGTCATTGAGCAAGCTCTGGCGTAAAACTCCGTTGATAATCCGGTGTTTTATCAAGACGAAGTCGATATCGATTTAAACCCGAAAATCGGCTCGGACTGGTGTCTGAAAGGGCAACAAAAACGCATCGCCACGCCGGGGATAAATCAGAAGCATTACCTGGCGGGGGCGCTACATGCAGGGACAGGGCAAGTCCATTATGCCAGCGGCAGCAGTAAGAACTCAGACTTATTTATCCATCTGTTAGTAATGCTAAAGCGGACTTATCGTCGAGCCAAAACGATAACATTAATCATTGATAACTATGTCATTCATAAGAGCCATAAGGTCGAAGAATGGCTGGAGAATAACAAGAAGTTCAGGTTGATTTTTTTGCCGACCTATTCTCCGTGGCCAGAGGCTGCCTGGGTGGATTTACCTTCGCCGCCTTTAGTAGAAATTACTGGTATTCATGCATTTGCACACCTGATTATTTTGTCAGATGAGCATGTGTTACCCATAAAGCTGTTCTACATTCCAATGACCTTACTCAGGGATTGAAAATCCCCGTGTCCTTGGTTCGATTCCGAGTCCGGGCACCACAACTTCAGAGCCTGTTCGTTAAGAGATGAGAACTTAACGGGCATGAAATCGGTACCCGAGTCGCAAACATGTAGATAGTGTGTAGCTACTACATCGATTGTTGAACATACGGGACTAAGAGTCCGGAGAGTGTTGAGACCACTCTTCGGATTTCTCACGTCCCTCCAAAAGTAATTTTTACCGTTTCAGCGCCGCTATGTCAATCTTCTGTAAAGGAAAATGACCCTTTTTTGCTTTTAGTCATGGCTATTTGACTTAAGCGTCTCGAGTACGCCAAATTGCTCTTCCAGTGCTTGTTTCAGGCTGTCCATATCCCCTTCAACATACTCCAGTGTCACCGCCACCGTGGAATGCCCCAACAGCGTCTGCACAATTTTCAGGTTTCGGTCAGGGGATTTCATCAAGTTGGTCGCAATGGTATGCCGGAACCGATGCGGGCTGATGGCACACCGGCATTCCCTTGACAGCCGCCGGAAAAAAGCCCGCAGCGGGGGAGAATCCATATTCTCGGTAACGACCTCTTTTTTGCCGTCAAACCAACCCACATTAAACAGTTGATCTCCACTGCGGGCGCCCCGCTCAAGTAAACCCGTCATCAGCCGTTCCAGTCGTGGCCGCAACACACTGATAATGGGGACCCGGTGCTCTTTATGATTCTTGGCGGATTCCGATCGCAGATTAATCCATCCCTCCTCCAGATTCACATCCCCTATACGGATATGCAGCAATTGATTTTGTCGCATGCCGGTATACCGTAACGTATCGACGACGGTTTGCCAAAACCAGGCCGGACGCAGCGCAGACCGTGCCCGGCCCTCGATCCCCACTCTTTCTTGCGTCTCTCTTGCCTCCATCACCAGGTGGATTTTTTGAATTGCCGCGTCAGAAAGGGTTTTTTTACGTTTAATATCAGGCCGGGCGACCACCCCATTAAAGGGATTACTTTTTAACGTCAGGAACTCCTGGGTTATGGCGTAATTAAAAATAGCCCGCATGTGGGCGACCTTATTATTCCACGTGATGGAAGAGAGTCCCTGCTCATTAAGCACATGTTGCCGCCAGTTCAATACCGTCAGTCTGTCGACTTGCCCGGGCAATAGATTCTCACCGGTATAATTTCTGAATGAATGGAGAACTTTCCGATAACTCCATTCGGTCGCCGGCCGTAATGTTTTGCTGAAAAAATAATCTCCCATAATATCTTCATAGTTTATTAGACTCATAAGTTATATCCTCATATAAACATCTCAGGTAAAAACTCATTGACTATTTATCAGGTGACAGCCACGGACTGTCAGGGGGCAATGCCCCTTGGGTAAAAATAAGAGTAATAGGGATCATATAGCCGGATACTTTGGTATACCGGCCAGCCCTATTTTCGTTTTCAAATTTACGGTAAATAAAAATACCTTTACCGTTGCGTGTAAAATGATGGTTGAGCGCTTCAAAGCTTTTCTGAATAGTGTCCTTATGGGTTTCAGCGTTTTTTTGCACGCTTAAATAACGATAAAAACACGCCGGCGACGGGAGGAAAACATACTGCGTCATGACATGCAGCAGGCTGTCCTGAGCATTGACCGTGACCGAACCGCCGGCTACTGCGGCGATCAGCCATTGCCAGAAGAGCTCACCGGGCGTTAACGTCGCCCTCGCCTGCGCATCAATAGAGGCAGGCCCGAACGCCAGAGTTTCGGGTATCAATACATTTTCCGGCGAGTTCATCCTTTCGCTGGTTGTCAGGTGATCCAGCACAGTCAGCAAATCTCCGGGATTTTCCCCGTTCTGCTGTGTTATGACGATCTCATTTTCAGTCTCGTTGGCCAGTACATTCTGCTCGATAGCAGAGACCCGCACTGGCACGGGTGATTTCGCATCCTGGCTCTGAGAGCGAGTATAACTCTTTGAAATTGAAGTAATAGAGGATGTAACCGGTTTTGATAACGCATGTTCGGACGAAGGATCGGGGGCATTCTGTGGTAGGGTACCAACAGTTTTTACTGATTTTTTGATATCTTGCGGAATAATATCTTGCGGCAGAAGACCACACTTTTGCCGGGCTTCGGAAACGGCGGCGTGGAGTATAGCACCCGCTTTTTTATTTCCCGACAAATAAATCAACAACGTGTCGCTCACCCGCGGCCAACGGGATAACCAGCGCAGGCCGTCTTCAGGCAACAAACGGTACGCCATCATGGCGCCCCAGGTGAAAGGATCACCCTCGCCCTGACTGAACCTGACACACCAGGAAAACTCAGGTGCCGCCACTTGCGGATACCAGCGGCTGCCGTCTTCATGAAAAACCGCCATTTTATGCAGCGCGCCCACATCATGCAACAGCGCCGCCCAGAATATTGCTGAGCACCAGGCGCCACTCTGCGCGGCCTGCTCCTCCGGCGCGGCGCCGGGCGGCAACATCCGGCCCCGGGAGAGCCTGACTGCACAGACCGCCACCTCCAGGGCTTCATCCAGCATTCCGCCCTCCCTGGCATAAGGCCCTGTGGATGCCGCCGGCAGTTGCTGCAACCGAACCGCCAGCGCCCTGACCGGTGTCAGCCAGAAGGCCTCCCAGACCGGACGGGAAAACGGGCAGTGATCCCACAACTGCTGCAGGGCGCGCTGGCGGCCGGCGGCCGCCAGCAGTTCATCCGCGCTCTGCGGGGGAAACTCGCCTCGTGTGCCGGAACGAGGCGGTACCGGCGTGACCGTCCCTTTGGCCCGGTAAAGTTTGTCGGTCATCCACTTGAGCATCTCCGCCCCCGTCTCAATCGTGATGAAAGAGGCATTACGCTATGCTTATCCCCCTGCCCGGCAAGGAAAAACTCGATATCCAGTTTATTAACAAAACCCTTGACGTTTTTTCTCAATCCGGATGTTGAGTTTTTGCAGGCATTCCCCTCATCGTTATGCGTGAATACCTCTTTTCCCCAGGAGCCAGAACGATGACATCAGACCGGGGTATTGTGGTGTTTATCGTTATCAGTTGGGCGTTGATCTGTGGTGTCATTGCAACCGTCATCACCTCTTTGCCGTTGACTCCCCCGAGCCTGCTTATCCAGGCAGTTCTCTTCTTTTCCCCTCTGCTGCTCAACCCCCTGTCCGGTCTGATGCGACGGTTCAGAAAACCGGTTTTTATTCTGCTGAAAAAGCGCGGACGCACCTGGCTGCACCTCAATCCCTGGCTGTGTACCGGGCACTTGGGCCTGCGACGCCATCGTTTTTTCCGGCAGGCGCTGACTGACTTGCTCCGGGTGACATTAGCCTCGTCTCCCCTGCCCGTTTTTATGTCATCCCATCTGCTGAGGCCAAACCGCATCGCCAGGCTGCGGCGTCATTTCCCGGCCGGACATTACCTCTTTCATGTCATTGAACGACCGGTCGGTCGCGCCGAAAGGATTGGACTGCATATAGAGACATTTTTGAAAGAGTGGCGAGGGTTCACTCCGTCTCGATACGGAGCCATTGTGGTTATCTGTAAGCGAAAAAATACGGAGTATGTGCCGCTCGCTCACACCAAAAAACTGTTTGTTTATACCCACTAACGGAGTGAATAGCATGATTTCATGGAAATTTATGAAAGCGGCTGAATTGGCTTGCCGGAATGTATGCCAGCAGGAAGAAGCCGCAGTACATTACGGAGAAACTTACAACGCATGGGATCGCTGGGTATTCTGGTGGCGTGGGTTTATCGCCGGATGGTTGGGTGAAAACGACTGTTTACCGGTTATGACTCGGTTGATTCCGGCTTTATTCATGCGTTGGAGGCCCTAAATATGATTTGAACCGATTTACGAAAGGCGAAAACATTACGATAACAATAAAGAGACTCGGAAAATAATATCAATCACTATTCCTCTGTGACAGACGGGGACCCCCTTGCCTGAAAATTATAAAGAGCAGTTTTTGATCGGTGATTATAAGGAATATGTCGAATGTCGCGGAACACCAGGCCTATTATTGATTTATCTGTGTATGGATACTGAACTACGATTATATCGAGTCGGTCGTTATTTCACCGTTTTTTTGGAGAACAAATGAATACGGATAGGGGTCGTAAATCCACCCCGGATGAAATAAACGGCGTGATGTGGTGGAATAAATAATCCGCCTCTGAAAAACACGAGGCGGATTTTTATTACACGATAGTGCTTTCTGGATAACTTACGTTTCAGTTGCGATTGGAATGCTTACCAGCCGTGGACATCGAACCCACTCAACACCTCGCCATCACAGTCAAAATGGATAAGCGCGACGTCAAATCTGGTCATCATCACATGAACAAACCAGCGAGCGGACTTTGACAGGCCTCGACGCTTCAAGATGAGCAACGGATAGTTGAATGCACTCAGACGAACGACATAACCGGTGCCGGTAAAGTAGACCCATTCAGCATCGCCCCACTCGCGTTTATCGTGACAAAGACAATATAATAACTCATCATCCTGTTCAGTCAGATGTGCCGTAATACAGACCAGATACCGGTAAATTCTTTCCGGCTGCCTGTCATCCGATTTTTTGGTTGTCAGCGCAATATCAGTGTTTGCCATGACACACCTCACACGCTTGGCGACAGACTTGCCTGTCCGTTAGCCGGTGCCGGTTCTACCGGGAAAGAAATCAACCGGTCCGAAAACGGCCCGGAGCCATATTCCCCGCTGTCCACCTGATCCCCGCGGTCATAATAGTCAAAACCTCTGATGCCGTTAACCGGTTCGTTGTACCAGTGCCGAATTTCACAGTTGAAAACGGCCGAGAGTTCTCCCATCAGTTCGCCGGAAGGCGGATAGGACGGGGAATCGAACTCCAATTTCAGGCTGTTGATCCGGTCGCGGCTCCAGACAACGTTGTGAACGCAAGGCCACGGCGTACCGTGCAACTGACTGTAGAGACTGCCCGTCGTATCTATCCCGGCCAGGAGCCGGCCGTTACCGTTCAGTGCCACCGCCAGGCGCGAAGGCATGATCATCAGCATGTCGCAGTGGCAGGCACGTTCCAGCATGATCCCCAGTTTCTCCCAACACTCGCCGCCATCAATAAAATAAGACCAGCCGGCCGGACCAAACCAGTCAGCGTACTGACCGACCATCAGTTGCGTCATTATCTGGCGCGCGTCCCCGGGAATTGTCTCCCATTTCACGGACGCGATCCCAGACTGCAGGTAGAGGCGCTCAATCTGGCGGATATTGTCCTGATTGAGCGCCACATCTTTCACCAGCAGATCCAGCCAATGCTGGAATGCCAGGTTCTGCGCCACCGCAGTGCCGGTGCCGTGAGCAACCAGTCCGGGAAATGGCGGATAGTCGACACTTTTCACCGGTTTCAGTATTCCCGCGGCGCCGGCCAGAAAGAACCGGATACTCTGTTGTATCGCCTGGCGATACAGCGGCGTTTCCGCTCCAGTCACCCACTGCAGCATGATGTCGATAAACACGGAACGGCCGGTGATTTCCAGACGGTTTTTGCACCATTCGAACATGGTTGATACTCCTCTTGTAGACAAAAAAAGAGGGAGCCGCCCCACAGGGGGGCAAGACTCCCCCCCGATGGGCTAGACGTATGAGACGGGATGACCGGCACCCGGGCTACGGGTAGCTGATCATCCTTAAGGTCGCGCCAGCCTCAAGGGCGAAGATAAGCTCATCCGCCGCATTCAGATAGGGTGAATGCAGCTGATAAGGGTGGTTGTTTCTCAACCGGATTAATTGGTACTTGTCCACCAGGTCGTTGATGACTTCAAACGGCCGGATACCGGCTTTTTGCAGTTCGGCCACACAGGTCTCCTCACAAAATTGGGTATCGTTGAGCGTCAGACCAAAATGCCGGTGAAGCAGTACGGATACTGTCGACTGCCAGACCTGTTGCTCATGGGTCATTCCACACCTCCGTCAGGCCACTCGGGTGGCCGGCGATGATTGTTCAACATCGGCCGATGGGGTTAACAGGAATTCTGTCGCCTCACGGGCCTGCCGGCAGGTGCTGAACAGGACTTTTTTGTCTTCACGCAATCTTTTCAGCCAACCGCCGATGTAATTCTCATGCTGCACCTCGCCGTAAACGCCGAGCTCGGCACACAGAAACGCGCTGCCCATTTCCGCAATAAGTTCTTCCACACTGTAAATCGGGTCGCCAAACTGCCGGGTTGACGAGGTGATGCCCTCGCGGTTGAGACGCTTTTCGTGACCGCTGGCATGGATTAGCTCGTGGAGCAACGTGGCCCAGTGGTCCGCTTCGGTAAAAAACTGTCCTGCCAGCGGCATCACGATTTCGTCGGTGGCCGGCCGGTAGAACGCTCGGTTTTGTCTCAACCAGGTGGTTTTCACGCCGCTGGCCTTGAGAATGTCGAGCACCCGGTTCATTACCGGCGCACTGAGCGTGTCCGCTTCATCCGGTGTCATCACTGCGGCCGGTTGACCGGCCAATGGCTCCGGCAAACCGTCACACTGTTCAGTGTTAAAGAGATTCAGCGACTTCAGCATGACCCGGGACGCCATCAGCGGTTCCCCTTTCGTATCAAACTGCTTGTTGCCGTTTTTATCTTCAGCCTGTTTTTCAAACGGCTTAAAAAGAATGGCCAGGCTGCCGGTTTCCCCTTTACGCACTTGTCCGCCGGCTTCCTGCGCCTGCAGATAGGTCAACCAGCGATCGGAACGAAATCCCCTTTCCTCGGCGGCCAGCCAGAGCAGCGGAATATTCACTCCACTGTAAGGCCGCCCGGTCAGGGCATTCGCCGGCAGGGAACTGCCGACCGGCTTCTCGACCAATCGCCACGGTCTGCGCCAGGGCGCGGTGCCCTTTTCCAGGGCCGCGATGATTTTGTCGGTCACCGTTTGGTACAAGTCTTCCCGCCTTGATGGCCGGCGGGAGGATTGATGGCTTGTGCGGGGTTGGGTGGATTGACTCATGATGACGCTCCTTCAAATAAAAAAGGGAGTCATCCCCTGACGGGAAAACTCCCGTTCAGGGTGAGTAATGTGTGCCGGCGAATAGCTGCCGGCAGCGATTAAAGGGTGAGTTTTATCGCCCTATCATCGGTTTTGGTTAGTCGATTGCCGCCAAAATGGCGGCCGCCTCGGCATGGTCCAGTGCGAAATCACGCAGGGCGTAATACGCATCACTATCAACGTCACGTTCTGTGGTCCAGGAAATTTCCCCTTGGGCAAACAACGACACGGTAATACCAAAAACCTCCGCGCTCAGGGTGCCTTCGAAAGCATTGCCCGGCACGCAAACATGATAATTCTGCTGAGTTTTGGGGGTTAAAAACCACCCCCCGTTAGAGAGTTGCCATGATTGCCAGGTGTCACCCTGATAGTCTTTACAGAGTATCTGGGCATACTTGAAAACCATGCGATTGCGTGCCAAAGACGTCAGAAGCTGGCCAATTGTGCAGTTTTCATACATTTCGTCAAATATCACCTCTCGAACGGTGATACTTGAGCGGCCGGTACTGGCATTGGTAGCTTTATCTGATTGTTGCATGATGTGACAAATCTCCTGTAAGGCGGAACCTATCCCCGAGGGACACGTCCCGCGAGGATAAATAACGCCTGGTCGCCAAGAACAACATTGCTGGCGCAAGACCCAGGGTTATCAGTCAATGACTGGTCAGTGGAAAAATTTCAACGGACCAGGTTCAACGCCCGGATGGTGCCGTCAGGGCCGACCCGGTTGATACGGTCGGTGATTTTTTGCACGGCATAGGTAAAACGTTCATGGTCGGCCGGCTTGGCGCGTTTGCAGTCAAGGCGGATGACCTCATCGAGCTCATGTAGCGAGACGACCCTCCACGCCGCACGTTCATCATTGCCCACGCAGGCAAAATAGTGCCGGATTGCCTGGTCAAACAGCCGTTCAATACCGTTTCGAAAATCGGCCACCAAAACCCAGACCTTTTCATACGGACGGGTTTCGATGAGAACGGTGGTGCCGGACGGCGTCATCAAAACGTCGTGATAATCATTGATGACCGCGTCCCAGACCTCCTGGGAAATGCAGAACAGGCATGAGTAAGATGTTTGCGGGATCAGCGCATCCGCCTGGATTGACCAGTCCTCATCATGATCGGGGTCGCACCCTGCCGCGTAAGCCCTGAGCCACTGCCCCGGATTATTGTCATCCGGGACACGGATGAAGATGCCAAAATCCTTCTCCAGAATTAAGTGTCTGAGACAACCACCCGCCATAGTCAGCGCTGGTCGTAGATTGGTTGAAGTAAAGCGGATCATGAAAAAGCTCTCCTGAAAATGACGGAGAAGCCACCCGGAGGGCAACTCCTCCGGGAAGGTAAAAATAGTGATAATCAATAGGTCAGCGGTGTTATCCGCACAGTGCCGGGCCGGTTACCACCAGGTCCAGAGGTAAAGACGGTACCGGTCAAAATCGAAATCCTGCAGACGGGCTTCCACCCAGTCTTGCAGCTCTTTCGCATACGACAGGTAATCGTCGTCATACTCCGTCGGGCCGAAGAAAAAACCGCCTTGAACTGGGAAGACTTCCGCCGCATTTTCTTTGCTGAGACGGGCAAGGTCAGCCCCGAGCTTCTCCAGCACATCACGGGAGATTTCCAGTGTTTCCTGATTGTTAATCAG
>Ga0224527_1001165_pt1 | contig 13861 bp, 15 predicted proteins | sample CBST0metaG_FD_179882 | JGI IMG/M metagenome (GOLD analysis project Ga0224527, IMG submission 179882) | Peat soil microbial communities from Stordalen Mire, Sweden - C.B.S.T0 | ecosystem: Environmental > Terrestrial > Soil > Wetlands > Peat | place: Sweden: Norrbotten County, Stordalen Mire... | reverse complement strand
GGTGGAACTGATGGACTCGTATGAATCCGAATTTGTTGGCAACATCCCATTCCGGAAAATGGCGACCATCCGCGACCAGAGGGCGATAGCGGCGTTCACGTTGTTTGTCCTGTCAGGAACGGCGAGGTCTGCAACGGTGTCGCGAAGGGCTAGGAGCGTTGCGCTCAAAGAAGCCGTCATGTGGTCCAGATTCAGGCTCTGTAGTGTGAGTTCCATAAGGCGAATGAGCTTATCGGCAATCACCTTCAAGGTGAGAGCTATCAACAGTTGCTCCCCATATGAACGGATGTATGTCGCGGCATGGATGTCGTTCATGTGGGAGTTGTAGGCAGCCCCGTAGACAATCTTGAGCACGTTCTCCTGTCCCTGGCTAATCCTATTGCCGCAGAATACCTGCCCTGGGGCATTCGGCGCGCACGGCCAGGACCACGCATTCAAATGTTTTGCGTCCGAGAACAATCCCTGCAGGTTAGCGTCTTGAAATGACAACCCAATCACGAACGCTTTCTGGTTTGCCGCTAACGCAATCATTGCGTTCACCATCGACTGAAAATCTTGATTATTGCGCCAATTTGTTATCTGCGTTCGACTACCCGTGAGAAATTTGCGAAATGCCCCGGGGTCTCGGTCCGCGTAAAGGATGCAACCATGAAACTTTAGCAATTTGGCCTGAGCCGCCGGCTCACGAAGGTCATTTGGGTCGACGACGACCTGTAGGACGCCCGGCACTCCTTTGCTGAGCTGTGTGACCGCTGCCTCAAGAAATCCATCCCAGTTCCCGGATGCGATCGAACGGATTGCTCCCTCCATGATTAAGATGCCGATACAGAGATGCTCGACCGCAGGAGGGTTGGGGTGAGCGAATGCCGAACGTATGTTGATGGCATCCCACAAGATGAAGTCATCTAATTGATCAGCGATTCTGATATCGAGAAGGTCTGAGTACTGATTCCAAAGTTCGTCGACGATGGCCTTTTTCTCGGGCCACGCATCGAAAGGCTGGTCGAACTGATGCCGTAGAGCGTCCGCATCCTGCCGGGCGAGCGAAAGAACTCGTTCCAGGGCGGCAGTGAAAGTGACCGCTGTTGCAGGATCTATCGCTTTTTGCCGGAGGAACTCAACGGCGCGCTCGATCAAGCCCCCGAGACTGGGTGCTTTTGCTGAGATACCGGATCCCAACCAGAGTGCGAATTCGCCGTTCGCAATCGCTGCGGTGATTGAGGAGAATTCCGACTCGAGGCTGGCAAGGACGTCGCGAACCGAGATTTGCTCTGCGGGGTTCGGCACTTAGCGTTAACTCCATTGGTGGACAGATAAATCAATATCTCTCATTTGTTTCCCTACAAGCAATAGCACTCGATGATCTTCGATATCACAAGATGGAGACGAGCAGAGCAAACTATAACCGGCGAGAGATTAGTCGAGGGAAAGAGATTCGGCCAATTCCGGAACAAGCTCAGCATAGTTCTTCTCGAAATGCGCCACGGCCCAGCGCTAGAATAAGGACTCGAAAATGCCCAAACTCACTGTCACAATCTCCTGTAATGACCGCAAACGTGCGTTCCCAATGGTTAGTTTTCGGATTCTTCCATAGCTTCCAGAGACCGGCCATGCCAAAAGGCTCCTGCCCGGCGACGGTGAATTCGTATTTCGGCTTCCTCTGGCCCTTAGGCATCTCCTTCCACTCGAAGATCGCATCCGCAGGAACGATGACGCGGCCCTTGAGAAAGGCATCCTTCCAGAACTTTGAGGTCTCGATACCTTCGGACCGTGCATTAAAGAGAAGACGGTCGGACAGCTTGAATCCCCACCGCATGAGTTCGAGCTGGCGTTCGCCGTCCTGATTGATGGAGACGACGGGCTGTATCGAACCAAGCGCAATGTCGTCCTCGGGGCTAAGGTCGAGTTCATCCAGACCGGCAGTTACCTCGAAGGCGTCGGCGATCCGCTGCTTGTCGGATTTGCGGCGGTAGCGGCCACACATGATCTAAGTGTAAGGCGACAAAGGGAAAAACTTACAGAGAACAAAGTGAGTGGCTGCAATGAGATAGCGGATTCTGCACAAGAAGAGGGTCAAATGCCGGTTGACAGTAACCGGCAGGAGTTGGCGAACATAAGACGAAAATACTTCTATGGCCGCCTCTGCTGCAAGCCGCCTTCAGGTCGAAATCGCTCTCGCTAAACGGGTGCCTGCCGCCCTTACCCTGAAGATAAAACAGGCCCCGGAGCTGTTTTCACCGGCATTGAGGAGGTCGATGCCGTCCTGGGCGGGGGCATTCCACGCGGAAGCATCGACGATCACCCACGACGCAAAGCTCCACGGCCTGAAGTTCTGGCCTATCGACGTGCAGCATTCCGAATGGAATTGCACGCTGGAAGCATTGAATGAAAGCGACCGCAGCAGGCACAGTGATCCGTTGCAGTGCGCCATGGGTTCCGATGCATTAAAGGATTGCGGCAGGCGACTAGCGATGCCATTGCTGCGGCAATAAAGAACAACGGGCCGTTTGTGTCGGAGTACGACCTCAAGCGCCGCGTGCCTTCGATACGCAAGAATGAGCTGATACTCCTGGCAGAGGCGGGAGCCTTCAACTGGACAGGCGAGAAGCATGATCGGCGCACCGCTCTCTGGCGAGCAGAACGAGCCGGACAGAGTTGGCCCCCTCTTTCAGGACATCCCTGATGAATTCGAGATTGATTCATCATCACCTCTGCTCACCATGACGGTTGATGAGCGGTTGGTGGCAGACTTCTTCACGACGGGTTTTACTATCGGGCCACACCCAATGTCGTATCACAGGGCAAAGATGGATCAAGCTGGCGTTATCTGTGCAGCCGATTTGAAGAATGTACCGGACGGGACGTTTGTTCGGATCGCTGGTGCTGTTATTGCCCGACAACGTCCGGGGACAGCCAGCGGTTTCATCTTCATCAGTGGTGAGGATGAGACCGGCATCTCGAATGCGATCATTCACCCAAAGGTATACGAGCGAAACCAGATGGCTATAACGGCAGGAAAGTTCCAGATGATTGAGGGTCTGCTCCAGAACCAGGATAGTGTGGTTTCCGTGAAGGCTTCCTCCGTTCGCGTGCTGGACTTTGGACCGATTGATCTGCGATCCCATGACTTTCATTGATTGGGAGTCGTTTAAGGACTAGGTCTTTCGTCCGATTAATCGTTGGATGAATCGGCGGTTGCAAGCGAGAGACGGCTTTGTTCGGTGATGCACACCCACTTACAGATACCGATGATCGGAAGGGTACTGAACCCGCGCCGCAATGTAGCGGCCTAGGAAGCGCAGCGATTCCTAGAAAGGCGGGTTTGAACCATTGGATCCGGGTTCACGCTCCTTAGCCGAGCACGAGCACGCTGAATCGCCTCAACTCCCCGCAAAACGACCTCCAGCGTCCATACTGAACGAAGGATTTCATATACTCGTCTAAGGGGATCTCGGGGCCTATCGCCCGGCCTCGACAAGGTTCATATTATGCCGCAAGGAGAACAGATCAACCCGGCGATCCTCGTTTGGGCAAGAGAGTCCGCCGGACTCGCTGTCGAAGACGCGGCGAAGCGTCTCGCCCTTGGGGACTCCAAGAGCGAAAGCGGTGAACAAAAACTCCTTGAACTGGAGAGGGGCGCACGTCTACCGACTCGGACGCAACTGAGCAGGATCGCCAAGACTTATCGTCGTCCTCTTCTTGCGTTTTACATGACGACACCACCGCGCAAGGGGCCTCGTGGAGAAGATTTTCGTTCCACCGGTGCCGAGGTCTCGCCACGCGACAATGCGCTGCTTGATGCCCTTCTCCGCGACGTAAAGGCTCGTCAGGAGATGGTCCGCGGTCTTCTGGAGGACCTGGATGAAGCACACTCCAAGAGATTTGTTTCGTCCTGCTCACTCGCCGATGGGGCCGAAACCGTCGCGGAACGTATTTCAACGGCACTCCAACTTCCCCCGCGCCGGGCAGATTGGGGCAGCACAGCCGATGAGCTCTTTAAGCAGCTCAGGGCTGCAACCGAGACACTTGGGGTGTTCGTTCTCCTCGTGGGCGATCTTGGTTCGCATCATTCCGCGCTCAGCGAAGAGGTTTTTCGCGGGTTTGCGCTCGCGGACCCAATTGCTCCTTTCATCGTCATCAACGACCATGACGCGAGAACGGCACGTTCGTTCACTCTGATTCACGAGCTAGCGCATATTTATCTCGGTCAAAGCGGTGTCAGCGGGTCTCCTGAATCCGTAAAGGAAAACTCGGACGAGGGACGGATTGAGCACTTCTGCAATGATGTGGCCGGCCTTGTGCTTCTTCCGAAAGGCTTCGCTCTCCAAAAGCCGGTGGAACTCGCCCGCGGCGATCAAGCATCCGCCGCCCGCTATATCGAGGAGATCGCGAAACACTGGGTCGTCAGCGAACCGCTCGTCGCTTTTCGACTCCAGCGGATGGGTTGGATCACCACGTCCCTTTATCGGGATCTGAGCAGCTCCTATGCGGCTCGCTGGTCGTCGTATAAGGCCTCTACGAAAGCGGCCAACCAGCTTAAGGATGGCGGACCAAGCTACTATGTGCTCAAACAAAGCAGGCTGGGGGCCGCCCTGATCGACGTCGTTCGCCGCACGCTGCGTGAGAGTCGGCTGACCCATACAAAGGCGGCGAAGGTGCTCGGTGTAAATCCATCTTCAGTCGAACCACTGCTGCGTAGATACGAGAAGAGTCCTGCATCACTTGCTCGCGAGGCGGTGCGCTAGAATGCTCTACCTTCTCGATGCCAACGTCATGATCCGCGCCCACGAGGACTACTACCCCACGGAGCGTGTCAACGAGTTTGAGACAGGTGGCGTGAGAGTTTAGTGTAGATTTCTCTCTGTCGCAGTTGTTATTGGCGGGTTGATCCAGACCGCAGTGGGTTGTGGTGGGTGCATTGGCTTGGCGTGGGTGAAGCGTTCCGGGTTCCGAGCATAGGCTTGATCGAGCACATTTTGCCGCTGCTCGATGATCTCTGATGCCATGCCATAGTGCAGCATATCCGGTGTCAGCAGCGCTATTCCGCTGTGATGGTGCTCGTGGTTGTACCAGGGAAAGAAGCGCTGACAAAAGGCCCGTGCGTCCTCGATGGAACCGAATCGGTCGGGGAACTCGGGCCGATACTTGAGAGTTTTGAACTGGCTCTCTGAATATGGGTTGTCGTCTGAGACGTGGGGCCGGCTATGGGTTTTGGTCACGCCCAGATCGGCCAGCATCAGCGCCACCGGCTTGGAGGTCATCGAGGTTCCGCGATCCGCGTGTATGGTCAGAGAGCCTGCGGCGATGCCTTGTTTCTCGCAGGTTGCCACGATCAGCCGCTTGGCCAGTTCGGCAGTTTCGCGGGGAGCTACCATCCAGCCCACCACGTTGCGGCTGAATATATCGAGGATGACGTAGAGATGGAAGTAGGTCCATTTGGCTGGACCCAGCAGTTTGGTTATATCCCAACTCCAGACTTGATTGGGTCCGGTGGCTAGCAGCTCCGGCTTAGTGTACTGCGGATGCCGAAGTTGGTTGCGACGCTCCTTCAGCTCACCGCTTTCAGCCAGGATGCGATACATGGTCCGTATCGAGCAGAGATATATGCCTTCATCGATCAAAGTGGCATAGACCTCTGCCGGAGCCTTGTCACGGAAGCGCTCCGAGTGCAGATGATCGAGCACAGTCTGCCGTTCAGCAACAGTGAGAGCCCGTGCCGGCGTGGGACGTATCCGGCGCGGAGCAGACGGCAGCATACGCCGATAGAGCGATGCACGCGGCACTCCGAGGGCACGGCAGGCGACCGCTTTGCCGACGCTATCACCCAGTTCCAATGTGGCGCTCATCAGTTCTCCTCGTCGATCTGGATGTTCGGAATCGGGTTGCCCAACAGCACAGCCACTTTTTTTTGAACTTCGATGATCAACTCGGCGTTTTTCAGTTTCTTCGTCAGGCGAGTAACGTCGGCCTGCAGGTCGCGGTTCTGCTTGACCAGCGGGCTGACCACGATCTTGGGGCCGCGCTTCTTGGGCGTGAGGGCATCGAGCTCTCCTTGTTTGCGTTGCCGCCTCCACGTGCCCAAGTGCGAAGAGTACAGACCTTCACGGCGCAACAAGGCGCCAATCGCGCCGGAGTCCTGAGCGGCATCGGCCTGGTCGAGGATCGAGCGTTTATACTCGGCGGTGAAATGACGGCGAACTGGACGGGCGACCACTTCAGAATCGGGAACCGGAGACCGGAGGGCCGGCGCCGTGGCGCCCGCTGCGTTGGCAGCTTCTCCGCTACGCTCCGAAGCTGCCAACGCAGCGGAGGAACTGATTGCCTTGCTTGTGCTCATCAAAGTGAGATTTCTTTCCCCGCCCTACAGTAATTGTTGTGGGTCTACTTGTCTCACTGATGTTGGCACAGAGGGCCATCGACCGCATCCCGCAGTTCTGGACATGGCTTGCCTCATTGGGGCAAGCGGGTACTGCGAAGATTCCCTATGAAATCTATGGCGAGATTGCGGTTTCGACCGGGCCACTGCATGACTGGTTAACAGATGTCGTGATCTCGAAGGCCATGCTTTTCGATCAGAAGATCGATCCCGCCCATCTGAACTCGGTGCTTACGCAGGGATACGCCCCTGACTTGAACGACAGTGAGATCGAAGAGATCGGTCAAGACCCCTTCCTTATCGGATATGCACTGGCCGACGTTGCGGACTTTACCGTTGTAACGAAGGAAGTCTCCGCCCCCAGCAAGCAGCGGGCAAATCGAAGAGTTCCCGATGTGTGCAAGACATTCGGCATTCGTTCCATAAGTGACTTTGAGTTCTACCGAGAACTGAACTTCAAGATTGGCTCTTGATCGCCCCGACGTAGCACTTTTAGTTTCCCTTAGTCACGGCGGAGTCCTTGCAACACTTGGAGTTCGTCCATGCAAACACTCGTAGCCTGGATGAATATATCTATGAAGACCATCCAAAGGATGATGTTCGAAGCATGCTCGAATCAGCGGGCGCGAATGTAATAGTGATGGGGCATACTCATCTGCCGTACGTTCGATCCGTGGAGGATGGGGACGCGTCGCTGGGCAGATTGGTGGTCAATGCGGGATCAATGACGACGTGCCGCTACGGACCCAAGCCCCTTTCCTTGTTGGGGACTATGCCCTTGGCGTCTGATGATGGAGTCGATGATGCGGGTCAGCCGTCCCCCGATATCGCTTATCGATTGGTTTTGCGCGGCCACTTGTGCGCCTTCTAGCGCGAACATAATTTCACTCGCTGTATCGTCAGGTTCTGCAAGATCCGCGGCCTTGCACAGTTCTGCAAGCCGTTGCAGTTGGCGCTTCTTATGTTCTTCGATTAGGCGGCGGCCGGGAGAAGCTTGATCGGGCAACTCTGCGACGGAATTGATGAATGGACAACCACGGTGCGAACGCTTGGCCGTCTCTTTAGCGAAGAACGTCGCCCAGCCAAGAATCTGCGCGCGAGGATTGCCCTTGTTGTCAACCTCGATTGTGTCGAACACGGCCCAGTAATGTGCAGCTACCTGTCGTAACCATTCGACCACCAAGGCGTCCTTCGATTGAAAGTTACGGTAGAGCCCCATCTTTGTTGTGTCGGCGCGGGCAGCGATCGCTTCCACGCCGGTTGCGCGAATTCCTTCGTTGTAGAACAGATCACTCGCGGCGGCGAGGACGCGCTCGCGCGGCGGCATGGGAGGCTTCGTCTTCATTGTGGCTCCGGCATTTCCATAGGGCGACTTGACAATGATACCGCCCGGTATCATCCTTGAAAACAGGTGATACCGATCGGTATCACCTTGGAGCAACTCGAAACCGTTCAGATGCACCGCCGTACACAGAGGAGAACCAGGATGAAAGTAGCCGAATATGCAACGTACGATGCGGTCGGACTTGGGGCTCTCGTAGCCCTAGGCGACGTGAGCCCGGAAGAACTGGCCGATGCCGCGCGTCGTGCATGCGAATTGGTCAATCCGGACATCAATGCCGTGATTGAAATGTGGGAGCCGGAGTCGTCCGACGTCGCTGCCGCGCTGAAACATCCATCCCAGCTTGCGGGCGTTCCTTTCCTGATCAAGGATGTGGGCGTGACCATGGCAAGCAGAAAGCTCGAATTCGGAAGCCGCCTGGCTGAAGGCTTTACCCCCACTGCCGATTCGATTCTCATGCAGCATTTTCGTCGCGCCGGGCTCGTCACCATCGGTCGAACGAGCACTCCTGAGTTTGCGTGGAGCGGCACAACGGAATCCGCACTGTGTGGCCCAACGCGCAATCCATGGAATACGGCATATGGAGCCGGTGGCTCCAGTGGCGGTGCAGCAGCAGCCGTTGCAGCCGGTATCGTCCCAATCGCGCACGCCACCGATGCGGCCGGCTCAATACGGATTCCGTCGGCTAGCTGCGGGGTGTTTGGCATGAAGCCGACACGATCCCGCGTCTCCAACGGCCCATCGCTCGACGAGGGCATCAATGGGCTAGCCGTGCAACTGGGTATCAGCCGGTCTGTGCGGGATAGTGCGGCGCTGCTCGATGCAGTACATGGCTCGAACAGCGGAGATCCGTTCGGGATTGCGCCACCGTCAGCAAGTTATCTTGCGCAAGTCAGCACGGAACCTGGTTGTTTGCGGATAGGTATGATGCCCCAGGCCTGGGGAGGGAGACGCACTACTCCTTTGATACTGAAGCGACTTTCCGAAGCAGCCGGGCTTTGCGCGTCCCTGGGTCACCAAATCGAAGAAGTTGAAATGCCATTAGACGTAAGTTGGGACGCATTCGTCCACGCCAGTTCAGTGCTGTGGTCCGCCAACATCGCAGCCTGGATTGACGATATGTCGAGCATGACAGGGCGCAAGATCGACGCGACAACCTTGGAACCGCAGACGCTTGCAACGTATCAAACCGGACGTAGTATCAGCGGGGTTGAGATCATCCGCGCGCTTGATCTGCGCAATGCCGTGACTCGCAGCGCGGCGGCGTTCTTCTCTCGTTATGATTTGCTGCTGACGCCGACTCTGCCGAACATAGCTCCTCGTGTCGGCACCTATTCGCTTGGCGCGATGGAGATGGATGGCCATCAATGGACCAACCATGTGTTCAGTAATTCACCTTTCACGCCTGTGTTCAACGCTGCTGGATTCCCGGCGATGTCATTACCGCTTTACACCGATGATGCCGGTGAACTGCCGGTTGGCATGCAGTTCGTCGCAGCCGCCGGTCGAGAAGACTTGCTTTTCCGTATGGCTGGACAACTTGAACGGGCAATCCCATGGGCTGGCCGTAATCCCGGTATATGGGCTGGATCGATCAAAGAATGACACTGCCGATTTCTCCGTAGGCGTGATCACCGATCCAGTCGAGGATCAGCTGTGAGCACTCTTGATGTATCGATGGATGCTCTCGCCCATCTTGAGGAAGCAATCCGCCACGGAGTGACGAGTGCACGCCGTTATTCACGAATCTCTGCGACGGCGAACGAGAGAGCTCGAAGAATCCGATAGTCACCGATCGATCACGTACTAGTGCAGATCGCGCAATGCGGCGGCGAGGGTAACTACACCTCGACGGATTTCGTTCTTGCTGCTCCCGGCAAATCCGAGTATCAATGCGGGATTGTGTCGATGCTTTACAATGAATGCTGATAGAGCAGCCACCTCAAGGCCCCGCTGAGTGGCAGCTTTAGCTGCATCCATGTCCGAGCCGCGTCCTGTCAACCACGCAACACTGCGCATGGGCCGCTCGTTTCCGCAGACTCGCCAGAGACTACGAAAGGCTCAATCAATCCCTCGCTGGATACCACTACTTCGCCTTCGCTTGGATCATGCTCGCCCAACTCACAAAATTACTCAACCAAAGCTCATAACAGGATCTAGACAGCCGATTAGTCTAGTACCGAGATGTCGGCCAGCGTCTGCCAATCTGAAACCTGAAAGCTAGAGGATACTGGAGAGTCCAATCTTGGGAAAGGTCGTGTAGTGCGGGGTGCAGAGTGCGGTCCTCACCATGCCCTTTCAATAGGTTGCGGGATGTTGCCGAAAAGGCATGAAGAGGCCATCGGTTAGAGGCGTTGGCAATGGTAAAGACCAAAAATCGCATATCGAGCCCCGAAGCCACTGGTGGCGCCGGCTCTTCTTTTGGGGTAGGGGCTTGCTGTGGAACGGTGCAATGAAGCCGTTACTCAATCTCAAGGACGATTTTTCCAAAAGCGCCGCGGCCAAGATGATCAAGGGCCGCAGAGAGAGCGTCGAGCGGATAGCTGGTGTCGATCACAGGCTTTAAGCCGGTGAGATCGACTGCGTTAACAAGGTCTTCAAGCGCGCGGCGATGTCCCGTCGCAATTCCGTGGATCGTCACGTCCTTCAGCATCAAGGGCATCGCTGGAGCCGTTACATCGAAGCCCTGAAGCGCGCCGATCTGATAGATCCGGCCACCCACAGCCGCTACCTGCACCGCATTCGCAAGATGGGGGCCTCCGACCAATTCAAGAACGTGATCGGCACCCAGATCATCCGTAAGCCGGAGCACAGTTTCGACCCAATTTTCTTCTCGACGATCAATACAGTGGTTGGCGCCAAGATCCTTGGCGCGAGCTAGCTTGTCGGCACTTCCGGAGACGATCACCTCGGCTCCGTGCATTTTGGCTATCTGAATGCCAAACAATGCAACACCGCCTGTCCCCTCGACCAGCACTGTTTGGCCAGCGTGTAAGTGGCCGCGCTCGACCAGTGCAAACCAAGCCGTAAGCCCAGCGCAGGGCAACGTGCTGGCCTCGGCAGGCGTCAGTGTTGCCGGTGCTCGGACAAGCCAGTCTTCCGGCAACGCTACATAGTCTGCCAAGACACCCGGATAGTGCCCTCCCAGAGTCCGATACGACGGATTGCGGGCGTTACCAAGTTTAGCTCCGTCGATCCAGCCAGGTGTGAAGGTGGAGATGACTTTGTCCCCGGTCTTGAACCGGGTCACCTCACGGCCAAGTGCCACAACGGTTCCCGCCATGTCGGAAGCAGGTGTAAACGGAAAGGCGAGCGATAGGCTTCTGCCACTCTCGATGACCAGCTTGTCGCGGTAATTGAGTGACACTGCAGCCACATGCACCAACACCTCGCCCGGACCCGGCTCTGGAATGGAAACATCCCTCAACTCAAGCCGCTCTCGACCGAGAGCATCCATCTCCCACCGCCTCATCGTCTGTGTCATAACTTGTCCTCTAAAATGAAGTCTACTGTTGAATGAGCTGCACCAGTGGTGCCAGAAATTCCATATATTGGCTCTCAAAAGGACACAATCAATTGATCACGCAGCTAAAGGGTGTTGATGTTTTTGTTACAGCGGTTGAAACGGGCAGTTTCGCAGCGGCGGCAGAGCAACTTCATCTCACCCGTTCGGCGGTCGCAAAGGCCGTGGCTAAGGTCGAGACGAGGCTGAATGTGCGTCTATTTCATCGCACAACTCGCAGCCAAAGCCTGACCGAGGATGGGCAAATCTATTACGAACGTTGCGTGAGGGCGCTCGACGAACTTCGAGCCGGAGAAGCCGCGTTGGAATCTGGCTTGCGCCATGTCGCTGGGAGACTTCGTGTTTCGGTGCCTGTGCTATTCGGACGACGCTGTATTGCCCCATTGCTCGCGAGCCTCGCGATGGAACACCCCAAATTGGAACTAGAACTATCTTTTAACGACCGCCCTGTCGATCTTCTCGAAGATGGCTTTGATTTGGCCGTCCGCAACGGAGACATCGGCGCCGGCACCGGACTGATGACACGTACCGTGAGTCTCCAACGGATGACGGTCTGCGCCTCCCCGACCTATTTGGCCGAACATGGTCAGCCGGAAACCCTGGGAGACCTGCCGGCACATCAGGCCATTACCTACGCGCGTGATGTGCGCTGCCGGAGGTGGCAATTCCCAACCTCAAATGGAGGGCTCCTGGACTTCACCCCTCCAAGCCGGTTGCACTTCGATGATCTCGAAGCGATCGCTGACGCAGCCGAAGCCGGTCATGGCCTTGCATGGCTGCCATGCTGGCTCATCCGAGACAGGGTACAGAGGGGGGTGCTGATTCCGCTGCTTGGAGACGTGCCTCGGCTTGTCTTCAAAACGCATGCACTCTGGCCCATAACACCGCATCTTCCTTTACGGGTTCGGCTGGCCATTGACGCACTCGCGGCCGGACTGCCGGGCTGCGCTGAACTCTGATGCTGATCGGCGATGCATCGGCATTCCGATCCCTTTAAAGCAAACGGTTTTGCATTCGAGGCTTTTGACCCACCCGATTACGATCTGAGTTCATGGTCCTGACGGCTTAGGCAGGGCAAGCGTAAGCGACTTCTAAACCACGGCAAAGGTAGAAGGACTCTAGACATGAAGACAGACTTGGCGGCCCTTCGGCATCATGCCGTCAGAGCTTCGTTGTTCGATCCCACCACACTCGGAAGGGCAATCGACCGTCTCGGTTTCATCCAGGCAGATCCGATCCGCTCCCCCGCGCGTGCTCAGGATCTCATCTTGCGACACCGCGTTATGAACTACAAGGTTGGGGATCTCGACCGCAGCTATCATCGGCTGCGCCTAGAGGAAGATTATCTCTATGCGTATGGGTTTATGCCCTTGAAGACCTGGCTGCTCCTCCATCCAACAGAGAAGCGAGAGTTGACGTCCGAAGAGAAAGAAGTACTAGACGTTGTATCGGGGCAGAGCCGCCTCCATCCGAAAGAGCTTCAGAGGCATCTCGGCCGAGGTAGAGAGGTCAATGCATGGGGTGGCTTCTCACAAACCAGCACCCGAATTCTAGAAAGGCTGCATCATCTCGGGTTGGTTCGGATCGTTGGGCGCGACCAAAACATTAAGCTTTATGGGGTATCAGGCGCGAGGGCGGACATCGACAATGCCGCGGAGCGTCTTAGACATGTTGTGCTGCTCATTGCGAAGATGATGGCCCCCATATCCAAACGGAGCTTGCTCTTCACCCTCCGTCATCTCCGCTCTTTCTCGGCCGACAGTTCTCACGCGATGGTTGACCAGCTAATGAGCGAAGGTGAGCTGGCGTCTTCTGAGGTAGAGAAGACGCTGTACCTATGGCCAAAGGGCCGGTTGCAACGTACGGAGCCAGAACAGAGAGTTCGATTTCTTGCGCCCTTCGATCCCCTGGTTTGGGATAGGCGACGTTTTGAGCATTTGTGGGGCTGGGCTTACCGCTTTGAGGCATACACCCCGCCATCCAAGCGGAAGCGCGGCTACTATGCAATGCCGCTGCTTTGGCAATCTGATGTGGTTGGCTGGGTGAATGCATCTGTGAACCATGGAGACCTTAGCATCGAGCCGGGTTTTGTACGTGCCGAGGTGGAAGCACCAAAACGCTTCGAGCAAGAATTTGAGGCAGAGCGAGAAAGGCTCAAGGTTTTTTTGACGGTGCCTGCTCCATAGGCGGAGGTCCGATTATAGGTTGGGCATGCGCGAAAGGTCGATCCTCTCAGGAGTTGCCAGGAACGAAACTCGCATACTGACCTGCTTTGTAATCTGCTTCATTGTCGCGGAGTCGCCGCAGAAGCGGACATTGTCTGCGCTGGTTAAGCCTTAGCCGAGGATACGGCCTAAGCTGCGTGGGTTTGCGTGATAGGTTTCCAAGTGACTGCTGGTCACATAAAATGACCAACAGTCACTTCGGAGGGGTACGCTGATGCAAATTAGAGAAACTGCGCTCGTCACCGGTGCGTCCAGTGGGCTGGGGGCAGCTCTCGCGGAGGAACTGGCAAGCCGAGGATATGATCTCATCCTGACCGCCCGGTCCAAGGTCCCGATGGACGAGCTTGCCGCCCGGCTCCGCTCCCGGCCCGGAGTCAATGTCACGGTCGTTGAAG
>Ga0224527_1001157_pt1 | contig 13903 bp, 13 predicted proteins | sample CBST0metaG_FD_179882 | JGI IMG/M metagenome (GOLD analysis project Ga0224527, IMG submission 179882) | Peat soil microbial communities from Stordalen Mire, Sweden - C.B.S.T0 | ecosystem: Environmental > Terrestrial > Soil > Wetlands > Peat | place: Sweden: Norrbotten County, Stordalen Mire... | reverse complement strand
TTAAACTGCCTGTCCTGTTCCATATTGACCTGATATCCGCTTGGACTCGTGACATAGTGCTCGTATGCATAACCACGAAGATGAGCCGACGTGGAAATCCAATCGAGCGACCCTTGCTCGCGTCAAAAAGGAAATGGATTTACCGCGCATGACCGAATCCGTGCGGGAGGAAGAAGAAAAGACTCAACCAGAGCACGCAGGAGTTGGAAAAGCCGCCATAACCCCGCGCGGTAAAGCTTCTCAAACTGCCCGTGCGCGGGCGAATGCTCCCGAGGGAGGAAATAATGCAAAGCTAACCATTGCAACTCGTGATCGAATGTCCTCTACAAAGTTTGCATTTCCCAAGCAACGCAAGGAGCCGCTGGAAAATGCATCGCATGTACGCAATGCTGCGGCACGCTTTGCTCAGGTGCAAGGAGTCACGGAAGCAGAGCGTCATGCGGCGTGGAAGCGCATACAGTCTGCGGCAAAGCGGTACGGAGTGGAACTTCAAAAGTCCAGCTAGTTCGTACACGCCGTAGCGGTAACGGTGACAACGTAGTCGCCAGATTCCGTTCCGGCCGAGCAGGAGCTAACTTTCCGACCTCGAAGACCTACTCAATGGGCGGCAAATTCTCTTTGATCGTCTGCGCCATGTCATCGATGGATGTGCGTTGGCTGAGTTCCGTGATCTCGGTGTTGTTTGCAACATTTTCGATGCCCAATTGCTTCGCTATCTGCCGATCAATGCCGAGAACAGCGGTGATCTCCTTCTCCGTCATGAGCAGGATCTGGAGCATCAGATGATTGCGTTCGTCATCCCGCCGGTTCATGCGAGTTTGCCGCATGAGAATGAAACTCGCAAGCAGGATTGCTTCAAAAGCCAGAATGGTTCCAAGAAGTGAAAAAGGAGCTGGGTCAAAGCGCGGGATATAAGCATTCTGCTGTGTATTCATTGCAATCCAACCAGCAACAAGTAGCGCGTGGATGCCGATAAAAGCTAGATTTCCTGCGAAACCCGCTATCGAATCGCCAATCCGCTCCGTCCGTGTGCGCCGAGCGAGAAACTCGAGCTCGTGCTTGGCAATGAGATCGATGTGTCTCCGAACTTGGTCTTTTTCTGGCATATTATGAGTTTCGCTCTGAACTTCGCAATGAATTGTTCTTCGCTCGCGCCCCCCAACGGATTCTTCCGAGCACCCCAATTATCAAATTCCGAGGCACTTCAAGCCGCTCGCAATCCACGCTTCGTGCTAGATGCGTGTGTGCTCGATGAGGAGGTGGGCGGCGCGGATGCAAGTCCGTCATCAACATCTGTTTTTGTCGACCTCCGACTGAACTCAGCTCCCTTTTCTACTATCTCTTCGCCCAGCTTCTTCCAGTATGGGTTTGAAAATGCTTAACCACAAGTTCCTATCAGCCTGCGCTAAGAATCTTCCCCAATTCTTTTACCGGGAGTTTCGTTTTCATGGATTTTGTTCACTTTGAAGTACGCCGAGGCACACGCGGTCAGAGTGAAACTCGGGCATCCGATCTTAGTGGTCCTTTCGGAACCGACTAATGGGAGACCTCCGGCTTGAGTTACTTGGCATCCCATTAGGAAAGCACCATCGCCGTGCCACGGTGAATGAGGAACAAGTTGAACGAGCCAAGCAATCAAGTAGCCCCCGGGATGGATGGCGACCTGAACCGCGATGCGCTGCGTGCACCGGCACCTCCGCCAGTGGAAGAGAGACTACAGAAGCTACTCGATAAAGCTCTCTATGGCGGCGGGAAGCCTGCAGCACAAAAGGTCAGGAATTTTTTGAATGGCACATGGCTCGGCGAGCCGTTACATGTCGTTCTCAAGGACCTGCCCGTTGGTGCATGGACTGTCGCGATGGTATTTGACGGCTTAGACTTAGTTCTTAGCCGCCGTGAATTCCCGCTGGCCGCCGAGACATCAATAACAATAGGGTTGGTCGGTGCAGCCGGAGCGGTAGTAACCGGCATGACTGATTGGTCCGATGTTGATCCTCCGGCGCGTCGGCTCGGATTCATTCATGGACTGCTGAACGTGGGTGGGGCCGCGTTGTTCTTAAACTCGCTTCTTTTGCGAAAGAACAAATCTCGCGGGGCTGGCAGAACCGTCGCCATTCTCGGTTATGCGGTTATGGCCTATGCAGCCCACCTCGGCGGCAAGATGGTGTATGTACACAGAGTAGGCGTCGACCGCACGGATGGCGAGGTATTCCCGAACGAGTTTGTACCTGTTTTGCCTGAATCGGGGTTGGAGGAGGATAAGCCAACTCGTGTGATGCATGATGGCGTGCCTATCCTCCTTGTTCGCCGTGGAGATCATCTCTTTGCTATGGCTGAAACGTGTTCCCACTTCAGCGGGCCGCTTTCAGAAGGCAAACTGGTAGGCGACAGCATTGTCTGTCCATATCACTTCTCTAGATTTGCTTTGGAAGATGGCCGTGTCCTTGACGGACCAGCGGTTCACCCGCAGCCCTGCCTGGAGATCCGCAAGCGCAATGGGCAGATAGAAGTACGCAAACCCAATTGGAAAAATCAGGCAGGTTAGTTTACGGCTTGGGCGTCACCGGCGAACAATCGATGGCAGCTTGATCGGTATCTACACAACAAACATGGCTACGCCAGCGGCGAACATTGCTACGGTGGTGAGCGCCACGAGGATCCATCCGAAGCGGGAACTCGGTTGGCCTTGCATCAGCTTCTTGTCCGAAGCGACGACCAGGATTGCGACGAGAAGGAAGGGTGCCAGCAATCCGTTGATGACAGCTGTCCAGTAGAGCGCTTTCACAGGGTTAATGCCGACGAAGTCTAATATGACGGCCATGGCAGTTGAAAAGAGGATGAGAGCGTAAAACGCGTGTGCCTGCTTCAATTTTTTGTTTAGGCCCTGGCTCCATCCGAGCGTTTCAGCGAAGGCGTAAGAGGTCGAGCCCGCGAGCGTCGGGATTGCAAGAAATCCGACGCCGACAACGCCCATGGTAAACAGGGTTGCGGCGAACTTCCCGGCAAAGGGCCGAAGGGCCTCGGCAGCTTGGCGAGTAGTTTCGATATGCGTGTTTCCGTGACGGTTGAGAGTAATCGCAGTGGTCAGGATGATAAAAAACATGACCATGTTCGAGAAAAACGTGCCGACGCCGACATCCATGTTCCTCATATCAAGTTCTTCGAGTGTTGCTCCTTTCCGTTTAGCGAGCGTATTCTGACCGGCCGCCTTCTCCTCTTCAACTTCTGCGCTTGTTTGCCAAAAGAATAAGTATGGACTGATCGTGGTGCCGAGAATCGCGACTAACATGGACCATTCATCCTTGGTATGCGGCATCGTCGGTATGAGGATGGCGCGCAGCACCTGGCCCCAATCAGCCCCCACCACGAACGCGGTGATGGGGTATGCGAAGAGCACCAGCACCAGCCATTTGAGCACGTTCGCTATCTGGGGATAATGAAGCCAGACAGTTGCCCAAGAAATCAGGATTGCGAACGCCACTACAAACCAGCGTGCGTTGATTCCCGACAGCATTTCAGCGGCATCCGCCATGCCTGCGAGGTCTGCCGCAATGTTAATGGTGTTTGCCGCTAGCAGGGCCAGGATGAAGACGCGCAGCAGCCAACCTGGAAATCGCTGCTTGAAATTTCCAGCCAGACCTTGCCCTGTCACCTTGCCGATTCGCGCACACATGATTTGAACCGCAGCCATCAGCGGCCACGTCAGGAGTGCAGTCCAGAGAAGCTTGGTTCCAAGCTGCGCGCCCGCGATGGAATATGTGGCAATGCCCGACGGGTCATCATCAGCGGCACCAGTGATAATGCCAGGGCCAAGCGCCTTCAACAGCGATCGCATCCATCGGGATGGGGTAAATGCCCGCATCAAAGAGTCGGAGCTTAAACTCCCTACGAAATCACAGTACGAATCCGCCGTCGGCAATCCTGCATAACACGCCGAACAAATCGAGCGACGAAGTGGTCAAATCTGATCAGACACCCTTCTCCGCTGGTTCTATCCTAACGAGCAGATGAAGAAGCAAGGGGACCGTTACAAAGGCATTCCCGCTTCCTCTCACAAGTGAGGTATAACATGGAAACCCTATTGATTGTTCTGTTGGTGCTGTTTCTGCTCGGTGGCGGGGGCTTCGGATACTCTCGTTGGCGCCGTTAGAGCGACAATCGCACTGAGTTGACGCGCCAAGATAGGACGTTTTACCGCTCATATTTGCGGCGAAGAGGTACGAAGGTGGCTTTCTCGGCAGGTAGAAAAACCGAGAAACAGGTGCCCGAATGATCGGGACGGCGTGTGGTCCAGACGCGAATCGAACCACCAATGCGATTGACAATACCCGCGCACACCCACAGCCCCAACCCTGTTCCCCTTTCACCTTTTGTGGTGAAAAACGGCTCAAAGATCCGGGCACGATGTTGGGGGTCAATACCGCTACCCGTATCGGCCACCGACAGGCAGTAACCACATCGAGTGCGAGCAGCACAAAGCCAGGTAGGCGCAGGATATAGATGAACGCTGATTTGACCGCCGGCTGGTGTGGCGTCGACGGCATTGAGCAAGAGGTTGGAAATGACCTGGACGATTTCACCACGAAAGCCTACGGTGATTCCCTCTGTCTCAATGCGCTGATTGACAACGACTCCTAGTTTCTTTGCGTGAGGATGATAAAAGTCCGACACCTCGCGGAGCACTGAACTCAACTTGAATTCGGTTGGCTGGTTGCTGTCGCGGTGAAACTTGAGCGTCTGTGTAGTTATGTGACCGAGCGCTTTTAGCTGATCGTCCACCATAGCCACGTAAGCTTGCGCCTCGGGAGTGGTTTGCAGCGGGGCCAGCAGAAACATAAGATTGGTAATCGCTCCCAGGGGATTGTTGATCTCGTGAGCCATGCTGGCTGCGAATCTCGCAGTCACCGCCAGTTTCTCACTGTTTACCAGAGCCTGTTCCATCCGCTTACGCTCGGCGATTTCCTGTTGCAATTGGGCGGTGAGCTCATGCTGGCGCACCACCGCCAACATCAACTCCTGGTTCATCGCGGTCGCCTGCTGATGGAAACGTGCGGTCTCTGTCACTTTGAACACGACTCCCGCCGGGCGTTCACCTGTGCCGGGAAACGGCCATACCGTATAAGACCAATACAGGGAATGCGCTTCAGGTTGTTCCGGCTCCGTATGGGTTTCGGCCTCTCCCGTTCGATGGACTCGGTCAAGAGTCGGCAAGCAGCCGTCCTTCGGCATGATTTCGGCGAACGAGTTTCCAATCAGTTCGTCTTTACTCTTACCCATCATGCAGCAAAAGGCAGGGTTGACGTAGTACACGAAGTGCGTAGCTCCCGTGACAATAGCCACCGGCAGAGGCGACCCATCGAAAATTGAGACGTGCAGGCCCGGCCACTCGGACGCCGGGTCTGCACGGTAATTGGGGTTAGATTCCGCGTCCATAATTGCTTCCAACTATTGCTTCCGAATTCTCGCTCATGGGCGGGATTCTTCTCTGGGGACGGATCGGTTCAAACGCTCGGGAACCCCCGTGATAAGACGCTGATAGTCCGTTAGGCGATCTCCGAGGATGACCACTCCCTGAGAGGTAATTTCATATTCGCGGATGTCCTTGCTGTGATTGCCACCGCGCGTCTTTACAACGACCATGATCTTGCGAAGCTGGCCCTCGATGGATACGTAGCGGAGCCGGATAATGTCATCGGTGAGAAAAGAAATCGAGTAGGTGCTGAAGGGGAATTCGATAAACGACTCATCCACCTCAACCGTGCTCAGAATCGTCACCCCGCTTCCCGTCAATGCGCCGATCATCCGGTATAGCGATTCGCGAAAGTCGAGGCGGAATCCGGGCGCCAGCGCCATCTCAAAACCGGCCAGCGAATCGATCACCAGGCGCTTGGCACCAATCCTCTTCACCGCCTCAAGAATATCGTGCATGGTCTCGTCCACCGAAAGGTCCAGCGGACGGAGGTAGATGATTTCGAGTTTTCCGTCGTGCTGCGGCGTTTTCAAATCTTGTCCAATAGTTGCGGCCCGCTCTGCGTACGCCTGCGGTCGCTCTTCAAAGACCGCCACAACGCCCGGTTCCCCCTGGCGTATTCCTTCGGCGATGAATTGGCTGGCCAGCACGGATTTGCCTGTTCCCGAAGATCCTGCGATCAAGAGACTGTCGCCTTGCGGAATGCCCCCACCCAGCATCTTGTCCAACTCCGGAATACCGAGCCTGAGACGCCGCTGGTTGGGTGATTTCTCTTTGTGTTTAGTCAGCCCAAACGTACGCGAGAAGGCATGCAGCCCGGCATCGGAGATGCGGAAGGTGTGCAGCCCTGGCACCGAAGCCTGTCCTCGCAGTTTTACGACCTGTAATTTCCGCACCACGGAATTGCGCTCCGTAACTTGGCTCAGCCACAACAGGCCATCGGCGACGGTGAATATGGGATTATCACGTAGCTCTTCCTCTGCATACTCGCCGATCAAAAAAGTCGTAGCTTGCCAACTGGCGAGGAACAGCGCTAAATGTTGAATGAAGGCTTGCAGGTCCATTTCGCTGGGGGCGCCTTGGGTCTTCCGCACCATAGTGCGGAAGGAATCCACCACCACGATAGCGGGGCTGGCCTTCTCGACTTCATTGGTAATCTCCTTCAAGACTGCGCCTAAATCCGTCTCTAACACAACCTGGCTCAGGTTAATGAAGCGAACGGAGTTGGGCACCTTGGCGAGGTCGAAGAAACTGTACTGTTGCTGGTATCGCGCCATTTTGATCGCGGGTTCGCCGAGGACGGTGAAATAGAGCGCAGGCCGCTCCGGGATCGCATTGGCAAACATGAATTGGTGTGCCAGCGTGGTCTTGCCGCTCCCGGGCGCACCCGCGATGATGTTAAAAGAGAATTCGGGGAGACCGCCGCCCACGATTTCGTCGAGACCCGGAATCCCGGTCGGCAGTCTGTTTATTATCACTTTATCTTGTGGGTTCATGCTTACCTCCTGTTCTGGAGTTGGGATCCTCGAAGGCCGCGTCTGGCCACGCATCCTGCACCAGCCGCAACGTAAAAGCTATGCCAATGAAGGTAGAGAGCAGCCCAAGTAACTGAGCAATCAGAATGGCCCCTCCCTCTTCAGCCTGGTCCTTCTCAATCTGCTGATCGAGTTCGCCAAGCCCCTGTAAAGATCCATCCGCCGTGACCTGCACCAAGCTAAGAGTGGAAGTTTCCGCCTGGGCTAACGTCAGAGCACGAGAAGCAAGCGATCGGAAACCGGCAACTCCCACGAATGCGAAGAGAGACCGCCGCAGCTTCTCATAAATGCGCAGAGCCGCCGATTGCGCGGGCGCGGAGGTTTTGCCCGCAATGGCTTCGTAGGCGAGAAGGCGGCGGGTTAAGTCCAGCGACTCTGGCAGAACCATTGTTTTCTTTTCGATGCGAAGCTACACGGCTCGCTTATGAATGCATGGCGTTGATGGGGTCATCTCTTTCGCCTGGGGTTTCGCCCCTCAGTTCCTTATCCTCAGCTTTTTCAGCACATATAGGCTACCCCCCCCCCCCGCAAGAAGTACACCAAAAAACGCATGGTTATGCTGCCAATGGGCATCTTCCTTGCTGTTCCCGCTGCCCCACTCACAAGCAAAGTTGCAGTTACATCATTTAACGAGTCCAATGGAGAGGCTGTTATGTTCGATCACATTTTTTTGTCGGTCAGCGACATTGAGCGCTCGGTTGCGTTCTACACAGCCTTATCTCCCTTCAGCACCACCAAACGCCTGGATTATGTCGATTTACTCGTGAAGGATGGCTACCCGGCGGTGAAAAGACCGTACGCTGACGGACGTCGCTGGAGGCCGAGATTCGCAAACTGCTACATGAGGTAAGCCGGATTGACGAACAAGCTTTGGAACGTGCACGGAAGACGCGTGATGAGGGAGCGCCCGCACGGCGATGCGTGGTTTCTAGGGAGTGCGGCGATGGGAGCGTTATATGATCGCTCGATTCCTGCGGTTGTCATCTTCTGCGTTGTTCTGCAACTCGCGGCAATACCAATTTTCATGAGGGTAAGGAAAGCGGCTCGTATTGGATTGAGTTGATTGTGCGAACTTTTAAGGAGAATCGGCTGCCTCATAAATGACGCTCATTACTGCGCGACGGCGTAATTCATCGCTGGCGCATTGCTGGAGCCTATGGACGCTCTCCGGGGGGAGCCTTGTGCGCACCCGCGATGCGCATCGTAACAGCAGTCACCCTACCGAGGATATCAGCGTCAGCCGGATATCGAATCTGACGTACTTGTTCTCGCGATTGTGGACAAGGGATAAGGGTCAAACAACTGTGGTCGAGCTGACACCAACTGCACGCATAGCTATCGCGCAATTCCACAAAGTAGATGGGACGATCAAATTCGCTTTGCCAAGTAGCCCCATTGATCTTCGTTTGACTGGGATCGATCTGCACAAAGGATCCGGGCCGAATCATCGGATACAGCGTGTAGTCTTCGAGCCCGATATAGCCGCAGAGAGTGCTTTCTGGATTCATCTGTTGGAGCAGCGGGATTGGAACCTCTCTCCAGTTCTTAAACATCTTGGAGACTAGGTTTGTCTGATCAAACTGTACTCTGCGGCGTGGTTCGAGCGGTGCCGGGATTGTGTGATCAGCTTCTGCGAATGTCGATGCAATCAAGTGCGTGCGCGGGAGAGTCAGCGACATCTGCTCTTTGCCAATGTCACGAACGCAAATACCAAAAAAGGAAAGAAGCTCATCGTAGCTGCACCTGTAGATAAGGCTGAGACTGTAGAGTTTGTAAATGCTGGGGGTGAATTTCCCATTCTCGATGTCGGTAAGCCAAGTGTGAGAGACGCAGTATTCTTGATTGTTCTTTTCTTTGGCAATGTGCTGGCTGAGCCGCTCTACTTCACGCGTGGACAACCGCACACGAATGCGTTCGGCTCTGAGCCGCCTGCCAGGTTCCGGGCTCGGTGTCGAATACAGCATGGGGCAGAAATTGTAAGCGGATTTTCATCCCTATGTCCAGCAATATGACATTTTGTTTATGAATTCTTCGTGAACCCGCTGGTAGAGTGGCTCTCATAAACAGAGCCTCGGTAGTGGCGTTGAAACCAAACTATTTGGGTGGTCGCAATTCCGGCCACATCCAACGCCTGTGTTGATTTCCATGAAAATAGGCAAGCCGTTCGCTGGCCAAGGGCATCCGCTCCGGCTGGTCGTAATTACGGGCAGACTGCAGCGAATTGCACGGAATCAAAGCGATGGAGTTATACCGGACACTTCTCCGCGAATTAGCAGCGGCACGGTTGGCCTTGAGGAAGTTAGTCTGCGAATGCTCTCGGTCTCGCGCAATCTGGCCCGCGGAAATACAGCGAGGGTGTGTGCCGGGTGCGGATCAAGACGCAGTTGCAGACTGGAATCGATCTTGCAGACCGAGTAAAGACGATTCTGGAATTTGAGGATTGGACCCTCCATCGAGTTTCAGAGCGGTCGGCGGAACTGTATGGGAATCGTTCGCACTCCTTTGTTCCGCACGGCTTCTATCGTGATCTGAGGCTTGGAAAATTCAGTCCCAGTCTCCACCAGTTATGTGCATTGAGCCATATATCGGGTTACGAACTGCTCGATTGGTTACGTGTTTTTGGGTTCGATCTGAATGGAGTCCTGCGGCTACAAATTTCGCTGCCTTTTAAACGAACGAGGTTTTTGGACCCTTCGCTTGACAACCGTAATTCGTGGATTCCATGGTTTCAAGATGCTTCTGGCGGTCCCACACCAGCTGGGGTTGTTCCCCTGGGACGACTTATAAAGCCGTCCCAACCCAGACGCCTGCGCTCCCTGTCAGAAGCAAATACGCGGGGTTTCATGTATGTCAAGATCGGACATGAGGATGCGCTGGCCTTTCCGGATCTTCTTCCCGGCAGTATCGTGCGAGTAAATTCGGAGATTTCCGAGGGGACGTCGAGCGAGGAAGAGGGCAAGGCACTAGGGCGTATTTTCTTAATCGAACACGGCAAGGGACTCTGGTGCTGCCGACTACGTTGGCTGGGAAAGAATCGCATTATCCCGCTCAGCAGCCACCTGCCGTATGCCTATATCGAACTGCACATTCCCAGTGAAGCGCGAATCCTCGGCGTCGTGGATATGGAGATTCGCCAGTTAAGTGACACCGAGCAACCCGCAGTTCTGGGAGACCCTGCGCGCTGGCGGCGCTCGGAGTCGTGGGATCAGCAGGAGAGAGGGCTGGGTGATCTTCTTCGGCGCGCCAGGAGAAGAGCGGCCTTATCGTTTCGAGAGGCGTCAGCAATGAGCCGGAAGATCGCCGATTCTCTTGGGGACGAACGCTATTTTGCAGCTGCGGGAACGCTCTCGGATTATGAGGCCCGGGACACTCCTCCACGCCATATCCACAAGGTGTTCACGTTGTGTTTGCTTTATGGTGTGCAATTTTCTGAATTCCTAACCGCCGCGGGAATCGCCATGGAGGAATTGGGAACGGATGAGATTCCAGCTAGATTCATGTCCGGTTCGGGCCGGACAGGAACAGGCGGCGGCGTCCATGAAATCCAGATACGCAACCCGACTCTCGATTCGCTAATGGCGCAGTTCGTGGAATTGCCTTTCTTTCTCCGGGGTTACTTGGAGCAGCTCTCCGGAATGAAGAGGCTGTCGCTGCGCGACTTCTTTTGGATCGGATCCGACGTTGCAGTCCTTCATCCCTGCCTTAAGGGTGGTCTGCTGGTCATCGCTAACCGGAACAAGAAGAAAGTCATCCGCGTGCGCTCGCTGCCACTGTGGCGGCAGCCGCTCTATGTGTTGGACACCCGCACTAGAGGGTATCTTTGCGCATGCTGCAGCCTGGAGGACGGCGTATTGGTTGCGCATCCGTCAGATACGGAGGTGCAACCATCGCTGCAGTTCAGGAATCGCCATGACGCCGAAGTCATAGGTCAGGTTGTTGCCATCGCTAGAAGGCTCGGTTGAATCCGACCAATTTGCGACGCTAGAAGCCGCTGTGGACTTCTCGCGCGATTCATTCTCAAGTGCCTTATCGTTGATCGGGGGACCATCGCTTAGAATACTTTGTGATGCTGGCGCCACTGCGGTGAGCCATCCTTTGCCATTGCTCATTTACGCCTTTCTGCTGGTTCATGGGAATATTCAAAGTTCGCCGATTGTGACGCACTCGGTCTGCGCCATGCCCGTGGGTGGGAGGAAGACGCATCCTGCGATAGCAGGAGTCCTTAGCCGGGTGGGATCACGGGCTTGGAAGGTAAATCGGCATAGGGGGAGCGGTCACCCGCTCTCCCCTGCCACAACACCGTACATGCGGGTCCGCATACGGCGTTTCGGTGAGTTAAGCTATCCTTCAAACAAGTGCGGTAACCCAAGCGAATCGAAGTAAGCGTTGGGAAACCGGACGCTCAGAGCAGGGCTGTTTGCCAACCGCCACGAGCTACGTCGTTTCCGTTGCTTCCAGATCACGGATCGCAACCTGCGCCGTATCCACTGATCCAGCCTTTCCAGCACCGAGGGCGTCTCGCAGATACCGAAGTAACTCTTCCAGCCACGCAAGTAGCTGGCAAGTTCTTTCGTCATCCGCTCCATACTGATGCCCCGTGTCCGTCGGGTAAGTTCCCGTATCTTACGCTTGCAGCGCAGCAGAGCCTTCGGCGCAATGCGCCGTTTCGGCTCTTTACCCTCTCCGATGCTAAAGCCTAGAAACTTCCGCTCCGCTGACCGCGCCACCGCGCTCTTGGATTCGTTGACCTTCAGCTTGAGCCGTCTTGTGATGAAGCACGTCACGCTCTTCATCACTCGCCGCCCCGCACCGCCGCTGCGAACGTAGATGTTGCAATCGTCCGCATAACGCACGAAGCGATGGCCGCGCCGTTCCAACTCCCGGTCCAACTCGTCCAGCACAAGGTTCGACAGCAGCGGTGACAATGGCCCGCCTTGCGGCGTGCCCTCATCCACCGGACTCACCAGCCCGTTCTCCATCACGCCCGCCTTCAGGAATGCTCCGATTAACCGCAACATTCGTTTGTCGGTGATACGCAGTGCCACCGACTTCATCAGCCGGTCATGGTTTACCCGATCAAAGAACTTCTCCAGATCAAGGTCCACCACCCAACGACGGCCTTCACGCACGTACTGCTGTGCTTGCCTCACCGCCTGATGAGCGCTGCGTCCGGGCCGAAACCCGTGACTATGTTCGGAAAACGTTCCGTCCCATCTGTCTTGCAGAACCTGCATCACCGCCTGCTGGATAAACCTATCCAGCACCGTTGGGATGCCAAGCTTGCGCATCCCGCCATCCGGCTTGGGGATTTCCACCCGCCGCACCGGTTGCGGCTCATACGTTCCACTCAACAGTTGGGCACGGATCGCCAGCCAGTGCTGCTTCAGGTAGTCCGATAGCTCGCCGACTTTCATGCCGTCGATCCCCGGACTCCCCTTGTTCGACTTCACTTGCTTCAAGGCCCGCAAGCAATTCTCCCGCTCGCACACCTCTTCCATCACTTGTTCTGGGACAGCCGGGCTTTCGTACTCGCGTTTCGCCGTGGACGTTTCGGTCCCTTCCCGTCGAGCCATTGGAGCTTCACTCCTCCCCTCGACAGCGAAGGCCAACAACATCTGTAGCTGGTTTTTCTGCCGCTTGCCGCCCATCGAGTCCTGCGGACTACTCGCCGCTCCCTTTCCGTTCGGGCCTTCGCTGCTTACGCAGCTACTATGCCCTCTGCTGACTTCTGCAACGTGGTCAGAGTGAATTACTCCACCCTCAGTCACGATTCCGTGACACGCCGCAGATCTCCCGAGGTAAGTTCAACCGCCTTCAGCGCACAACCGCCGGATTTACCACCAGCACCCTTGATGGATATGGGCTTCGCGGTTTCTTGCCCGCTCGCCCTGTGCCGTAGGCCTCATCATCCGCTTCTTGTTCATCGGCTCGCGCTTTTGCTCCACGCTGCTTTCAGACCCCATCTCACGACGACGCCCTGGCGCTTCGCTAACCCTTCACCTCCATCAGGTCGGGTAGAGGACTTCCACCTCCAAGCTGTTGAACATGCTCGGCACACAGGAAAAGGCACCCGGAGACTCTCCGAGTGCCCGAATTCTTGAGTGAAATTGCTTACGCTGCGGTTTTTGCAGTGCTCTTTTTCGCTGCACTGTTCTGCTTATCTTCCTGCTTGGCTCGCTTGGCGGCAAACTCTTCTTCAACCGCCTTACGCACCTTCACCACATCCACGCGGAGCCGCTTGGCCATTGCCGTCAACACGTCCGCATCGCCCTGGGATGTTTGATCGACAACCTCCAGCAAGGTGACTTCGATCAGCAACTTTGACAATGCCGCCTCATCGGCTTGCCTTAGCAGCTTTGACATAGCCTGCTGCACCTGCGGGTAGGTGACCTTGTCGCTAGTCTTTTCGATCAGCTTATGCCGCCGCGCCAATACTTCTTTCCGCATGGGTTCAACCTTGCTCAGAAGCCCACTCGCAACCAGCGCGAGATCGATACGGCCCAATGGCGCTGCAATTCGTTTCAGTATTTCAGCCAGCATACGGTGGCGCACCGTGGCTTCGAGTTTCTGCTTTTCCAGTTCCTTACGCCGCTGTTCACGCTCCTTTGCCATTTGTTCTGGATTGGGTGTGTGACGGTCTGCGAAGTGAACCGGGCACGCTGGATCGGCGCACACTTTCACACTCTGCCCACGCTCGCCGCCGTCTACCACGATGGCATCGCTCATGTGCTTGCACGGCTTCTGATGAGGCGAGAGCGGTGCCTTGGACTTCCCGTTCTTTGCTGAAAGATTCAGCGCAACGTAACGGTTGCGGCCAAGCACGGCGCTGTCGCCGCGTGCGCCCCATGCCGTCGTAATCTGCACTAGCTTGGGTTTTTCGGTGATCTGCTTCTCGATG